>ERZ773233.45-NODE-45-length-101559-cov-11.082263_pt1 | contig 101559 bp, 95 predicted proteins | sample MGYA00580991_ERZ773233 | MGnify/ENA primary metagenome ERZ773233 (study PRJEB29015, sample SAMEA2738178) | human oral metagenome | biome: human oral; feature: human-associated habitat; material: saliva | place: China | collected 2161 ...
TAATGAGAAAATTAACATGTGCATTACTATGCCTGCTAATGATTTTATCAACTGTATTCTGTCTTGAAGGCTGCAAAAGTCGTGAACAACGGCTAAGTGAAGAAACTGCATATGAAGATGCACAGATGAATGCAATGAATAAAAAAATCGTTAAATGCATTAATGAAAAGGATAAAGAAGGTCTCAAGAAGCTTTTTTCAAGGAGTGCACAAAAGGATATCGAAGATTTAGATGGTAAGATAGATGAGATTATGAACTTATGCGGAGATAATAAAATCATTTATGTACATAGCGATACCCCTGGATCATCAGGATCGCTAACTATTCAGCCACTTAGTATTACTGGTGAATTTTTATTTAAACTAAGTAACGGTAAGGAGTATGTAGGATGGATAAGTTTCTGCGATAAAGATGATGAAAACAAGGAAAATGTCGGTCTGAAAACCATAGAGCTCTGCAATGGGTCTAAAGAAGAACTTTCAGAAGATTTTATATGGGATGGGATTAGTAGTGGAAAACCAGGCATATTCATCCACTATATAAATTAAACTATAGTAGGGGGCAAATTAAGAAATACCTAAAGACGTCTAAAAGAATATAAACGTATACGATTATAGAATATTCATTTATTGCAAATGTATACTTTGCAACAATAAACATAAATATTGTGAATGGGAGACAAGATGAATCGCAAGGAAATTAGAGAAATTAAGAAGAGATTTAGTCCAGATATGAATAATTTTGGGCATATTTATGGTTGCTACGTCAATGCTGCGCGAGAGGTTATTACGTACATGGATTCGCCGACGATGCTCATGGAAAATGAAGAGCGTGAGATGTACATGAAGACGCTCAAGAAGGTACTATCTGGGGCGCTGGGACGAAATCTGCTCGATGTAGAATTTTCGACAGCGCAGGTTGAGGATAGCGATGAGCATAGGCTGCTTCAGACGCTGAGGACTTCGCATCTCAGTAACGAGACTATGCGCAAGATTTTATTCCAGAGAATTATCGATAGCGCAGATATGGGAGATACCGGATATGTTATTTTGCTTGCTGCTGATGCCTATGATGTGCCATATAAGGATAGCGGTAGTGACGGGTGGTCAGAAGAGTCGACGGATCAGTTTGAGTATTTCGTTTGCTGCCTGTGTCCTGTAAAAGACCCGAAGGGTGCACTCAGATACCTTGCCGAGGAGAAGAATTTCCGTGGAGCGTCGACTGGTAGCATCCTCGGTGCACCAGACATGGGCTTCATGTTCCCGACCTTCGATGATAGGATGACTAACATATACCATGCACTCTATTACACGAGAAGTTCGGCTGACGTTCATAGCGATTTTCTCAAGGCTGTATTCAATCTAGACAAGTTACCGATGGCTGCGAATACTCAGAAAAATGCATTTGACAGCGCTCTTGCCGATTCGCTCAAGGACGAATGTGACATAGATGTTGTGAAGGCGCTTCACAGTCAGATAGGGGAGAAAATCGATATCCTTAAGGAAGCTAAGTCCGATGAGGCACCGGAGATTCACATCAATGAGCTCGAGGAAATTCTCATGAAGAGCGGGACCTCTGACGAGGCAATCGAGAAGTTCCATGATACGTGTAAACAGTATTTTGAAGGGGAAGAGTTCTTCAACCCAGAGAACCTAATCAACCGCAAACAATTCAAGATTGAAACACCTGAGGTGAATATCAGCGTGGATCCAGAGCATGCCTTTGGAATCAAGACCGAGGTTATAGATGGACGCAGTTACCTGATGATTCCAATTAGCGAGGGCATTACTGTGAATGGTGTGGATGTGAGCCTGCCTGATGCTGGTGAAGGTGAAACTTCGGGAGGTGAAGAGGCGTAACTGCCGATATTATGAAGTAGTATTGAGAGAGCTATAATAAAGGAAATGAAAACGGAGAGCTTAGAACACGGTGGTTCGGCTCTCTGTTGTGTTTTGTGTGAGATGAGTGTGTTTATACGTTCAAAAGCATTTACAGATGGTGTTTTTTGGGATACGATGAAACATAATTAATATAGATATAAAAAGCGGAGGTGGACTATGAACGCACATGATATCTTAAACAACCCTTTTCTAAATAAGGGTACCGCATTTACTCTAGAAGAGCGTCAAGAACTAGGGCTTATAGGCCTGTTACCGCCTTATGTTCAGACTATTGAAGAACAGGCAGCTGAGACATACGAGCAGCTACAGACTAAAGCGAATGATCTTGAAAAAAGACTATTTCTCATGGAGATTTTCAATACAAATCGTACGTTGTTCTACTATCTGTTCTCTCATCATTTGGAAGAGTTTAACCCTATTGTCTATGATCCAACTATTGCAGACACTATAGAAGGATATAGCAATCTCTTCGTTAATCCGCAGTATGCGGGTTATCTAGATATTAATCACCCTGAGCATATCGAGGAAACACTTAAAAATGCAGCAGGAGGTCGTGAGATAAGACTAATTGTAGTAACAGATGCTGAAGAAATTCTTGGAATCGGTGACTGGGGTGCAAACGGTGTAGATATTTCTGTTGGAAAACTCATGGTATATACTGGCGCTGCTGGCATCGATCCATCTACGGTGCTGCCTTTAGTTATTGATGCAGGAACTAACCGTGAGTCTCTGCGAAATAATCCTAACTACCTTGGAAATCGTCATGAGAGAGTGCGCGGGGATCGTTACTATGATTTCATTGATCAGTTTGTTAATACAGCAGAAAAACTCTTCCCTAAGCTATACCTGCACTGGGAGGACTTTGGCCGTTCAAATGCTGCAAATATTCTTGAAAAATATCGTAAGAATATCCCTACATTTAACGACGATATACAGGGAACTGGTATTGTAACGCTTGGAGGAATCTTCGGATCACTTGCTGTTACAGGCGAGAAGATTACCGATCAGGTTTACCTGTGCTTTGGCGGTGGAACTGCAGGTGCAGGAATCGCACATCGTGTGCTTCGCGAGATGATAACTAAGGGATTGTCAGAGGAAGAGGCATATAAGAGATTCTTCATGGTGGATAAACAAGGACTTCTGTTTGATGACATGGATGATTTGACTCCTGAACAGAGACCTTTCGCTAAGAAACGATCTGATTTTCCTAATGCAGATAAGCTGACAGACTTACTTGAGGTTGTGAAGACAGTAAAGCCAACAATACTTGTTGGAACATCAACAGTACCAAATACTTTTACGAAGGAAGTTGTTGAGGCTATGTGCGAGAATACTGAACGCCCAATGATTTTCCCTCTATCAAATCCAACGAAACTTGCAGAGGCCACTGCCGAAGACATAATTGCTTGGTCGGATGGCAAAGCATTTGTAGCAACCGGAATTCCTGCAGATACCGTTTCGTATAAGGGTGTGGACTATGTAATCGGACAGGCTAACAATGCACTCATTTATCCAGGACTAGGTCTTGGTATGCTTGCGTCTGAGGCAAGCCTACTAACAGATGAGATGATTGGTGCAGCAGCTCACTCTCTCAGCGGTATCATTGATATGAGCAAGCCAGGAGCACCAGTACTTCCACCATTTAAGTATGTTGCGGATGTATCGATTAAGGTTGCTGAAGCAGTTGCAAAAACAGCTCAGGAGCAGGGGCTTGCCCGTGCGGAGGAAAAGGATATGGTAAAAGCTGTTCAAGCCCTAAAATGGTATCCAAAATACTAAAATAAAGACATTGAATATCGCCTGTGAAAGTCGTAATATCTACGGTTTTCACAGACTATAGGAGTTTGAGCTCTAGAAAGGAGCGATATGGAAATATTAATGACCTCTATACAGAGCATTGTACCTATAATTGCGATAATTGTACTGGGGTATTTTCTGCAAACCCACGGTTGGTTTGGACAGGAATTTGGACAAAACCTTTCCCGATTAATTATGAATATTGCGCTACCAGCATCAATTTTCGTATCGGTGATGAAGTATCTGACATTCGATAAATTAATTAGCCTATCTGAAGGGCTGGTGTATACGTTTGCTGCATTCACACTTGGTTATGTTGTTGCATATATTGTAGTCAGAGCATTTCGTGTAAGACCAGGGCGCAGGGGGACTATGATAAATACCTTTGTAAATGCTAACACCATTTTCATTGGACTGCCGCTTAATGTAGCGCTGTTCGGGAATAAGGCACTGCCATATTTCCTCATCTACTACATTACTAATACGATTTCGACTTGGACTCTCGGAGTATATCTGATGTCGAGTGACAGTAAGTCGGGTAAGAGTAAGAGTGCGGAAAAGTTCGATTGGAAGAAGCTTTTACCAGCTCCGCTTGTAGGGTTTTTGGTGGCTCTAATATTCCTGGTTTTAAGGATTCCGGTGCCAGCCTTCGCTACAAGCACGCTGACATATATAGGTAATATAGTAACACCGCTGTCGCTTATATACATAGGTATAGTCCTTGCAAAGGCAGGGCTAAAGACGATTACTCTTGATAGAGATACGATTATAACTCTAGTCGGTCGCTTTATTTTAGGACCTCTAGCGATGGTCGCAATTCTCATGCTTACAGCCAAGAACATGCCTGCTGATGAGTTTAAGACGTTCGTGATACAATCGGCGGCACCTGCTCTAGCAGTTCTCCCAATTCTTGCAAGTCATGGAGATGGAGATGTCGAATTTTCAACCAATGTAGTGACGCTGAGTACGATTATGTTCGTAATAGTTATACCTATTGTCGATGCTCTACTTGGGTACATGTAATCCTGTAGAGTGCTAATCCTGGGATTCGTACTGCTAAGGGTAAATATTAAGTCATAGAAAAAGACTATAGTAGAACATTTTGTATTTTACTATAGTCTTTTTTGTTATTTTTCACCCTTATAGATTTTGGCATTCTCGAGCTCTACGTACGTGGCGTTCTTATCTTCAGGTAGCGTCTTGAGTGTGAATTTGCCAGATATGACAAATCTTTTTTCTTCAGCAGGGAGCTTCGATGCTTCACCTTTCTTGAGTTTGAAGAGTAGCCCTTGCTGGCAACATTCGGTTGCATCTGGAATCAGGCAGTACGTATAGCGCTCGCCAGTACTTGGATCGATGCTTACGGTGTAGTATCCCTTTACCTTGATAGTTTTTCCTACGTATTTCTTAGGATCTGTCATCATGTTAGACACTTCAGAGTAGATTGCTGTTGCACTCATGGTACTGAGGTCGATGTCTACGCTTTTATCTGCCTTGGAACTATTTCCCGATACGATATGAAGCGTAATGCCTATACATACTGCTACAAAAGCTAGCAGCGTGATTATTATTACGATTAATTTAGTCTTTTTCTTGTTAGTCATTTTATCATCTTTACATTCAGTAAAATTTATCCTCTAGCTGTTGCTTTGCCGATTAGTATAAATATTATATACATAACTGCATCTACCGTTACAATCGTTGCGCCTACTGGAGTTCCACCGAGGATTGATATAAACATTCCGGTAAGAGCGGCAACTATCGATAGAATTATCGAGCAGATAGTTACTGCTCTGAAGCTTCCAAATACGCACATTGCCGACAGGGCAGGGAAGATGATGAGAGCTGATATCAAAAGTGAGCCTACCAAGTTCATTCCCAGCACTATTATAACAGCAATGATGATTGCAATGATTAAATTATAAGTTTCCGTCTTGGTGCCTGTCGCCTTAGCATATTCCTCGTCAAAAGTGACTGCAAAAAGCCTGTTGTATAGAAACACGAAGGAAACTATAACTATAGCCGATATGACAAGACAGAGAATTACGTCTTCGGTCGTCAGTGTCAATATCGATGTGGAGCCGAATAGCGTAGTGCATACGTCGCCAGATACGTTTGCTGATGATGAGAATACATTCATCATAAGGTATCCGAAGGCGAGCGATACCACTGATAAAATAGCAAGCTTGGCATCGCCCATAACTTTGCTGTTCTGGCTGCTGCGAAGCAGCAGTATAGCGGCAATTATAGTAATGGGCATAGTCACATAGAGGTTGCTGGAAACGTGCAAAATTGTGCCGACTGTCATCGCTCCGAAGGCAACGTGTGATAGTCCATCCCCTATAAATGAAAATCTCTTGAGCACTAGTGTTACTCCGACCATAGCAGCGCAGAGAGCGATTGAAACACCTACGATTAGCGCATATAGGACGAAGGAGTGAGAAAGGTACATGTGTAGCTGTTCTGAGAAATTAGACATCTAGAACCTCCTTTCTCTCCGCTTCTGAAGCAAGGTGAGGTTTATCGTTCATAATCAGGAGCTTGTTAGCTGCTGATAGCGCTTTGCTGATGTCGTGCGAGATTGTTATGATTGTCGTTCCGTTCTGATTCAGCTTGTGTAGCAGCTGGTATAGATGGGCAGCGGCCACCGGGTCAAGCCCGGTGATCGGCTCGTCCAGAACCAGCACTTTCTTCGAGCCGGCGATGGCGCGTGCGAGCAGCACGCGCTGCCGCTGCCCTCCAGACAGCTCGCGAAAGCTCTCGTTCTTGATATCCTCGAGGTCAAGCTCTCGGATAGCATCAGCGGCAAGCTTTCGCTCCTTATGACCATAAAAAGGTTTGAATCCAAGCATATCAAGACATCCGGATAGCACAACTTCCCATACGGAAGCCGGGAAATCCTTCTGCATCTCACGCTGCTGCGGCAAGTAGCCTATATCGCGCCTCACGATATCACCGCGCAGCAAGACCTTGCCGTTAATCGCTGGAATCAGACCTACCAAGGTCTTAATCAAGGTCGATTTCCCGGCACCATTTTCCCCTATAATACAAATATAATCTCCGTTATTAATCTCCAGATCGAATTCATCACAGAGGGGCTTGCCTGAATACCCGACAGCAAGCCCCTCGCAAATGATACTAAATGAAGAGTCCTTAGTCTCTCTTACCATTTTGTTCAATTTATACTCCTAGTAATACCTAATTGTTAAGAATCTCCTGTAGAACCTTGAGGTTGTTCTCCATTGTCTTGAGGTAAGTCTTTTTCTTGATATCTCCCTTCTTCATAGACTGCATGGAATCAAGTGTCTTGATATCTCTCTTAGTTCCATCAGCGTTCTTGATTATCGACTTAGCAATCTTCTGATCAGAGTTCTCAATAGTTACAATGTGCTTAATCTTCAGCTGGTTGAGCTTGTTAGATAGGAAGCTGATTGTCTCAAAGCTAGCCTCAGATTCAGCGGAGCAACCTACAAATGCAGCATAGTAGTTTAGACCATAGTCATCTACCATGTAACGGAATGGGAAACGATCTCCGAAGATGAGAGTCTTAACCTTAGCGTTCTTAACAGCCTCAGCATACTTGCTATCTAGAGTCTCTAGCTTTTTAGTGTAGGCATCGAGGTTTTTCTTATAAGTATCTGCGTGCTTCTCATCCTTCTTAGCAATTGCCTGCTCGATAGGCTGGCAGAGCTTAATCGCATTCTTGAGAGATAGCCACACATGCTCATCATACTCTACTTCCTCGGCGTTTTCGTGATGATGACCGTCACCTTCATCTTCATCTTCCTTCTCTGGCTGCATACCTTCCTTGACTTCTTCAGCCTTCTTACTGTCCTTCATTTCGTCCATGAGGTTGATTGCAACTAGGTCCTTGTTCTTTTTCTTCTTGAGAACGTCCTCAACCCATTCATCTGACTCACCGCCAACATAGACGAAAATGTCAGCATTTGAAATATCCTTTATATCCTGAGCTGAAGGCTGGAAGCTGTGCAAATCAGTACCATTCTTCTGAAGTAGCTTCAAATCAACGTCCTTGACTCTGTCGCCTAGAATCTCTCTAACCCAGTCGTACTCAGGAAATGTGGTTACGACAATCTTGAGCTTCTTGGAGTCTGCTTCCTTCTTGCCACAGCTCGCAAGTGTACCAAGTGAAAGGATTGCAATCATCATAATTGCAAATATTTTAATAAGCTTGTTACGTTTCATAAAAACCTCCATGCTATGTAACGTGAAAAATACAGATTTTGCAAAAATAATATCGGTTATTGTAATTGTCCGAGTACCGCAATTCTTCTATGAATCGAAGCGGAGACGACATAAAAATGGGGAATAACCGAAATTAAAAATCATTTTCAGTTTACCACCGGTGATTTATCATGTCAATGTAGAAAGAAAGTTTCACAAAACTATCAAAAAATTTTTAACACCTTGAGGTCAGTGGAGTTCAACAAAAATCATGAAGATTTAGCGGAAAAATAAAAGAACATATGTTTGATTTTTGTCTGTGCCTCCACTATAATTGGGACAAGCAAAAAAGTCAAGCGGTGTATTTGTCGTCAGCAGGAAGTGAAGATGGATGGGAATGCGTCAATCAATATATTTAATAAAGGGGAGGAGCTTGAGGGGAGCAGGACCTACCTGTGCATCGACCTGAAGTCTTATTATGCGTCTGTCGAATGCATAGCGCGAGGGCTTAATCCGCTCGAGGCTAAGCTTCTAGTCGCAGACATATCTAGGTCTGATAACACGATTTGCCTAGCGGTTTCACCTGCACTGAAGGCCATTGGTGTGCCGGGGAGACCTAGATTATTTGAAGCGAAGCATGCGATAAGAAGAGCGGAGATAGAGTGTGGTCATGAGATTGAATACATCATAGCACCGCCAAGGATGGCTGAGTATGTGCGCATATCATCAGAAATTTATTCCATTTATATGAAATTTGTTTCCCCAGAGGATCTCCATGTATACAGCATAGATGAATGCTTTATGGATATAACGCATTACCTCCACATGTATAAGGAGGCAGCGATTCGCCACAAGGTTTCGGCTGCTCGTGAGATGGCGATGACTATAATTAAAGCTGTACTATCTGAGACAGGCATAGTTTCTACTGCGGGAATTGGAACTAATATGTATCTTGCTAAGGTTGGTATGGATATAGTTGCCAAGAAGAGCAAAGCCGATGAAGATGGCGTAAGAATTGCAGAGCTCAATGAGACATCTTATAAGTATCTCCTTTGGAACCATAAACCGCTAACTGACTTCTGGCAGATCGGGCGTGGTAAAGCCCGAAGGCTCGCTAAAATCGGGGCTTATACGATGGGGGATATAGCTCGCATATCGATTAATGAGGAGGAATATCTGTATAAAGCGTTTGGTGTAGACGCTGAGATTCTGATTGATCATGCATGGGGTAAGGAACCATGTACCATGTCGGATATCAAGTCTTATAAGCCAACAGCGCATTCGCTCTCTACTGGGCAGGTTCTGCCTCGCGCATATGCTCATGGAGAAGGTCGCAATATATTTATCGAGATGACTGATAAGTTATCCATGGACATGGTACGGAAGAAACTAAGAGCATCGCATTTTTCTTTCTGGGTCAGTTTCGACGGGCAGAGCCTTGAAAGTGGTGAGTATGATGGCCCGATTGTAGTTGATTTTTATGGAAGAGTGATACCTAAGGCTGTTTCTGGTAATGTCAGGCTGCATAAGGCAACGAATAGCACTGCTGAGATTGTAGGAAACTTAAAGAAAGCTTTTGATCGCCTGATAGACCCGACGCTTTACATAAGGCGCATAACCATAGCCGCCAACGATATCAAAGGAGTAGATGAAGATGAGCAGATTGATATATTTTCACTAGACTCTTGCGATACAGATGACTCTAAAGAATGTGAATTGCAGGGGGTTATGCTAGCAATACGTGAGAAGTATGGAAGCAATGCCTTGATAAAAGGCATGAATCTCGAAGAGGGAAGCACATATATAGAAAGGAACAATCAGATAGGAGGTCATAGAGCGTAGATGGGTGTATACGATGAAAGAATAATACGGGCAACAAAATTTGAATATGCCGATATTATCAATAGAGTGAGGCCAGTTCATCGGGCTGATAGATTTTCGTACAAGTATCCGCGGATGAGTAATGAGAAGCGAGCTAAGATATTCGCACCTTTTGCTGCCTTGTCTGGATATGATGATGCTTTATCGGAAAAGGAGATAATCTACGATATCAAAAGGGTACTTACTGATGATGAGTATTTTGATTTAGACTGCAAGATTGCAGCCATATACGAAAATTGTAGCAATAGCATATTAGCTAGAGAAAATGGTGTTGAGGTCAGAATACTTTACTTTGAGCCCCTTGCCGATGATGAGCTGCATGGCAGATATATAGAAATTAGTGGATTAGTCACAAAGGTCAGGCCAGATAAAGAGACTATCACAATTCTTGATAAAGAAATTCCTTTGAGGTCAATATACAAACTAGAAATCTTAAATGCTAGGAGTATTGGGTCGCAAGATGAATAAAAATCCCTGCTCTTTCAAGCAGGGGGGTGTGTATTCGTTTATCTAAATTGATAAATCAGCGATATGTTTTGTCAGACTATTAGGTAGCACATCTTGTCTGCAATGCATATGGGAGAACCTATGATTAAACTCGTGCAATCTGCTCTATTCCTTCAACTGTACCAAGAAGTTCCATGCCAACTGGTCTCCAGTAATCATATATTAGCACAGGACCGCTGTATTCATACAGAAGCCTTATGACCGTATTGAAGAATATAGGATTGTTGATGAACATCTTAACGTTGAAATTACAGTCATACTGCTTTTCTTCGGTATACGGATACTTGAAATTAATAATCTGCGACTCAGGTTCGCAGTCATAGTAGCGAAGCTCTAGAAGCTTGTAGCCGGTGAATTTTGACTGGTTATCATCAGCATTTTCACGGCAAGCGATTATTTGATCAGCTCTTGCATCAGTCATAACCTGAATATCGCCAAGATTGTTCTTGCAGAGCTCATATAACTCTCTGACTGTGTTAAGTGCGTGGGGTCTCTCCGCCTCGTTTTCATCTATAGGGATAATTCCTTTGCCGATTAGGTGCTGCAGGAATTCCTCGCATGAGAAAGTGCCGAGCGTATAATCCTCTGGTTTGTTGCTGGAATTACATTCGATAGTTACATTTGAATTGTCGATTTCTTTAAAATTGATATATGCCATCTTGTCACCTCTAACCTCTATTAATTAGCATTGGTATTATATCATTAGAGCGAAGTGAGGTCATTAATAAATAAAGAGAGAGGTGGCACTTATTTAAACGCCACCTCTGATGTTACAGATAGGATGTTCAGAAGATTATCTATATTTATAGAAACCTTCACCAGCATTGATGCCGGTCTTACCTTCATCTATGTACTTTTTAAGCATTGCTGCAATCTTGCCTGCATTTGAATCTGGGTTCTTTGACTCAGGGTTGCTGGATACGATGTTGTAAGCAGTTGTTAGTCCGACGATATCGAGTACCTGGAAAGGACCAAGTGGAGAACCTGTTCCTAGCTTCCAAGCGCGGTCGATATTTTCATGATCTCCAATTCCGTTAGCGAGTAGGTACTGTGCAGAATTTAGGAATGGCACTAGCATAGAATTTAACAGATAACCAGGCTGTTCCTTCAGAACCTTAATAGGGACCATGTTGATGGCTTTAGCGAATTCAACTACTTCGTCATATGCGGCCTGGGATGTCTCGCTATGCCCCATAACCTCACCGATGTTGCTTCTCCAGATGTTGTTAGCAAAGTGAAGTGCGAGGTATCTCTCAGGCTTAGATATATCTTCCTTAAATGTGCTAGGAAGGAATGTCGAAGAATTTGTCATTACGATAGTATTATCGTCGAGCACTTTATCGAGCTTTCTATAGAACTCATGCTTTTCATCAGGAATCTCAGCCATGCTCTCTATATAGTAATCGCAGCCTTTTGCAGAATCCTCTAGAGAAAGAGATAGCTTTAGATTCTTATAAGCAGATTCAACTTTTTCTTGGAGTTCGTCGAGCTTCTCGCTAGTTAGGTCTTCAGCTTTTACCCCGAAACCTCCAGGAACTTGGAGTCCAGGCTTGCCTAGATTTTGCCTTAGCGTTTCGATTTCAGATAGATAAATCTTGTATAGCCTGTCTATCTTAGGCTGAGATCTACCGATGGAACCTTCGCTTCTTAGCCATATAGTTGTATCGAATCCGGAGAAAGCGCTCTGAAAAGCAATCTGACTGCCTAGTACGCCGCCACCAGCTACTGTAACTTTTTTATTATTCATGGGATTACCTCCTGTGTTATAAACAACTTGTGTTAGTTTTGTATAACTCGATTATACACCTAAAATTAAATAAAGCCACATAATATTTAATAGTATGCAATTATTTCTTTAAAACTACACAATTCATAATGATTGCGACTATTGACAGAGTTCCATAATAGTTCTATTATACTTATTAGTTCTTGGTTTATTATCTTTAACTATTTGAACCTAGAACTGATAAATATGGTAATTGACTTCAGGGCAGGGTGTAATTCCCTACCGGCGGTATAGCCCGCGAGCCGAGAGGCATGATTCGGTTAGATTCCGAAGCCGACAGTTAAAGTCTGGATGGGAGAAGCTTTTATTCTGAAGGGTACAGTAGGTTGTACAGGGATGAATTGCAGGAGCTCTGAGGGGGCTTCTTTTTTAGTGCATATCCATTCTAATTGAACGGGTCAATTGTATATTTATTCGAATGAGGAGAGAGAAATGTCGTTAGAGAGAGCTGATGAGCTGATGCTACAGGACAAAGAGTATATGAGCCGAGCTATTGAACTGGCCAAGAAGGGCACAGGATGGGTTAATCCTAACCCAAAGGTCGGGGCTGTAATTGTCAAAGATGGACAGATCATAGGCGAGGGATACCATGTAAAGTGCGGTCAGATGCACGCTGAAAGAAATGCTATAGCATCGCTTCGTGATTCTGCAGAGGGTGCTACGATGTACGTGACTATGGAGCCTTGTTGTCATTACGGCAAGACACCGCCGTGCACGGAGGCAATTATTGAAAACGGAATAGCTAGAGTTGTGATTGGATCCAAGGACCCTAATCCGAAGGTAGCTGGAAAGGGTGTTCAAGCGCTGAGAGATGCTGGCATTGAGGTCGTAGAAGACTTCATGATGGATGAGTGTGATGCTCTAAATCCGATTTTCTTCCACTACATAACTACTAAGCATCCTTACGTCATGATGAAGTATGCCATGACTGCTGACGGTAAGATTGCGACTAAGACTGGAGCATCAAGGTGGGTTACTGGCCCTGAGGCTATTCACAAGGTGCATGAGCTGCGTCATGAATGCATGAGCATCATGGTCGGTGTTGATACGGTTATAGCTGATGATCCTATGCTTAACTGCAGAATTGAGGGTGGCAGAAATCCGGTGAGAATCGTATGCGACAGCAAGCTCAGAATTCCAAATGAATGCCAGTTAGTTAGAACTGCTGATGAGTACGATAGTGAAACTGTTGTCGTTTGCGCAGTTGAAGGTCTGCCTATAGGAGAGGTGAGGTTTACTGATAAGGCACCAATCTATTTGGACTATGAGAATACAAATCCGCTTGCAAAGGCTTTAGGCAAGAAGTTTGGCGGAGGAAATTTCATCAAGAAGGCAGTTAAACTTAACGAGATGGGAGTCAGGATTTTTAACTTCCCTGGTCACGATGGAAGAGTCAATCTAAACATGCTGATGGAATACCTCGGCAGTCTAGAAATAGATAGCTTGCTCCTTGAAGGTGGTGGAAATCTCAATGAAAGTGCGCTGAGAGTTGGAATTATCAGCGAGATGAGAATATTTATCGCACCAAAGGTATTCGGTGGAAAGGCGAAGAGCCCTATTGAGGGTATTGGAGTTGACAATCCTAATATGGCATATAAATTCTCGTTCGACGACGTTGAGAGGATTGGTTCTGATCTCATGATTACATGCAAGAGAATCGATAATCTCAGCACATATATTCCAGAAGATGGAGAAAACTAATGTTTACAGGAATCATTGAAGAGACAGGGAGATTGAGGTCACTTGATATATCGGGGGTGACGGGCCGCGTAGAGCTCGAGGCCTCAAAGGTACTAGAAGGCACTAATATTGGTGATAGCATCGCTGTGAACGGTGTTTGCCTCACTGTAGTAGAACTTCATGCTGATGGATTTACCGCAGACGTCATGCCTGAGACCATCTCCAGAACGGGATTCTCGCAGCTCAGAGTGGGCGATAAGGTTAACCTGGAACGAGCGATGGCTGCAAATGGTAGGTTCGGTGGACACATAGTATCGGGCCATATCGATGGCGTTGGGACTGTTGAATCACTCGAGCATGATGGAATTGCCGTATGGGTAAGCATAAAGGCACCAACAGATATTATTAAACTCATAGTTGAGAAGGGGTCCATAGCAATCGATGGAATCAGCCTTACTGTTGCTTATGTGGATAATGAGCGTTTCAAGGTTTCGATTATCCCTCATACAGGTGAGGAGACTACACTGCTGAAGAGGCATGCAGGCGATAAAGTTAATCTTGAAAATGATATTGTAGGCAAATACGTAGAAAAATTATTGGGACTCGGTGAGCCGACTGTATATGGTGGTACTCGGCAAAAGGGCGATAACGAAAGTGGACTTACACTTGAGTTCCTGGCGGAGAACGGGTTCTGAAAGGAGATACGATGAGTAGTAGAAAACGCGAATATGATTCAATTGAAAGAGCGCTGGAGGATCTGAGAGCTGGAAAGATAATTCTATGTACAGATGACCCAGATAGAGAAAATGAAGGTGATATGATCTGTGCTGCGGAGTTTGCAACGCAGGAGAATATCAACATGATGGCTAGTATCGCCAAGGGGCTCATCTGCACACCGATGAGCATTGAGCTCGCAAGGAAGCTCAACTTCCCAGCGATGGTGTCTGAGAACACGGATAACCACGAAACTGCTTTTACAGTTTCAATAGACCATGTTGATACCACGACTGGTATTTCAGCTAAGGAACGAGGATATACGATGAGAAAATGCGTGGATCCAGATTCGAAGCCGGAAGATTTCAGGAGACCAGGGCATGTATTCCCTCTCGTTGCTAAGAGAGGCGGTGTGCTAGTTAGAAATGGACATACAGAGGCTACAGTAGACTTGCTGAGACTTGCAGGACTCAAGGAGTGCGGTGTGTGCTGTGAAATTATGGACGATGACGGCACGATGATGAGAACGCCTAAGCTGTGGGAAATCGCAGAGAAATATGATCTAGCATTTATAACGATCAAGCAACTTCAGGATTATCTGCGCATTAATGAGTGCCACGTAATTCGCGAGGCAGTAGCTAAACTGCCGACAATGTATGGCGAATTCACAATGTATGGGTATATTAATGATATTACTGGCGAGCATCATGTAGCTCTTGTTAAGGGTGAAATCGGAGATGGTAAGGATGTTCTCTGCCGAGTTCATTCGGAGTGTCTCACAGGTGATACGTTCGGTTCGCTGAGATGCGACTGTGGTCTGCAGCTCGAGAAGTCACTCGAGATGATAGAAAAAGAAGGGCGCGGAGTGCTGCTTTACATGAGACAGGAAGGTCGTGGCATCGGACTCATCAATAAGATCAAGGCATACGCTCTTCAGGAAGAGGGATACGATACAGTCGAGGCTAATGTTAAGCTTGGGTTTGCACCAGACCTAAGGGAATACTGGGTAGGAGCACAGATTTTAAGAGACCTGGGATGCAAGTCGTTAAGGCTTATGACTAACAACCCTGAAAAGGTGTATGGGCTCGGTGACTTTGCTCTGGACATAACTGAGAGAGTTCCGATTGAGATTAAGCCACAGAAGTTCGATTACATGTATCTCAAGACTAAGAAGAGTAAGATGGGACATATTTTCAACGAAATTGATTTAGAGAAGTAGAAAGGAATCGTCATGAACAATATCAATCTATTAGAGGGTAAAGTCGTTGCTAAAGAAGGAATGAAGGTTGGAATCGTGGCTGCTCGTTTCAATGAAATTGTTGTAAGCAAGCTACTAAGCGGTGCAATTGACGGACTTGTACGCCACAATGTCAAGGAAGAGAATATCACAGCTGCTTGGGTGCCTGGAGCATTTGAGCTACCAACCGTTGCAAAGAAGATGGCTGAGTCCGGAAAGTATGATGCTGTAATCGTTCTCGGTGCTGTAATCAGAGGGCAGACATCCCACTACGAGCTTGTATGCAACGAGGCTGCAAAAGGAATCGCTCAGATTTCTATGCAGACCGGTGTGCCAACTATGTTTGGAGTTATCACGACAGAGAATATTGAACAGGCAATCGCTCGTGCAGGAAGCAAGGTTGGAAACAAGGGCTACGACTGCGCACTATCCGCAATTGAGATGGTTAACCTCGTAGATCAGCTATAGAACAGCTTTATTAATAAAGGTGAGCAGGCATATTTAATAACAGCAAGGCAGACTGGTGAAGTCTGCCTTGTTTTCAAAATGCAAATGGGGATTGGTCTTATACATGGATAAGAGTATGGAAATTAAGAATGGTGAAAGGAAAAATCAAGACAAGAGCAAGGTTATGCTCGTGTTTGACTACGATGGCACCATTCAAGAAACTATTAAGATTTATGCACCAGCTATTTTTGATATAGCGAAAAGGCTGAGGACGATATATGATGTTCCAGTCGAAAATCCTAGCTATGCGCGCATGGAGAGCTGGCTGGGGCTTACAAATGACGAGATGTGGGCAGACTTCGCCCCAGCGCTCCCTACGGCCGCTAAGGCGGCCGCATCGGCGCGGGTCGGCGCCTACATGCGCACTCTGGTTCGCGATGGTGCTGATCCCTGGTATTCTGGTGCTCGTGACACACTAGACAGGCTCAAAAAACAGGGATACAGGATGATGATACTTAGCAACTCAGATCACGAGTATGCAGAATTCAACAGAAAGAGATTTGACACGGATAAATGGTTTGAGAGATATATAGATTGCGAATCCTGGGATTGGCAGTCTAAAGCTGATGTGTTAAGCTCTATAATAAGTGCAGAACCTGACTTAACATATGTTATGATTGGGGATAGGTTCAATGACCAAGAGGCGGCAGTGAGGAACAAGATATTGTTTGTCGCATGTGAATATGGATACGGGAAGTCTGGGGAGCTAGATGAGGCTGATGCGAGAGCTTATTCAATTGCTGAGCTACCGGAGATTATTACTAGATTAACTGATTATTAGGGGGTTAAGATGAATATTGTATGCTTAGATATGGAAGGCGTATTGGTGCCTGAGATTTGGATTGCCTTTGCGGAAGAGACAGGCATCGAGGAACTAAAGAAGACTACTAGAGAGGAGCCAGATTATGACAAGCTAATGAATTACAGGCTTGATATCTTGAGGGAGCATGGCCTTGGACTTAAGGAGATTCAGGATGTAATCGCTAGAATTGATCCACTACCAGGAGCAAAGAAATTTTTAGATGAACTTCGTGCAACTACTCAGGCTATAATTCTCAGCGATACATTTTCACAGTTTGCTCAGCCACTCATGGCTAAGCTCGGATGGCCAGCACTATTCTGCAATGAGTTGATTATTGGTGAAGACGGAATGATAGAAGGCTTCAAGATGCGATGCGAGAAGTCAAAGCTCACAACAGTGAGAGCTCTTCAGTCATGCGGTTTTGAGACAATTGCGGCAGGAGATAGTTTTAACGATCTAGCTATGATTGAAGCAAGCAAAGCGGGATTCCTATTCCGTAGCACAGATGCCATCAAAGCTGACTACCCACAGTTCCCAGCTTACGATGAGTTTGATGACCTGCTAGATGCGATTAAGAAGGCATTATAATAATTAATGGCTAAGTGAATATATTATTTCTTAATATGGGTGTAATCTAAAACTTAGAGCCTAAAATTTTGATTACTTAATAAACACTAAAAATGAGAGCTAATCCAGAGCTCTCATTTTTAATGTTACACTATATATCACAATATTCAGCGAATTACGCTTCTAATAATCTCAATTTATTTCTCTTAATAGTATCATATATGCAGCCGATTAGAGCACCAACTATAGCAGGTACAACCCAACCAAGTTCTAGCTTAGTGAATGGTAGAAGCTTGATGAAATCGAATGGAAGACCAAACCCGTGTAAAACTGAAAGTAAGCTTGTGAAGAACACAGTGTAAGCAGCTATACCACCAACATATTTACTTGTGATCCACTTATCGAGCAGTGCAAATATTACTAGAATGATCAGTGGTGGATAAAATGCACTGAGGATAGGTGCTGCAAGTGCGATAATTTTATCGAGACCGAGGTTGCTCATGAAGAAGCTAAATCCGATAGTAACGAGCACTACTGTGCGGTAGCTAACTTTTCCGTTTGATAAACCAGCAAAGTAATCACCAATTACAGAAGAGAGTCCAATCGATGTTGTTAAACATGCTAGTAGTATTATAATCGCTAGAGCGATAACCCCCCATCCACCAAGTAGCTTGTTAGTAATAGCAATTAGCAGTGGTGCCTGTGCGAGGCCGTCAAAATGACTATCACTTGCAGTCGATGCCCCGAGGTAAGATAGTCCTCCGTATACTAGTCCAAGTAGCGTTGCTGAAATAACATCTGCACCAGCTACTAGTTTCTTTACCTCGTTTCTTTCGGTATAGCCATACTTCTTTGCAGCAATTATTAGAATTATGGTTACAGTTACTCCACCAATACCATCAAGTGTCTGATAACCATTAGTAATTCCTGTCTGGAATGGAACAAGATCTTTTGTTGCAATAGGTGCACCAATTGGATTTACAATTCCAAGTACAATTAAAACTATCATTACTAAAAGTAAAAGTGGTGTTAGGAACTTGCCTATAATATCTACTACTCCAGAAGGATTTAGTGCAAGTACAGCAGTTACTATAAAGAATAAAAGACTGAATGCCCATAGTGGAACACCTGGAAGAAGTCCTTTGATACCCATTTCATAAGTAGTAGCAGATGTTCTTGGAATACAGATGATTGGACCTAGTAGTAATAGAATAATAGATACAAATACCTTACCAGGTATGGCACCGAGCTTATTCGTTACACCGTCTACAGTTCCTTCTTTGTTAGCAACAACAGAGTAAATAGCTAAGGCAGCCAAGCCTACATCCATGATGAAAAATCCCGCAAATCCTATTAGCCAATTGCTCCCTGTTTCACGGCCAAGGAATGGCGGAAATATAAGGTTACCCGCTCCGAACTGAGTTGCGAAAAGAGCGAGTCCCATAGTTATGATAATCGGTCCCTTTGCCTTTGGTTTTGAATTATCTTTCATAGTCCCCTCCTAATAATCAAAACAACCATAAAATGTTCATTTGTAACTGAAAACATAGGCTTAATATATATTAAATATCAAGGAATCAGTATCGAAATATAATCATATGTCTAGTACTTTTTGGAATAACAAGGTTTAATCTACCGTAATGGTGTGTTATAATCGCTGTAATTTCAAGCATATTACAAATTGTGATTAATTTTAGGAAAAAGACAAATGGATTTAATCAAACTAAAATATTTTATTGCTGCTGCAGAATTGTTGAATTTTTCTAAAGCTGCTGAAGCTTGCAACATCACGCAAACTGCAATAGGTAAGTATATTAATAAATTAGAAAATGAAATCGGATGCTCTCTATTCTATCGAACTAATAAGGGAGTAAGCTTGACTGAAGCCGGGGAAAAATTCTATTCAGGTGTAAAAGAGATAATCGGGCAGTATGAGGACTTATTAAAACAAATTGAAAATGAGAAAGATAAAATCCTTAGAATTGGAATCGGAGGTGACTATCTGCCCGTCAATTTTCTAAAAAAGTATAAAGCTATGAATAGAGGTATCTCCTTAGAGGTTGAATTTAAGGACAAAGACCAATTGATTAACATGCTGGAGAGGGAATCGATAGATGCGATGATTATCCCAGATATCACGATGTTGAGTGAAAATACAATTGGCATAGAGAAGGTGGAAATAGGAGCTGCACATGATGTTTTATGTTGCTCACAAGAAAGCGTGATTAAATACGGAAGTGTCGGGAAAGTCATTGAGAATTTACCTCTTATCACCAAAGCAGTTGAAAGTGAATATCATGAGTACTGTAGAGAAAATCTAAAAAGCATATACAATAGCACTTTTTCGGATGTACGTGTTGTTGATACGGTGTCGAATCAGACTGCTTTAATTGCACTCGGGCAAGGGTTTGCAATCATGCCAAAAGAGGAGATGACGCCAATTGAAGATATGTATATGGAAGGGTTAGGTGAGAGATTTACAGAGATTCTACTACTCGTCTATATGTCAAAAAACAAAAATCAGTCGCTTCGCGATTTATTGAAATTTGTAAGCAAAAGTAATAGTGATGGTGAATCATTATTTGGATAAATTTGGAGAATTAAAGAATAAAATAATCCTTAGTATAAGTAAAAAATCCCTGGATTCTGATAGAATCCGGGGATTTTTAAGTTCAGTAAGATTAACGCTTCGAGAACTGGCTAGCTCTTCTAGCTTTCTTGAGACCGTACTTCTTTCTTTCCTTCATACGAGGGTCTCTCGTTAGGAATCCAGCGGCCTTAAGTGCTGGTCTGTTAGCCTCAGCATCTACTTCGCAAAGTGCTCTTGAGATACCGTGTCTAAGTGCTCCAGCCTGTCCTGTTGTACCACCACCGTTAACTAGTGCGATTACATCGTACTTTCCAGTTGTTCCAGTGATTTCAAAAGGTCTCTTAACCTCGTTCTTAAGAACTTCAAGTCCGAAGTAATCTTCGAGGTCCTTCTTGTTTACAACGATTCTTCCTGTTCCAGGGAGTAATCTGACTCTAGCAATTGAAGATTTTCTTCTTCCTGTTGCCTGATACATTTCTTTAGCCATCTTCTAATCCTCCCTTCCTAGAATGTCCACTCTTCAGGATTCTGTGCAGCATGTGGATGCTCAGGTCCTGCGTATACCTTTAGCTTCTTGAACATCTGTCTGCCGAGCTTGCCCTTAGGCATCATGCCCTTAACAGCGTGACGGATGATTTCTTCTGGCTTTTTAGCGCGAAGTTCTGCAAGAGTTGTCTCCTTGAGACCACCTGGATATCCGCTGTGGCTCTTGTAAATCTTCTGCTTTTCCTTCTTGCCAGTTACTGCTACTTTCTCAGCGTTTACAACAACTACGTAATCTCCGCAGTCAACGTGAGGTGTGTAGATAGGCTTCTTCTTGCCTCTTAGGATCATTGCAATCTCAGCTGCAACCTTACCTAGAGTCTTGTCCTCTGCATCGATAACATACCACTTGTGGTCGATATCTGCAGGCTTAGCGATGTAAGACTTCATTTTCTTTCCTTTCTACCTACTCAGATCCGAAGATCGGTTTCGGCACTGTCTACTTGGATCCGAGGATCTTGTTCGACATACTAAAAATAACTTAGTGTCGGAGCTACCGGGCAGCGCCCTACTCCATTTGCACAATATGCCTAAAAATTATATTACTCAAAGAGTTCAAAGTCAAGCTTTTAAAGCTTTCATTTCGTTCTGTTCATCCCATTCCTCTACCAGAATAGCCCGAAGTTCCATATCGAAATACTCATTGCTGCGTTTCCCGGCTAACTTGAGTATACCTTCTGTCCTAAAACCTAGCTTAGTGTATAGATTCGAAGCGACTTTATCATCAGGAAAATGAGAAACGGTAACTCTATGTGTACCGAGCTCCTCGAAAGCATGGCGAAGAAGCGCTTCCATCGATTCTGTTCCGTAGCCTTTGCCACGAGCCGCTTCGTCAGCGAGATAAATGATGGCGATATTTAGTGAATCATTGATGGGATCAATGTTGGTGATATCAATTTTTCCCAGAGGCTTTCTGCTAGACTTCTCAACTATTGTCATCCATTCACGAGATGGATCATGAATGACGTTGTGGAATTCGTCTGTTATCGTATCTAGGTTTCTTTTGCCAGTCGTGCAGAAGTGCTCGATTACGGTTTCTCGCGATTCCCATTCCGCGAAAAGGTCGCAGTCAGCAAAGGATGCCTTGCGAAGTATGATGTGGTCAGTTTCTATCAAGTCGATTCCTCCTCTAGTATCCAATTAATTAACATCTTAATTATAACAAAAAATTATATATCTTATCATACCTAATTGCATATTGTTCACTTCTTCGCTATGCAGATAATTTCGGTGTCTAAGCATGTGACGAAGAACAACGCAATTATGCTTTCGGCTGCAATTCTAGGAGTACTTGTTCTAAATGAGCATATGACACTGATGGAGTGGGGAGGCTGTGCGGTAATTTTCGCATCTACAGTAGTTGCTCAGGTGCAGTGGAATCCACCGAAAAAGGGGAATAATTAAGAAGGCAAGCAAGGAGAGCTTTATAACTATAAGGAAAATATTTCGATACAATAAATTCATTTAATGATAAGAATTTTAAATAAGTACGCATACTGATATAGATAGAAATTATTGTTAACGTTATTACGAATGAGATAAAATGTGATTATATTGTGAAGTTGTATTGTTGTTCGCGAGATGGGAGCGGACGACGACACAGCTTTTTACGTTATACACTTATTGACTATATAAATAAGGAAGGTATGGAAATGGTTACGAAAAAGAAAGGACCAAAAGCGAAGATTTCAGGAATTATGCTAACAGCTATCCTGATTCTCACCATGATGCCGTGGCATGTCATGGCTGAAGAAGCTTCACATGCAGAGGGCACGGCCGCTACAAATGCCGTGACTAACGAAAGCGAAGTGGTATCGAAAGAAACTGCTAACGCTGCTACAGAAGCTAATGCACAGGAAAAGCCTGCAGCTACACCTGCGAGTGAAAAGCCTGCTGCAATAACCCCGAAAGCTTCTAAGAAGTTAGTTACAACATCTGTAAAAGTTGTTTACAAGGATGGATCACCTGTTGAAGACGGAACAGTTTTCACGCTTGAAGATCCAGATAACAATGATCAGAAAGACTATGAAGTTAAGAACGGAAAGCTTGAACTTAAGCTGATCTCTGATAAGCAGTATAGACTAGGTCTCTCGTGGGATGACGAGAAGATGGATACTCATAAAGTTGTTGAAGCTGATGCTAATCTTGGTACAATCCCTGTTGGAATAACTGCAGAAGGCAAGACTCTTGTTTGGTATGACAGACACAACAAGAAGCTTCTCGAGGATAAGCCTGTAACAACAGTAACTCTCAAGGAAATCGAAGACGATGCTACCCCATCAGAGCCAAAGCCAGTTGAGAAGAAGAGGGTAGAAAAAGGCGAGCTAGCAAACGTTCGCGATATTGACGTAGTTCTAGAGGATGGAACGCCAATGCCTGATGGTGTTCAACTTGAACTTATAGACATGAGCAGAGTTGCTGATTGGTCATATGAATTTGAAAAATACACCGTTAAGGATGGTAAGATTCACGGCGTTAAGATGAAGGCAGAAACGCAGTATAAGATTGGAATGGATACCGCTAATCCTTCATATGCTGACTATACAATCGTTGGAGCATACAACAGCAAGCATCTAATGCGCATATATGCAAGATATGAAAACGAGTATCCGCTGTATTACGATTATGATGAGGGCACAGGCGCACCAGAGAAGCCGATTGCAAAACTTGTATTCCACAAAGTGAAAGAGCAGAGCGAATTAGAGAATCCTAAATCGAATTCCAACATTACAGTTCTAAAGGTTTCTGATGGCGGCTATGTGGCAAAGGCAGGTCTACCTTTCAGATTAGTTCGTAAGGATAACGGCAAGTCGAAGGTTATCTACAGTGAGCAGGGTGAAGTTACAATCAATACCGAAGGAAACGTTCCTTATGAGCTAAAGCTAGATGAGAACGATACTTACGTTATGAAGAATAAGATTGAGTTCACCATGAAGCCGAATAAGCAGGGCAAGTATAACCCTATTATCGAAGGCTATGATGCTAATGATATAAATGGTTATCTGCAGTGCAGTGCAATAGAACTTGTTAGAAAAGACGGCAAGAAGCCAGGAAGTGACATCGTTAAGCCAGGAGATAATACTGGAGACAACAGTGGTGATGATTGCAATACCTGCGGTCCATGCGAGGATTGCGCACAGTATAAGCCAGAGCAGTATGCGAAGATTTACGAGAAGGAAAAGGTTATTCTCAAAAACATGCCAGTTCTAAGAAAGTCTGGTAATGAGTATAAGCCTGTCAAGAAGAAGGTTACATTTATCTTCTACAATGCCACAACGCAGACTGTAGAGACTAAGGTGCAGTCGAGCGACGGAGTCCTACCTGATGTTGAGATGGTAAAGGGCCACAACTACATCGTGTTTGCTGAGGATGGCGATTTTGAAATGCCTAACGCTTACCTTGTTCTAAACAAGACAGGTGAGAAGCCAGTTCCATCGAAGCAGAATGGAAGAAAAGTAGATGCGTTCTACCTAACTCTAAGACAGATGTACGTAAGTAATCCTGAAGTTGCAAAGCGTGTAGCTTATACACTTCCAGTTTTCGACAAGGATCACAATCCTGTTGATAACGTTAAGATTAAGTTTGTAAGCGAATACGACGAAGTTACAGCGAAGGTTAACGAAGGTGTAGTTGAATATTCGCTGATTGAAGATCAGAACTACATGGTATATGTTGATGATCCAAGATATACCCTAGACTCTTTCCCAATGACTATGAAGGACAAGTCAGAATGGGGTGCGGCGAAGTATGCGTTCAACCACTTTAGCTGCGGTAGCGTTAATGAACTTATACTAAAGCCTAAGAGCGAAGAGGGTAAGAGCAACACACAGCTTATCGATATTGATAATACAACTGCTGTAACTGGGCTTCATTTTGGAAGAGGCGATTATCTAGTAAGCGTTAGAAAGCTACCTAAAGAGAGCGTAAAGGGCCTCGAGGGTAAGGACTACGAAGTTATTGATATCGATATGATCAACATGTATCGTACTGAGCTTTCTAAGCTAGTAAGAGGAAACTTCAAGGTCAGCAGACTAGTTCCAGATGGCAAGGATGTAAAGCAGGTATACTACGTTGATAATGAGGGAAAGCTCGTAAAGGTTCCATTCAAGCAGATCTTAGCATCTGATGGTGGATACATCGTAGCGTTTGATATGCCTTCGATGTCGCTTTACAACAATGTTATCGAGTACACTGACCACAAGCCAGCAGAGCCTGAAAAGCCAGTAACACCGGTAGAGCCTGAGAAACCAGTAACACCTGAGAAGCCTGTGAATCCGGTAAACCCAGGAAGCAATCAGGGGGATAACAATAGCACACAGCCAAACGTACCAACTCCAGGTAATAATAGCGGAAATACTAATGTTTCACCTGAGTATTATGTAGCGAATGGAAATCTCGCTTGGAACGGTGATGATAACGGAATGCTCATAGTAGTTAAGTCTAAGACTGATGACGAAAAGACTTTTGAGAGATTTAAGGGCGTTGAGATCGATGGTAAGGTTGTAGATCCAAGCAACTATGACGTTGTAAAGGGAAGTGCAAGAATTACCTTACATGCATCGTACTTAAGATCTCTGAGACCAGGAAAGCATTCTGTAACTGTTCGTTTCAGCAACGGCTCTGTAAATTCGGAGTTTGCAGTAGTTTCTCGTGCAGCTAATAGGGCTCCTAACGGAAAAGCTACTCTAAATGGAAAGAACATCAGAACTGTCGTTAAGACTGGGGATTCCACAGGGTTTGAGTTTATGTTTGCTTTCGTAATTGCAAGCATGCTACTAGGCGTTGTGATTGCTATAAGGAAGAAAAACGCATAGCTCAAAATGTAAACTAGGGAACAAAAGCATTATCGAATGAGATGGAGTGCTATGCTCCATCTCATTTTTTAAACTACTTGAAAGAGAGAAAATGGGGAATGCAGAAACGCTTATTTGATAATAAGCTGCTAAGTATTATTGCGGTTATTATCCTCTCTCTTGCTTTAGCTATAGGGCTCGCAAGCTGCGGTGCTGATAAGAGCAAGAAGGGGAGAGGTAAAAAGAAGGTAGAAGTTACAAAGGAAAAGTCTGCATCTGGCAAATCATCAGATAGCTCTAAAGCTGATAATGAAGGTGAGAGTGGAGCAAATAGCGATGATGATTCCAGTAGCGAAACACGAGAAGAGGAAAAAGCAAAGGAAAAGAAAAAAGAGAAAGAAAAGGCAAAGGAAAAAGAGCGGGCCAAAGAGGAGAAGTCGAAAAAAGACAGTAGTGACTCTAGCCATAGTAGCTCATCCCATTCAAAGAAAAAGTGGGTGCCTGCAGTATATAAGACGGTTACGCATCCAGCGGTGACGCGTCAACAGAAATTTATCGATTATTACACTTGTCAGTGCGGTGCCACTTTCAAAACAAATGCAGAGTGGCAGGCTCATAGGCCAAAGCCTTGAAATGGCCTACATACATATGCGGCTCCGCATGTGACGACCAAAACAGTTGTCGTTAAAGAGGCATACACCGAGCAGGTGCTTGTCAGTGAAGGACACTGGGAATAAGTTATTACTTTAAGGGAATTAAAATGAAAATTCGTGTATACTATAGAGTAATGTATGAATAAGGCAGGTCTATAGTATGAAAGATATTCAAAATATTATAATTCGTGAGGCGAAGCGTTCCGACATAGCTGAGGTTGGGCGCATCCTATCAGAGAACTATCATGATACATATGCAAATATACTGGATAAGAGATATTTAAGCTCTGTGAACCCTGAGAGTGCAGCGAGCAGAATGGACGCATACTTCCTTACACCGGGAAATGAAATGTTTGTTGCTGAGCTCTTAGCTGATGGTGAAGAGGCTGGTGCTGGTGAAATTGTCGGCTTCGTAGCGGGCACACCCTCGCCAGATGTACTTGGTGCATTCTGGCTTGAGATGCTTCACATCAAGGCTTCCTACAGGGATTTCGGTATTGGACGAAGGCTCCTATTTACGATGGGAAGCAGAGCTGCGAGCACCGGATATTCGCAGATGGTAATAGATGTATTTGCAGGGAACACCAAGGCAGAAGAGATATATAAGCATTACGGAGCTAGGCAGATTGATGAGTTTTATCAAGATGTAGAAGGCTTTGGAGTGCTATCGTCCTTGTTGAGCTGGGACGACTTATCGGTGTTCCAGGGATAGGGGGATAGCGTGGATATAATAGTTAAAATGGTTACTTCGGCACAATTTATTAGCAGCATAGTCATCATCTTAGTCACCATCATTGCGACGCTCGTCATAGAGCATACGCATAAGCTCTATGTCAAAAAGACCAACAATACGGTGCAGATGAACGCGATAGTCAGATCGACGTTTAGACTCATGAAAACCGTAACATGGATAATTGCAGCATTGGCGGTGCTCGAAGTAAATAATATACGTGTTACATCCATTGTCGCCGGTGTTGGTGTTGCTGGTGCAGTCTTCGGCATGGCGATGCAAGACGTGTTCAAGGATGTGCTGATGGGCATGCATATAATTAATGACAAAGCTTTTAAAGTCGGTGATGTTATTAAGATTGATGACGATGAAGGTATAGTCACGCTGTTCACACTTCAGACCACGCAGTATACGAGCCTAAATACTGGAGACAATGTCACTATCTGTAACAGAAATATCACTAAAGTGGGTATAACTAATGGTGTATACGATATAGATATCGGCCTCAGATACGATGAAGATCCGGAGCATGTCAGGGAGGTTCTGACGGACTGCGCTAAAAAGATCAAAGCGATTAAGGGTATTAAGAATTCTGAGTACCTAGCTGTTCAGAGCTTCGATGCAACGTCGGCAATATATAGAATCAGATATTGGTGTAAACCGAAGGACAAGTGGGTAACGAGAAGAGCCGCTATGGGTGTGCTGCAGAAGTGCCTGCTTGAATCGGATATCGTGCTTCCTTATAGTCAGCTCGATGTACATGTAAAAGATTCTGACGTTAAGTAAAATCATATCAGTTACAATAATTATAATTTAATATCCACAAGTTAATTAATATTCAAAAGACTCCTCTTGACGCATTTGCGATGAGAGGAGTCTTTTGTGAATGCAAAATTAACTGTTCTAAGAATATAAACTGGAAACCAGTGTACGCGATAAAGTGCAAATTTTTCACATCGGTTTATCGTTGAAATTTCAATGGTTTTAGCGGATATTAGTGAAATATCACAAAAATATATGATAATTTTGTTTAAATTACAAAAAATGGTGTTATAATACAGCATATTAAATTTCTAGATTTAATGTAACCATTGGGGTTAAAGGATTATAAGATTTTTATAGCTTTGCAATAAATTGTGAAACAAAGTTCAAATGCAGGACATTATGCTCCGCTACATAATCCAGCTAGCACGTTAAATGAGGGTACAATTCCTTACGGTATGGCGGCGATGGTCGCGACAGCGATTAGATATTTAAACGGAGACTGTAGCGCATAATGCGTAATATACTGCAGTTCATGAAAGTTTATAGAGCTGATTACAGCTTTGTAATATAGGCATTACAGTCAGGGGTTAGGGCTGTTGCCAAACAGATTAATTTATAGGATGTTATTTTTTTAGAAAACAGAAAGGACTAGAGAAACATGGTATTTTATAATGCACTATTAGCATTCGCGTTGATGGCTATCTGTTATGCCGTTGGTGAGTGGATTGCAACAGCTACCAAGGCTTGGGTACCATCCGTATTCGCATCAGCAATCCTGTATCTATTCGGATACTGGACTTTCTTCCCTAAGACAATAGGCACAGATTCTGGACTCGTTCCATTTGCAGCGACAGTAGCTATGATGCTACTTATCGTACATATTGGTACAATTATCAGCGTTAAGCATCTGCTGGAGCAGTGGAAGACTATCGTTGTATGTCTGGCTGGTCTCGCAGGTATGGTGCTGTTCAGCTGGTATCTTGCACCGTTGTTCATGGACAAGACTTTGATGATTGCTGGTCTACCTCCACTAACTGGCGGAATCGTTGCCGCTACAACTATGCAGATGGCTGCTCATGCAAAAGGCTTAGAGGTAGCTGCTACATTTGCAGTAACAATTTACTGCGTACAGGGATTTGCAGGTTATCCACTTACAGCAATCATGCTCCACAAATATGGAAACAAGGAGCTTGCTAAGCTCAGAAGCGGAGAAATTGTTCTCACAGAAGAGCAGAAGGAAGCTAACAAGCAGATCGGAATGACGGTTGTAAACGATGATTCTAAGGTTAAGAAGCTCCTTCCAAGAGTTCCAGATAAGTACAATACGCCAGTATTCATGCTTTGCAAGCTAGGTCTAGTTGCATGGTTCGCATCGCTCGCAGGACAGCTAAAGTTCGGTAACGTTGCAATTTCACCAGCAATATGGGCTCTCGTATTCGGTGTAATCTTCTGTGCGGTAGGATTCCTAGATACAAACATTTTGAACAGAGCAAATTCATACTGGATCAGTATGTTTGCACTTATGATGATTGTGTTCGATGGACTTAAGAATCTAACCCCAGCAATGCTTAAGTCAATCATAGGACCGATGGTTTTACTCATCGTTATAGGTGTTATAGGTATGGCTGTATTCTCGTTCATCATCGCAAAAGTATTTAAGATGTCATTCTATCTTGCTTTTGCAAATGGCTTGACAGCACTTTATGGATTCCCAGCAGACGCGATTATCTCTGAGTCTACATGTGAGGCTCTATCTGATGATCCAGATGAGGTTAACTATCTCATGAGCAAGATTTTCCCATCTATGATTGTTGGTGGATTCACTACAGTAACTATCACATCTGTATTCTTGGCTGGTATATTCGCTACACTTCTATAAGTGAGAATAGGCTTAACTAAGAAAACAATATTTGGGCCGCAAAAGCGGCCTGATGTTATCTCAGGCTGTGAGAACATTAATAGGCTAGAAAAGGCCTGCCAGGGTACAACAGGTATACAATAATCTTTTTTAACATATAGGGGGTAATACCATGGGTATGAAAGAAGTTGCAGAAAAATATTCCGACTATCAAGTTGAGATGAGACGTTGGTTTCATAACAACGCCGAAGTGAGTGAAAAAGAATATGAGACAGCAAAAAAAATCAGAGAAGAACTCGATAAGATGGGTGTTGAATGGGAGCATTGCGGTCTTGAGACTTCGACTTTAGCGACAATCAAAGGTGCGAAGCCAGGTAAGACTGTACTGCTCAGAGGAGATATTGACGCCCTATCAGTAACCGAGGAGACAGGACTTCCTTTTGCATCCAAGACAAAGGGAGTTATGCATGCGTGTGGCCATGACTGCCACATCTCAATGCTACTTACAGCAGCACACATTCTAAATGATATGAAGGATGAGCTCTGCGGAACAGTTAAGCTCGCATGGCAATCGTCTGAAGAAGTTGCAACTGGTGCTAAAGCCATGGTAGAAGATGGTGCACTAGAAGGTGTAGATGCATGCTTTGCTATGCATGTTTGGGGTAATGTTCCAGCTGGTCACATCAGCTGCGATGCAGGACCAAGAATGGGTGCTGCTAGAATGTTTGAAATCGATGTTCAGGGCAACTCTGGACACGGAGCTCAGCCGGATCTAGCTGTTGATGCTATCGTCGCTGGCTCCGCAATTGTCGGAAGTCTTCAGACTATCGTTTCAAGAAAACTCGCACCTGCTGAACCAGCAGTAGTTACAGTTGGAACATTTAATGCAGGTGAGAGATGGAATGTAATCGCAGGATCCGCTAAGCTTACAGGTACTACTAGATGCTTCAGTTATGATGTGTTCAATAAGTTCCCTGAGTACGTAGAGCAGGTCGCAACGGATACAGCTAAGGCTTACGGATGCACAGCTGAGGTTAGAGATACACTCCTCGTACCACCAACTGTCAACGACGAGGGTATGTCAGCGCTTGCTAGAGCTGTGGCACAGGATGTAATTGGAGAGGAAGCTCCTATACACGTTCCGCCAACAGCTGGAGGTGAGGATTTCGCTTACTTCATGGAAAAGGTTCCAGGATGTGTGCTACTACTCGGTGTTGCAGATGAGGATTCTGGTGCTTGTTATGTTCAGCATCACAGCAAGTTCACTGTATATGAGCCTGAGCTTATAAGGGGTGCTCAGATTTACGCTAAGGTTGCTATGGACTTTAATGCAGGTAGAGAAGTTTAGAGCTCATAAATTGGTTAAAGGCAAGTATGAATTAGGGTGACAATAGAGCCTAATAGCAAGGTGATTATTTGGTACTAATATAAGGTTAGATACAAATACATAGAATATGAATAAAAAATGGTTAGATGCTAACCAACAAGCAAAAAGCACTGTAGCCCATGGGCTACAGTGCTTTTTCAATTGCATAAAGTGGTGCGCCCGAGCGGATTCGAACCGCTGACCATTTCATTCGGAGTGAACTACTCTATCCCCTGAGCTACGGGCGCGCATAATCCCCTAATTTATACGGCTTTTACGTTAGCAAATATGTAGAATATTATAGCAGAAAATGATATAATATGCGACATTGTAGTGTGTAAAAACGCACACATTAATTCTACAGAACCGCTGAAATTTAAGCGTGTTAGACGGCATGTGCAAGGTGCTGATCAATGAGCATGCCTAACTATATGTTACGAAATAGGGGACTAAGATGGGAAACACGTTATATCTGATAAGACATGGTGATACAGAGGGAACGCTTAAGGATCTGTTTTACGGAAGCACTGATTTGCCTCTCGCTGAGCAAGGTGTACAGCAGATCAAGACACTATGTGATAAGGGGGCATATCCTGAAGCGGACGGGGCTAAGCTCTATACATCTGGAATGCTGAGAACTGAGCAGACATTTGAGCACATATACGGGGACATTGATCACGAAATTATTTCTGATCTCAGAGAGGTTGGAGTTGGCATATTTGAGATGAAGACAATGGATGAGGTTCTCCAGCATGATGAGGCTAGAGCTTGGCTTGAGGGTGAGAAGGAGTACATGGATTTTCCTGAAGGTGAGACTAATGATGGATTTATTGAACGCGTATCCCGTGGTCTTGAAGTGTTAAAAAGCGATTTAAAGTACTCGGATGTTATAGGAGTGTTCCATGGGGCCGTTATATTTACATGCATGGAGATGATGTTCCCATCCGTAAAAGAGAAAGCGTGGCACTGGACTCCAAGCCCTGCGAGCGGCTATGCAATAACTTTTGATGGTTTAAAGCCTGTCAAATACAGAAAAATAGGATAAAAAATCGGTTCTCAAAATCGGTTCTCTATAATGAAGTGAACCCCAAAAGTTAGACTTTTTTAGCGTAGCAGTTTGTGTGGCTGCTGCGCTATTTTTATACAGCCAAGAGCCTAAGTCTGTATTGCACCGAACTTAACCATCCTAATTGATTCTTTAATTTACAGACTTTTTGTCATACGCTCATTGAATATTCTTTTGTTAGTGGATTTTGTGGTAAAAACCATTCTAACGGACTCAATCGCTCTTTTCTACCTTTGAGGTCTCACATCTATTGTAAAGCAACATAACAGATTTTCCATTAACCTTAGACATGGAATCTTTTGTAATACCCATAGTAGTCTGAATCTGACTCATGGAACCTTCAAAGTTGGCAGCTGTTTTAACTGATGCAGAACCAAGACCAGCAACCGCTGATGAAATAACAGTTACCTTCTTTCCTATATTTGTAATTCCGTTACCTATATTCTCGAGCTTTCCACCAACCTCACCAATTTTAGTTAGTGTCTGATTGGTTTTAGATGCCTGAGATTTAAGACGTTTTAATTAAGCTTCAGTTTCTGTAATTTCTCTTTGTAATGCGTCGTACTGTGATTGTGTTATCTCGCCTCTCTGTAACTATTTATTTGCCTGTTCGGCTGCCGCCTTTAAAGTTACAAGCTTTTCCTTTGTTTCTCCAATAGCCTGAGTTAAAATCTTTTGTTTTTGAGCAAGAAGGTTTGTGTTTGTTGAATCAAGCTTAAGAAGTCGTTCCACATCTTTTAATGCTGATTGAGTATTCTTAATTTGACCATTAACGCCCTTAAGTGCAGTTTGTATCTTGGTAGTATCACCGCCAATTTCTACAGTGATACTTTTGATTCTGTTTGCCATTGGCATCTACCTCCTTAAAATTTTGCATAATAAAAGCTCGGATTTCTCCGAGCTAGTTGTATTTAATTTCGAAGTTCTCGTTCCAAAGAATAATCTTCGTTATATTTGAACTTTCTTTAATGAATTGGATGAAAAATTTGACTTCTGCACTATTTTTATCATGTCCATCTTCCCATTCTAATCTATATTCGTATGGATAATAAACTGTACCTGGACTTATTGGCTTTTTAGCACAAGTTTCAAAAATTTGAAACTCTTTTTTCTTATGGGGTTCAAGAGTAATTTTTTGTGCATCATTCATTGCTCCAGATAAAGATATATTTCTTGCTGTTTTTAATGAAAGATTTTCGATTGAGCAATATATTGTAATATTTTCAATACTAAGATTTCCATCTTTTGTACAAATTTCATAAGAATTGTTATCTGAATTTCCATTTTGCAATATATTATCAATCTTTATATTAAAGTAGCATCCATCTCTACTTAATGATTTTTTTGAAAATACATTTGCCTTCTTTGCTTCGTCGTTGGCTTTCTTTGCAATAGAGTTTGCTCGTATCGCAAAAAACAATGCTAACGCAGATAATACAAGTGTAAGCATCTCATTCCAATACGTTTTAACAAATTCAATTATCTCTTCCATAATAAGTTTCTCCTTTCTGTTCAGATAGGAAAATTATGCAAGATTTTTAAATAAAAATCAATTTATCAGAACTTATCAAAGTCCTCTTGCGTTACTAGATCATCATACTTCACTGAATCATTTCCTTTTTCTATACAGATATCCATAACCATTCCAATGGTCAAATAATCCATATCTCTAATGGAAATGCCTATCTCTAGACAACGCAAGATAAACAAGGGAGTTGTCATCTCCATGCTACTATGTTTAAGTTTTTTTAGAGTCAATATCAGTAATAAGATTTGGTCCCCATAAAGCCAAAATCTCAGGAAGTACCTCATAAATTGAGAATAGTTCAAGCTGATCAAGCTAATCATTGATATCATTTGGAATTGTACTATCTGCATGATATGCCGTGATGCAAGCCACACTTTCGAAGATTTCAAGATCATCAATTGCGAACTCTTCACCATCTTCTTTACTTACATTAAAAGAACTTTCAAGCTTTGCTAAATCCTTAAAAATATCTCCCTTGAATTTTGCACGATAAAGACGTGGCACCGTTGCAGAAGAACGAAATGCCACTTCTTTATCACCAATCTTAATCACTTTTTTAAGCATAATTATTTTCCTACTATAGAAGCTGAAGAAGCAAAACTTGTCTTCTCAATCGGAACAGAAACAGACTTGTACCAATCATTGTACGTAGCATCAGAGGTCGTATCTCCCGTTCTACTCTTTACAAGACCATCTTCTCTAGGATCTGCTGTAAGAGAAAGTTTCTCCTTTCCAGGTTCAATAGACCTTCTCTTGTCTCTGATTCAATAGAAGGACGAGATGCAGTACAGTTATATAAAACGTGACGAATGCCTCTTACATCACCATCAAATTCAAATAACAAAGTAAACTTTTCCATTGATGTTACATTCGAACTCTCAATAAGAACACCATTCTTATCCAACTCTTCTTTAAGAATCTCAGTTCTAAACCACTCAGGAATCAAAGCAAGTTCCAAATCACCGCTGTATCCATTGTTTGAAGTTGAACGGAAATAAACGATACCATCCGCATAAAAAGGATTAGAACCACCTTATGCATCCAAGCTAATACTAACTGCACCAGGAATAGCTTTAGGTGTTTCATATGAGAATGTACCATCTGCCTTTTTTGTAAGCTTAGCAGCATGAACATTCTTCAAATTATATTTAATCTTATTAGCCATAACTTAAGCCTCCATTTCAAATGAATATAGGACTTTATAAATCTTTTCACTTTCAATCCACGTCTCTGTTCGGTCATAAAAAATGCCGTACTTATCAAGCACGGATTCCACTTTACTTTCTACCGACAAGTCCTTGAAATCGGTATAAAGTTCAATATGTATTTCATTTATCTTTTCATATACTCTTCCATTAGCTGAGAAGTTACCAGTCCCTGGATTAAGATAACAGATAAATGGTGGGTTTGGACTTTCTCCTTCTGCAAAATGATCATATGTATAAGGAATGCACATTTCATTTAATATTTCTAAAATCTTATCCATCTTTAACCTCTCAATGCCTTTTTCATCTCAGATTCCAACATCGCAATTGCTGATTGTTCAGCATCTGCAATATGAGGTCTAGCAGCAACTCTTCCACCACCACGTTTCGCATGACCATGTTCCAATTGATGAGCCAACTTATATCTATTCTTTGAATGAACAGTAGCGACAGTCTATAAATATCATATAACAAGATGGAAAGGTATTCTTATAGTATTAAAGTTAAAAAAGGTATCAGATGTATATGCCTAGGATAAAAAACAAGCCTTAAAACGCATTATACCTCTTAATACGAAAAAAGGAGAATGAAAGTTATGAATGACAGAGAAAGAAGACTGTAATATTTTCTGTTATATCTATATAGGCAAGGGTATATTAGATATAATAAAAGTAATTATACTGATAGGAGTTGCATTTTATGAACGGTAATGATCAAATAGAAAACAATGAAACTACAGATGATAAAAGTGATAGTGGGGAAAGTATAAAAAATTTATCTAATGTAAAAGAATATTTAAAATATATATCGGTATTTTCAGCATTTCCTTATGGAATAGCAATGGTCATTAAAAATATATACTCATTTTATTATTCTATTCAAGCAGAACAGTTTTATGGAATACCACGTAAATACTTTTATGAAAATGTATTAGGAGATGTTAATATTTCTATAATATTAGTTTTGCTATTTATTCTAATGCTTCTTTCACCAATTATTATTAAAAAATGGTTGAAGAGCAGACTATCGCTTTTAGGCGCTGTTGCATACTCAGCGATGATATCAATTTCAATTCTTGAGATGCTTTTACTTACTGTAATACAGATTCTTGATAGTTTTAAATTAGACTATATCAATAATTCAAAGCCGTTTGGTATAGGTATTTTAATATTTATATTTTGTTTTACGGGACTTTCTTTTTACATGTATATAAAGTTATTTACAAGTGGAGATAGTAAACTTATTGACAATACTGATATAGAAAAACAAGAAATTCAAAAAACAGAAAAAGTGCATGTTATCTTTGCCTTTATATTTACAATTTTGTTGGGGGCAATTCTTTTATTATTCTTTTTAAATATCAAACTTCCTTCCAACACGAAGAGTTACGAGGTTGTACTGGAGGAAAATAATTTTAAAAAAATTGTGGTTGTAGACTATAAAGATTTTTATATTTTGATGGATATAAAAGAGATTAAGAAAGTTAAGCTGGCAAATAATGAAGAAGGCAATAAATTAATTTTTAAGAAGTATTATTATGAATTAAAGCAAAAAGAAAATAATAAAATTATCTATGCTAATTTCAAACAAGTTGAAGGACAGGAATAATTGATATTTAGTTACAAATAAAGAGGTACATCTCGCTCTGCGAGAGAGCTTTTTTCGTTGTTTCATCACTTATCTACAGTTTAATGTAGTATAATTAATCGGATACACAGATATAGGAGAGTGAATCAAGTTAAATGACACCATACATTATAAGTATTGTGATTTTGCTCGTGTTATCGGGCGTTTTTTCCGCCACTGAGACGGCGTTCACTTCGGTGAGTAAGATAAAGATGAAGAATCTGGCGAGCGATGACAACGAGAGTGCTAAGCTCGTGCTGGAGATAACGGAGAACTTCGATAAGTTTCTCACCACGATTTTGATAGGAAACAATATTGCCAATATCGCGACGACTTCAATAGCCACGGTTATGTTCATCAAGCTATATGGTCACTACGGAGCGACTATTTCTACCGTTGTTGTGACGGTTTTGGTTTTGGTGTTCGGGGAGATATCACCTAAGAATATTGCCAAGGATAAGGCGGAAGGGCTATCTCTATTCATGGCACCGGCTGTAAAAGTCATGATGTTCCTATTTACACCGCTCAACTGGGTGTTTGGTGTATGGAAGAAGCTAGTTGATAAGGTTTTCAAGATTTCGCCTGAGCAGGTTTACACAGAGGATGAACTCAAGACAATTGTCGAGGAGGCCAAGACTGGCGGGAGCATCGAAGAATCGCAGAGCGAACTTATCACCAATGCAATCGAGTTCGCTGACTTAGAAGCAATAGACATAATCACACCTCGAATAGATATTATCGCTATCGAGCTCGGTTCACCTATCGATGAGATAGCTAAGCTTTTCAAAGATACAGGTCTTTCGAGACTCCCGGTGTTCGAAGATGATCTCGACAATATCATCGGAATTCTCAATCAGAAGGACTTCCATAACTATGTAGTGGGCGAGGGCAAGAGCGTAAACCTCTATGTAAAGCCGGTTGCATACGTAGCTGAATCGATTAAAGCATCGGTACTTCTCAAGAAGATGCAGGCAAAGGCAACTCACATGGCGATTATCGTCGATGAATATGGTGGCACTACAGGCCTCGTAACTATGGAGGATATCATCGAAGAGCTAGTCGGAAAGATATATGACGAGCATGATACCGTCGAGATGAGAGAGGTGACAGACTTAATAGACGGTTCATATTCTGTAGCTGGAGGAACTAATGTTGAAAAATTCTTTGAACTGCAGGGTGAAGATATAGACATAGATGCGACGACGGTAAATGGTTGGGCGATGATTGAGCTCGACCGCATCCCAAAGGTTGGAGATACATTCGAGTATGAATCGAAACACAAGCTTTTCAAGGTCAGAGTCACAAGAGCGGATGCTAAGAGAGCACTTAGACTTCATATTCGCGTCGAAGACAAGCCGAACGAAGACGAGGATGACAACTAAGATACTTAGTTAAGACAATTCGTATTAAAAATCATATATAAAGTATTATCGAGAAGGAAGGGAGCCACGTAAATGGGTTTAGTAGAAAAGATATTTGGAGACCTCAACAAGAGAGAGGTCAAGAAGATAGAGAAAATCGTAGATGTGATTGAATCTTACGATGAACAGATGCAGAAGCTCACTGATGAGGAGCTTCGTGCTAAGACAGAGGAGTTCAAGAGGCGGCTTGGAACTATCAGAGAAGATGGAGATGAAGGTCCGTTTGAGACTGTAGATGACATTTTGCCAGAGGCATTTGCTGTGTGCCGTGAGGGTGCGGTTAGAAGTCTAGGTATGAAGCATTTCCGCGTGCAGCTAATAGGTGGTGTGGTACTTCATCAAGGAAGAATCGCTGAGATGAAGACTGGTGAAGGTAAGACCCTCGTGGCTACGCTCGCTGCATATCTGAATGCGCTCACTGGCAAGGGGGTCCATGTAGTCACCGTAAATGATTACCTCGCAAAGCGAGATGCTGACTGGATGGGAAAGCTATATACATTCCTTGGACTTACAGTTGGCTGTGTTATCAATTCTCTTGAGGGAGATGACCGCAAGGCTGCGTATTTGGCAGATATCACATACGGCACGAACAATGAGTTCGGTTTTGACTATCTGCGCGATAATATGGTTACTTATCAGGAAGAACTAACTCAGCGTGAGCTTAATTTTGCCATCGTCGATGAGGTGGACTCAATCCTCGTCGATGAAGCTCGTACTCCACTTATCATCTCCGGTAAAGGTGTTGATTCAAGCGATATGTATCGCACTGCAAATGTATTCGTCAAAACTCTCATCCGTGACACTACGAGCGATGAGGAAGAGGGTGAGAACGGAGTGCATGGGGATTACACGGTGGATGAGAAGGACAAGCAGGTTGCCCTTAATGAGACCGGCATAAAGGCTGCTGAGGAGTATTTCGGCATCGAGAACTTCTCAGATCCAGATAATATGGAGCTTAACCACTATGTAAATCAGGCTCTGCATGCTAATTATCTCATGAAGCGCGATGTGGACTATATCGTTAAGGATGGTGAGATTCTCATCGTCGATGAGTTTACTGGGCGTCTGATGTACGGTAGACGTTTCTCAAACGGATTGCACCAGGCTATCGAAGCTAAGGAAGGCGTATCAGTAAGATCAGAGTCTAAGACTCTCGCGACAATTACGCTCCAAAACTACTTCCGTATGTACAAGAAACTATCTGGTATGACGGGTACTGCCAAGACAGAGGAAGATGAATTTAGAGATATCTACAATATGGACGTAGTTGTTATTCCGACTAACAAGCCTATTGCGAGAACAGACCTAGACGACTCCGTGTATGCTCGTCAGACTGGCAAATACAAAGCTATCGTCGATAGAGTTGCGGAAGCACATGAGACAGGTCAGCCCGTTCTCGTAGGTACTATTTCTATTGAGATTTCTGAGCTAATCAGTGAGATGCTCAAAAAGAAAGGCATAAAGCACAGCGTACTCAATGCTAAGCATCATGAAAAGGAAGCAGAGATCGTAGCTGAAGCAGGCCGTAAGGGTGCTGTTACAATCGCTACCAACATGGCTGGTCGTGGTACAGATATCATACTTGGCGGAAATCCAGACTTTGAAGCTAGGCGCGAGATGAAGAAGCTAGAGTATACTCCTGAGCAGATTGCATTCGCAACAGGTTTTGAAAAGTCTGATGACGAAGAACTAAATGCCGCTAGAGAGAAATATCAGGAACTACTGAAGCAGTTTGCTGCTGAGAGAAAGGACGAGCAAGAGGAAGTAAGAGAGCTCGGGGGGCTCTGCATTATCGGTACGGAGAGACACGAATCAAGACGTATTGATAACCAGCTACGTGGACGTTCTGGACGTCAGGGAGACCCTGGTGTTACACAGTTCTTCATTTCACTTGAGGATGACCTGATGAGACTATTCGGCGGAGAGAAGATGCAGAGAATTGTCGAGACTGTTGGCCTTAGCGACGAAGATGCACTTGAAGCAAAGGTGCTTTCGAGAAGAATTGAAACCGCTCAGAAGAAGATCGAGGGAAAGAACTTCGGTATTCGTAAGTATGTCCTTCAGTACGACGACGTTATGAACAGACAGAGATCGCAGATATATGAGCAGCGTAAAATGGTACTCGACGGCGAGAATCTGCGTGACTATATAATGGGAATGGTGGAAGAGCTAGTAAATGGCATAGTTGCACCGATTACCATGGAGACTCGTTTCTCAGAGGACTGGGATATGGACGAGATATTCTACGGATGTGAGCAGATTACTCCTGCCTTTAAGGGTAGACTCAGCTACACTGATGAGGAGCTGAGAGATCTCGATGAGGATAAGCTTCGCGAGGACATCATGAATGTCTTTGAGGAGATATACCGCGAGAAGGAAGAGGAAGTTGGCATCGAACATATGCGCGAAGTTGAGCGCATGATTATGCTCAGAGTTGTTGATAACCGCTGGATGGATCACATAGATGCGATGGAACAGCTCAAGAACGGAATTGGACTTCGCGGATACGGACAGCAGGATCCTGCTGTTGCTTATGCAAAAGAAGGCTTCGGCATGTTTGAGGAGATGATTGCGGATATCCGTGAGGAGACTGTAAAATACTGCTTCAATGTAACCGTTGAGACCCGAACTGAGCGCCGTACAGTTTCAAGGGATGAGGTTGAACGCAAGGAAGAGTATTATGATGAGGATATCGCAGCTGCTCATGGGGACGAACAGCAGTATCGCGATAACGGAGAACATGTTCAGGAACCGGTTCACCGCGACAGCCCTAAGATAGGTAGAAATGATCCATGCCCTTGCGGATCTGGCAAGAAGTACAAGAATTGCTGCGGAAAGTTTCAATAAGGAAACCCGATATAATTAGCAATGTATGATGTGAGTTCTGCAGTGAGAGCAGGGCTATAGAGTTTAGCTCAATTGATGCGCGATGCTGCTTACTGCGGCTACGCGCATATGTCATAGATGAGAGGAATTACTATGATTGAATTGGATGAGATAAGACAGGCTTTACCGAACGAACTAGCAAAGCTTAAGGAGATTGGAGACTATCTTTGACCCAGATAGTCTTAGAAATAATATAGCGAGCATGGAGCAGGAGATGCTTAAGCCTGGTTTCTGGGACGCTCCTGATGATGCACAGAAACTGATGAAGAGGAAAAAGCATCTCGAAAGTGAGCTCGAGCGGTATGAAGGTCTACTCAAGGGATTTAATGATATATCTGAGATGATTGAGCTAGCTGAGGAGTACGAGGATTACTCTGAAGCCAAGAATATAATCAAGGAATACAAGAGGCTATGTGAGGAGATGGAAGATCTTGAGCTCAGCAGACTCCTGACCGGTAAATACGATGATAAGGATGCGATCCTCAGCATTCATGCTGGTACTGGTGGAGTGGATGCTATGGATTGGGCTGAGATGCTGATGAGGATGTATCTAAGGTATGCAGATCAGCACGGTTTCAAGACGGATGTCGTTGACATACAGAATGATACGCTAGCTGGTATTAAGAGCTGCACAATCGTCGTCAGCGGAATCAATGCATATGGATATTTACGCAGTGAGGCGGGTGTGCATAGACTCGTGCGCATATCACCGTTTAACTCTGCGGGCAAGAGACAGACTTCATTTGCTGCGGTTGAAGTCGTTCCAGACCTTGGGGATAGCGTTGAGGTTAATATCGATCCTAAGGATCTCAAGATTGATAAGTATAGGAGCTCCGGTGCTGGTGGCCAGCACGTCAATACTACGGATTCTGCCATTCGCATAACGCACCTCCCTACAAACATAGTTGTAACGTGCCAGAATGAACGCTCTCAGCTATACAATAAGGAGATGGCGATGAAGATATTGGCTTCGAGGCTCCAGCAGTTAGCTGAAGCAGAGCACAAGGAAAACCTTAATGAACTAAAGGGCGACATGAGTCAGGTAACTTGGGGTGCGCAGATTAGGTCATATGTGTTTCAACCTTATACGATGGTGAAGGACCATAGAACCAATGCAGAGGTTGGCAATATAAATGCTGTAATGGATGGTGAGCTTGACGAATTTATCAAGGCCAAGCTAACGCAGGAAGCGAAGGAGAGAAACATATAATGAAGAAATACATAGTGTTTGATTTCGATGGAACGCTCCTCGATACCGATCAACTTATCGTCGATTCGTGGCAGGCGGTTTTTAAGAGATTTAGAGGCAAGGAAGCGGATGAAAACCTCATACTTTCAACCTTTGGCGAGACTGTAGCTAATACGACAAAAGAGCTTTTTGCAGACGAAGATGCAGATGAAGTTTTAGCGGTATACCGAGGATATCAGGCGGAGCACAGCAAGGGAGCCTATAAATTATACCCAGGCATAGAGGAACTCCTCGGCGAGCTTAAAAGACGTGGCTACTCATTATCTATCGTTACTTCAAGGCTTGGAAATACAGCGATGCAGTATCTAGGAGAGATGGGTATTAAGGATAATTTCGATGTCATCATCACAGCGGATGATGTCACTAGTCATAAGCCAGAGCCAGGTCCGCTTCTTGAAGCACTAAGGCGGCTCGGAGCAAAGCGTGAAGAGGCAATAATGATAGGTGATACGAGATTTGACATTGGCTGCTCTATCAATGCCGGAGTAGACAGCATACTGGTCTGCTGGGGGCGTAGAGGCGGTAACGTTCCGCTGGGCGGAATAGAGCCTATGTACAGAATAAGCAAACCTGAGGAGTTATTTGAAATAATCGAGGGATAAGATGCTGAACCTATTTATGGCACGAGAGTGCATGAACAAGGAGAAGTTCATATACGAAAATATAAAAGGCAAGACGTATGTATTGGTTCCGAACCAGTACACCCTTGTCGCGGAAGAACAGGCACTTAAGTACACCGGTAGTGCCTGTCTTCTTGATATTGAAATTCTTTCATTAAATAGATTAGGTCAGAGGATAATGGCAGAGCACGGTAAGGAGAATATCGAAATTCTCGACAAGTATGGTCGCCATATGCTTCTGTACAAGATTATAAAGTCGCACAAAGATGAGCTTGAAGTATTTAAAGCTTCAGCTGAACAGAGCGGATTTATAGATATGGTCAATGACTTCATCGCTGATTTCAAGCAGCAAGACTGCTCACTAGATGAACTCAAATATGCAATCGATTCAGATAGTAACAGTGAGCTGCTTTCACACAAGCTGCATGAATTGATGCTTATAATCGATGAATATGAGTCAGAGCTAAAAGGTAGATACATAGATTCTGAAGACTATATCTCGATGTATGTATCGTTAATCGGAGAGTCGACGCTACTTGAAAATCATTCGGTATGGGTGTATGGATTTGATACTCTTGCGCCCAAGTCGATGGATGCTCTAATTGAGATGGCAAAGCGTGTAGATGTCAATATTATGGTCAATATCAGTGACTTTGATCTAGACACCATCCTGATAGCAGCGCTGACATCTAGGGCGGATTCGGCGGGTGTAGCGATATCAAAGGAATATGTGCCTGATGAATATAGAGCATATGGTAGAGAGACGCTCGACTATTTGGAGGAGAACTTATTTAGGACTGTATTAAGCTCGAGAGAGTCCGTAATGAAGGTGCCGGATGAAGACACGATAAATGATGAAGTAAGACTTGTTGAGTGCGCAAACCCTTTCTATGAAGCGGAGAGTGCCGCCTCATATATATATGAGCTAATTCGCGATAAAGGATACAGGATGAATGATATTGCAGTAATCTGTAATGATGATTCATCTAGGAAACCCATAATCCGCAGAACTTTTGAGGAGTATGGGATTCCACTTTTTGTCGATTCCAGAAGGACAATTACTGATTCGATGGCTGCGAGATTTATAGTGAGCCTTCTAGAGTTTGTGCTTCAAGGGTATAGGACTTCAGCTCTGTTCGTAATGCTCAAGACTGAACTTACGAGTATTGAGAGAGAAGATATCGAAATGCTGGAGAATTATGCGCGTAATTACAAGATACGTGGTAATATGTGGACTAGAGCATTTAAGTACGGGCATTTCGAGTATACTGAAGAAGAATTCGAAAGGCTTGAGAGCACGAGAAACTACATAATGGAGCAAGTTGCGAAGCTTCGTGAGATAGCGGAGAGTTCAGGGACAGTTGCTGAATTCGTGTTTGATTTGATTAAAATCTTGGAAGAGGAATGGGAGCTGCCAAGCAGATTGCAGGCTGTATCTGAAGCTCAGGCTGAAGAGGGATATAACGAGGAGGCGCAGAATACCGCCCAGAGCTATGAGGCTTGCGTCAAGATTCTGGAACAATTAGCAGCCGTTTTGGGCGATGAAACCTTTGATAAAACTAGGTCCGAAGAGATATTGCAGCTCTACAAAAAAGGTCTTGAATCCGTTGACATCGGAATTATTCCACCTGCACTGGACGGAATAATTATGGGATCTATGATTAGGACAAGACCAGGATCGCTTAAAGCGATGGTTGTTCTTGCAGCCAATGAAGGTGTACTTCCCATGGAGCCTGCTTCGGAGGGGATTTTCTCTGTAGATGAAAAGGAATTTTTTAAGGAGCACAATTTCCCTATTGGTCATCTTGATGAACTAAAGATGACTGAGGAAAACGTGGCTATGTATAGGCTAATTTCAAAGCCGTACGAGAGATTATACATGAGCTGGTCGCTTTCTGATTCGGAGGGGCAGGACTGTAAACCATCTTCGCTTGTTGATGCGTTCAGGTCGGCGCTGCCATCAATCAAGATCCACAACGATGTCATCTCAAGTGGATTAGACATAAATGTCATAAATAATCCAAAGACAGCTATGCGCCACTTGCTCAACTATCTGAAGGGTAGGCGGTCACTAGAGCATCTAGCAGATGAGAAAAAAGCTAAGATGATTACTGATTCGATAATTGCTTGGTATCGAAAAAATGATCCGGAGACATTCGATGCAGCCATGAATGCCGCGAGAGATGATAACTCTGCGGAGCCTATTTCCAGTGTTATGGCGGAGCGGTTGTTCGCTAGGCCTCACGGTGACTTCTCATTCTCACCGACTAGAATCGAGAGCTTTAATCACTGCCCGTTCAAGCATTTTGTATCATATGGTTTAAGACCCAGAGAAGATCGTGAGTTTAGCGGTTCCTCTCGTGAGATAGGGGATATATACCACGAATGCATCATGAGGGTCTCCAAGAAACTAGAGACTGAAGAGCTTTGGGCTAGTATTACCGATGAAGAGATTAGGAATCTTGTGAGAGCTACGCTCGAGGAAATCGCTGGTGACTATAGGGATGGTCTCTTTGCCTCCGATGGTCGTGAGCAGTATAGACTTGAGAGAGTCGCAAGGGTTTGTTCGCGTGTAGCAGGAAACCTCGCAGAACAGATTAGACTAGGTAAGGTCGAGAAGTCCTATTTTGAAGAGGAATTTAAGAGAGGCAAGCTTTTTGCACCTATTGAACTCGAGATTGGTGGTAAGAAGATTTTTATCGAGGGTAAAATCGATAGGGTTGACGTGTTTGAAGGTGGCGATATAAGAATAATCGACTACAAGACCGGGTCAGATAAGGTTGATATAGAGCAGATGAGGTGTGGATATAAGATGCAGCTCATGGTGTACATGCAGGGGGCGAAGTCTGAAGAAAGGAAGCCTGCTGGTGTGTTCTACTACAATATCAAGGATGTTTCGGTGAATGTAGAAGGTTCGAAGGATGCTTCTGAGGTGGTGGATAGCGAGCTTAAGAAAGACTTGATTTTAAATGGACTATGTATCGATGAAAAAGATGTCATAGAAGAGATGCCAAGCTCTCTACTCGGCAATAAGAAGATGATCATAACCCGTGATTTGTTCGAGAGTATAGAACAGGACGTATGCCAGTCGATTCAAGATATCAGTGAGCATATTGTCGCTGGAGATGTGAGCATATCTCCAACAAAAAAACGAACGTCAAGTGACACTAAAGGAGAATGCACATACTGCAGCTACAATTCAATCTGCAGATTTGATGTAACGTATAGAGGAAACAAGTATAGGGAAGTAGATGGGTAAATTAAAGATAGCATCTATCGGTAGCAGTAGCTCCGGTAATGCGTATATCATCTCAGATGGAAATACGAGATTGTTGCTAGATGTTGGTCTCACAGCAAAGCGAATCAAAGAGGGGCTTGCTGAGTGCAGACTCGGTGCGGAGGATATTCAAGGCGTATTTGTCACACATGAACATACCGATCACGTAAAAAGCATAAGGGCAATTGCAAAAGCTTGTACGAATGCGAAAGTATATACATCTCGAGGAACGATATACAACTGTGATAAGTTTGAATATGTAAAGTCAGAGCAGCTAGAGTGTATGGCAGCACAGGATGTGGTCAGAATTGGGGATATATGTGTTAAGGCGTTTTCCCTTTCTCACGATGCAAGTGAGCCAATAGGGTTTAGCTTTACTGAGGACGGAGAACAGCTATCTGTTGCAACTGATACAGGGATAGTTACGGATGAAATTGCTGAAGAACTTGCTAGTGCAAACACTCTCGTGTTCGAAGCGAATCATGAGGAGAGCATTCTACAGATGGGAGATTACCCATATTCGCTAAAGCGCCGTATCCTAGGGGAACACGGTCACCTTTCCAATGTGACAAGTGGGATTGCTCTTGCGAGGGGGCTACTTGCGCGAAAAGAAGCTGGTCTTCCGAGCCCCACGCAGCGAATAATGCTCGCACACTTGAGCACTCACAACAACACGCCGGATACTGCGTTGCTGACTGTTAAGAATATTTTAAATGAGAATGATCTGCGTCAAGGGAATGATTTTACACTAACGGTGGCGGCAAAGGACAAGTTAACGACGCTATAAGGTTTAAATAGTAAAATCAAAGGAATTTAAATGAAGATTAGAATAATTTGTATAGGAAAGCTAAAAGAGAAATACTGGACTTCTGCTGCATCTGAATACAGCAAGCGAATATCAGGATATGCGAATATTGAGATTGTAGAACTCAAGGAGAGCAGGCTTCCTTCAAACCCATCTGAAGCCGATGAAAATTCTGTGCTCATCCGCGAAGGGCAGAACATCCTAAGCAAGATAAAGGAAAGCGACCATGTGATTGCTATGGAAATAGAAGGTGAACAGATTGATTCAGTAGAGTTAGCTAAGAAAATTCAGGGTGCATTTGATACAAAGTCTTCTACCATAGACTTTGTAATCGGTGGTAGCCTTGGACTCTCAGATGAAGTGAAAAAAAGGGCGGACTACGGGTTATCGTTTTCAAAGATGACATTCCCGCACCAGATGGCGAGGATTATGCTTCTCGAGCAGATATACAGAGCTTTTAAGATTAACAGTGGAGAGACATACCATAAGTGATTGTATCCACGCATGTGATTGTATCGAATAATCCAATCAATGTTCATGTAATGATGCATTTAGCGCAGAAATAATATACAAGAAGACCTCCACTTAAGTGGAGGTCTTCTTGTACTTTTTACTTTATACTTTGCGAACATTATGAGGGTTAGGGATGTCTCGTAATGTCGTAAACTAATTTATCTAGCTAGCTGTGGCTTTTTTATCAAAGGTGTAACTGCTGGGATGACGATGCTGGTAAGTATAAGAATTCCACCAATCATGCCAGTAGTTCCTAGTCTTTCATTCAGGAATGTGTATCCGAGTATCGCAGTGACGAGCGGATTAAATGCACAAAATAGTCCTGAGATAGATGCAGATAATTTGCTCTGTGCAACTGGCTGAAGCGTGAAGCCAAAGCAGGTGCATACTATTGCTAGAAACATTATCACGCCCCATGCCTTAGGTGCGGTAGGGAAACTTGGTCCTTCGACAACCATAGCTAGTATATATGACGAAGCTCCTATAAATGCAACCTGGACTATTCCGAGCATAAAAGGATCATCACGCTTTGAAAATCTGTCGGTAGCCACTACGGCGCATGTGTACGCTAGTGCGCTGAGTATGCACATGAATTCTCCGAAGGTAAGTCCTATATGACCATCCTTAAGTGTCAAGAATCCAACACCAGCTAGTGCGACTAGAGCGCTGATAATTGCGGAAGCTCTAGGGACTCTTCTAACCAACAATGCATCCGCTAGCGGAACGAAAATAATCGCGGTATTCTCTAGGAATGATGTAGTCGAAGAATTTGTCATCTTGAGCCCAATCAATTCAGTGGTCATCGTCAGTAGGAAGAAAAAACCAATGATTGAACCGTGGATGACAAGCTGCTTGTCAACTTTCTTGATATCCTTGCGGAATAGAAAGAGTAAGATAATAGCAGCAAGTGGGAAGCGGTAGCCGTTCAATGTGAGCGGCCCCATATATGATAAACCCGTTGTTGCGAATAGGAGCGAGGTTGCACGCAGTGAAATTACTGTAAACAGCAATATCATAGCGCGATTTCTTCTCTTCGTATCCACCTCGGACCCCCACTTTCTTAATATAAACTGATGTAACTAAATTATAATAAAAAATCTATTTTGATAATATCGCTAAATAATCAAATGTATTATGATAAAATATCATAACATGATTAAATCTTTAAAGCAGTTCTGCCATAGGGTAGAAATGAGGATATAAGAGGATATAAAATGGAAGTTGAGAAAGTCAAGGCACTGCTTCGTGCAATTGATCTGGGGAACATGTCTTCAGCAGCTGCTGAGCTCGGATATACTCCTTCAGGAATTAGCCGTATGATGGCATCATTAGAGGAAGAGACTGGGGTCCGTCTTGTAAATAGAAATAGGAATGGCATTTCGCCTACAGAGGCATGCAATCAGCTTCTGCCCAGCTTCATATCTCTAGTTAACTCTGCCAATCACTTAGAACAAAATATCGCAGAAATTAGTGGAGTGATAACAGGCGAAGTTCGCGTGGCTACAGCCTACTCTACATACTACAAGTTCCTAACGGATTTGATTAAGGAGTTTTGCGTAGAGTATCCGGGCATCGCAGTTGACGTCACTGCAGGAAGGAGTTCAGCCCTAATGGCAGAGCTTGAACGCGATAAATTGGACTTTTGTCTTATAAGCTACCGTGAGGGTACCTGTGAATGGATGCATCTCATAGATGACCCGTTTTACATATGGGTGCCAAAGGACCATCCAGCAGTAGCTGATGGTGTTTATGATATCCACAGGATATATGATGATAGTTACATCGATTTATATCCTGGTCGAGAGAGTGACGGTTCTTTGATGTTCAAGTCATATGATATTAATCCCCCTATTAGGTATAAAACCTCAGATGCTTTCGCAGCATACTCAATGGTTGAAGCAGGATTGGGGGTGACTACTGTTAATGGAGTTTCAATAAATCAATGGCACGGAAATGTCACGGCGCTGCCAATCTCACCGAGCTATAATGTACCTATAGGTATTGCAGTTCCTGAAACTGAGAGAATCTCACCGGCGGCTAAAAGATTTAGAGATTTTGCGCTTGTTTTTTTTGAAGAACATAAACGGCATATGATGGAAATTATTAATGATAATGATAAAAAATAGTTTAAGTTATAAGTGTGCAATATAATATAGCTAAATGATATATGTGGCATAATGATAAAGGATATGGAGGTGCTAGGATGAACAAGAAGCATAATAAAGCTGGAAATACAGTGGATGAGCATAATTTAAAACAGGCATTTAAGGCAGATAGACCGCGCAAAAACCGCAAGGAACGAATGGCGAGGATTATGGCTATATTGATGATTATACTTATGGTAGGGTTCTCATTCATAACTGCGGGCATATTTCTTTTAGATTAGAATATAATTAAATAGATAAAAAATTGTGTAAAAATTGGTTGTGCTATATTCCATGACAAGGCTTTGACAAGTCAAAGCCTTGTTTTTTTGCCCTTTGCTTGTTTGTAAAGAATTTTGATGAGTGATATAATTCAGATTAAATCACGTCCTATATGATTTTAGGTCTTTTGGCTAATTTTACAGGACAGAAAGGATAACGCTTATGTCGATAGCAGGTATTGAAAAAGTCAGGGAAGCTGAGGCGAAAGCAGCTCAGATTAAAAAATCATCTGAAGAAGCTGCAGCTCAGATTATAGCTGACGGTAAGAAGGAATCTAAGGTTCTACTAGAAGATGCTGAAAAAAAAGGTACCGAGACTTACAAGGCTGCAATTGCCTTCGCTGAAGCTAAGGCAGAGGAGTCATATCAAAAGAAGATAGATTCAGAAGCCGTTTTATGCGAGCAACTTAAAGCCTCAGCTAGAGAGAATCTCATGCAAGCAGCTTCAGCAATCGTCGGAAAGGTAGTGGGTGCTTATGGCAACGATTAAAATGAAAAAGTTGTCCGTCATAGGTATGAACGATGAGAAGCAAGCGCTGATTAAAGAGCTCATGGATCTCGGGATTGTCGAAGTCGCAAATCCTGAAGGCAAGCTTCAAAGTGAAGAGTGGACGAACCTTGTTGTGAAGGATGGCGATGAAGCTACTTTGGCTGAATTCGACAAGAAGATCTCATATGCTGACTCAGCACTATCTTTACTAGATAGATATGACGGCAGCAAGAAGCCGATGTTTCCAGCCCGCAGGGTTGTTACGGAGGCTGAGTATTGTGAGATTTTAGGAAAAGAGAAGGAGTTTGAGGAGGAAGTACATCGCTTAAATGAGTATGGCAGTGGTATTGCCGATGCTTACAGTAAAGCAAACTCGGCAGAGGTACTCAAGCTGTCGCTTGAACCTTGGAGAGCATATAAACTTCCTATTGAGCTCACAGAGACAGAGTGTTTAAGTATTCGCATTGGACTGATGCCACTAAGTACGGATGTTCAGGAAGTCGAGAACGAACTGGAAGCTGCAGGACTACCTTCAGTAGTGCAGTGTGTCAACAAGGACAAGGAACAGATGTATGTTAATGTGTGGTATTTTAGAGATGACGAAGATGCTGCACTCGAAATAATCAAACGCTATGGCTTTACCATTGCTCCAATTGCAGAGCTTGAAGGAACGGCAGAGGAGAATATCTCTAGGGCTGAGCATGCGATTGCCGATGCTAATAGTGAGAGAGAGAGTCTTGAACTCAAGGTCAAAGAGATGGAGAAATCCAGAGCTGATGTTGAGTGTTACCACGATATCATGGTAATTGGGCGCGATAAAGCATTCGTTCGCAGTAGACTTCTCACAACTGATGAGACGTTCACCTTTGATGGATGGACACCAAAATTCGCTTCTAGCAAGGTTGAAAAATTGCTGGAAAAATACACATGTTGGTACGAACTGACAGACCCCGATGAAGATGAGGATGTACCGGTGCGTCTACAGAACAAAAAGTTCTTTGCACCAATCGAATTTATCACGGAGATGTATTCGTTACCTAATTGGAAAGAGATTGATCCGACATCAATTTTCGCGATTTTCTATATCATATTCTTCGGAATTATGTTCGGAGATGTGGGATATGGAATCATATTATGCGTAATGTCGGTATATGCACTTAAGAAGAACAAACTGTATGAGGGAGGACCATATAAGCTCCTGAAAGTATTATTCTACAGCGGAATCTCCAGTATATTCTGGGGCGTTATGTTTGGAAGTTTCTTCGGAGACCTCATCCCTGTAGTCGCAAAGACGTTCTTCGGTAAGACAATTGTCATCAATCCGTTATGGCTGGATCCAGCTAAATCACCGATGATATTCCTCGTGTTCTCATGCGGTCTCGGCGTTATACACCTGTTTGTCGGAATGGGGATTAAAGCGTACGAAGAGATAAGGGATGGAAAGTTCCTCGATGCATGTAAGGATGTATTTGCATGGTATCTAATCGTTGCAGGAATTATACTGATGTTGTTTGGAGCGAGAGTTTCTTCTGGAGCTCCTGGCATTGGTAAGATTATGGCAATAATAGGTCTGGTTGCAGCTATAGTCCTTCCGTTCATAACCAATAAAGGAATTACGAAGGGACTCGGCATCTGGGACATCTATAGTGGATTGACAGGAAATCTGTCCGATATACTCTCGTATTCGAGACTTCTCGGACTTGGTCTAGCTTCTACATCAATAGCTCAGGTATTTAACTTCCTGGCTTCGATGGGAGGTAAAAGTGTAGTCGGAGTGGTTATGTTCCTGGTAATAGGAATTCTAGGACACACACTAAACTTCGGAATCAATGCCCTGGGAGCATTTGTTCACTCCTGCAGACTTCAGTACGTAGAGTTCTTCGGTAGATTCTATGAAGGTGAAGGTAAAGCATTTGAACCGTTAAGCAGAGATACGAAGTATATTAATGTAATTAAGGAGGCAAAATAATGAGTTTAGGTCTAACTTTAGCTGTACTAGGTGCAGCAATTGCGACAATCGCAGGCGTAGGTAGTGCTATTGGTGTTGGTATTGCCGGTGAGGCAGCTGACGGTGTAATGTCTGGTGACAAGGTGAGCTTCGGTTCAACTCTTGTACTTCAGGCTCTTCCTGGAACACAGGGTATTTACGGAATGGTTATCGCTATCCTGATTCTTACTAAGATTGGAATTCTAGGTGGCAACCTTGTAAATGTTTCTACAACACAGGGACTTGCATTCCTGTTTGCAGGAGTTCCAATCGGAGTTGTAGGTATCGTTTCTGGATATACACAGGGTAGAGCAGCAGCTGCTGGTATGCAGCTCATCTCCAAGAAGGACGGAGCTCTAGGTAACGCTATCATCTATGCTGTAATGGTAGAGACATACGCTATCCTAGCATTCATCATCTCGTTCCTTATGTACAACGGCGTTCAGATTGGATAATCGCACACAAATCGTTGTAACTAATTTATAGAAAGGGACGGTAAGAATGAGTATAGAGTCTATAACTGAGCGAATCCTAAGGGAGGCTCAGGCTTATTCCGACAGTCAGAGAAGCGAGGCAGAAGCAGTCAAAGCCGAAATACTCAAAGAGGCAGAGGTAGAGGCAGATGAGCTCCTACGAGGCTACGAGGAAAAGGCTAAGAATGATGCCGAAGTCCTAGTTAGCAGAAGACAGTCGGTTGCGGACCTCGATGCGCGCAAGATGAAACTCGCTGCTAAGCAGGCTGTTATTGATGAGTGCTACAAAGAAACAGTTGATATGATTCTTAACCTAGAAACCGGAGAGTATGTTAAGTTTATCTGTAGACAGCTCGGTGCATATCAGCAAGAAGGTGGAGAGGTTCTGCTTAATAAAACAGATAGAGACAGAATAGGTGCTGAACTTGTAAATCTATTCAAAGGTACAGCGCTTACACTAAGTGATGAAACCGTTGATATTGAAGGTGGATGTATACTTAGAAGAGGTAATATCTCATACAATGCTTCGTTGGAGAAGCTGTTATCAAATGCAAGAGAAGAGTTGACCGCAGAGGTTGCTGGAATTCTGTTCAAGTAACCGCTTTAACCAGAAAGGAGGCATATTTTGGGAACTGATTTCGTATATGCGAGCTCATATGTGAGAAGCCAAGAAGGCAAGTTGCTCTCAAGTGAGCAGTTACGCAATATGACAGAGTCTAAAAATATCGACGATATATGCAAAGTTCTGCAAGATGCTGGTTATGGTTCTGAAGGCAACGCTTTAACTGCGGCAAATTATCAAGAAGTGCTTAAGGACGCCGAAGCTTCGTTCTTCGCTGAGGTGAAAGAACTTAGCAAGGACAGTAAGGCACTCAATATTTTCTGCTATCCTGCTGACTACCATAATTTAAAGGTACTAATTAAAGCAGAGTCACTAGATGTTGATAGAGACGAGCTGCTTATGGAAAGTGGGACTATCAGTGCAAGCGAGATGGCTAAGAGCGTCAAGGAGCGTTCTACTATGAACCTCACAGAGAATATGGCAAGTGCACTCGCTGAAGCGGTAGATGTTCATGCTCGTACTAATGATCCGCAGATGATTGATTTTGTCTGTGACAAGTACTGCTTTGCAGATATTATCGAAGCAGCAGAAGCATCAAAGAACAGCTTTGTTAAAGGCTATGTATCGCTTTGGATTGACACTGTTAACCTCAAGACATTTGCGAGAGTTAAAAAGATGGGACAGCCATGGAATTACTTTGAAAATGTATTTATTCCGGGCGGAACTGTAGATTTACAGGTGTTCCTAGGTAGTTATGAGGATGACTTCAAGCAGGCCACAGAAAAATTCCAGGCTTGCAACATCGCAAAAGCAGTGAGCGAAGGAGGAGAACAGATTGACAATAGCGGTGATTTTACACTGCTTGAGAAGATTTGTGATAACCTTCTCGTGGAATACAGCAGAGAAGCTAAAACCGTGACATTTGGTCTTGAACCATTGGTTTCGTATCTAGTGGCTAGGCAGAATGAGGTGAAGGCTATCCGCATCGTGCTTGCTGGCAAGCTTGCTAAGATGAGCCCAGAATTAATTAGAGAAAGACTGAGGGAGACTTATGAGTAAGATTGGTATTATTGGTGATGCCGATAGTGTGCTAGGCTTCAAAGTCTTTGGGCTAGATGCATTCGCGTGCAGAAGCAAGGAAGAAGCCGCAGATAAATTGCATAGTATCGTAAAGGATGATTATGGAATCATCTATATCACTGAAAAGTATTACAAAGAAATAGGTAATGAAATCGCAAAATATGAAACCCTTCGTATTCCAGCAATAGTTCCAATTCCTGGAAGCGATGGGGGCTATGGCGCAGGCCTTAACAACGTCAAGAGGGCTGTTGAGAAGGCTGTTGGTGCTGACATACTATTTGGCGATAAATAATGGAGGTAATCATGGAACAAGGTAAAATCGTTAAGATATCCGGACCTCTAGTAGTTGCTTCGGGCATGAGCGACGCAGATATGTATGACGTAGTTAAGGTCGGAAATCAGGGCCTTACTGGAGAAATCATCGAGATGCGCGGTGGAAATGCTTCGATTCAGGTATACGAGGAAACCGCTGGTCTACAGCCAGGTGAGCCAGTTTACTCTACTGGGGCTCCACTATCTGTAGAACTCGGACCGGGACTTATTGAGACCATTTACGATGGAATTCAGAGACCGCTGTCTGTGCTTCTCGAGAAGACAGGCACCAATATCGCTAGAGGTGTATCGGAGCCAGCGCTTGACCGCGACAAGAAATGGGATTTCGTTGCAGTTGCAAAGGTTGGAGACGAAGTTTCGGCAGGAGAAGTTCTGGGTACGGTTGAGGAGACAATCGCCGTAACACAGAGGATTATGGTTCCTTACAAGGTTAGCGGTAAGGTTAAGAGCATCGAAAGTGGTAGCTTTACAGTTGATGAGACTGTAGCAGTTATCGAGGATGCTTCTGGAAAAGATATCGAAGTTAAGATGATGCAGAGATGGCCAGTAAGAGTTGAGCGTCCTTACAAGGAAAAGCTTTCACCTGAAGAGCCACTGATCACAGGACAGAGAGTAATCGATACAATGTTCCCAATCGCTAAGGGTGGTGTAGCTGCTGTTCCGGGACCTTTCGGTTCAGGAAAGACTGTAGTACAGCACCAGCTAGCTAAGTGGGCAGATGCTGATATCGTAGTTTATATCGGATGCGGAGAGCGTGGAAACGAGATGACAGACGTACTCAATGAGTTCCCTGAACTCGTTGACCCTAAGACAGGTGAATCTCTAATGAGAAGGACTGTGCTAATCGCTAACACTTCCGATATGCCGGTAGCTGCGAGAGAAGCATCCGTATATACCGGAATTACAATTGCAGAGTACTTTAGAGATATGGGCTACTCAGTAGCTCTCATGGCTGACTCAACATCTAGATGGGCTGAGGCTCTTCGTGAGATGTCTGGTCGTCTTGAAGAAATGCCTGGTGAAGAAGGTTATCCGGCTTACCTAGCATCCAGACTTGCACAGTTCTACGAGAGAGCTGGTAAGGTTGTATGCCTTGGTAGTGAGGGAAGAGTTGGAGCTCTATCCGCTATCGGAGCTGTATCACCTCCAGGAGGAGATATTTCAGAGCCAGTATCACAGGCTACACTCCGTATCGTAAAGGTGTTCTGGGGACTGGACGCTAATCTAGCGCATGCTAGACATTTCCCTGCAATTAACTGGTTAAACAGCTATTCGCTATATGCAGATAGACTTAACGTATGGTTTGCAGAGAACGTTAACAAGGAATTTCCAAATCATAGAGCAAGAGCTCTCAAGCTACTTCAGGAAGAGGATGAGCTGAACGAAATCGTACAGCTAGTCGGAGTGGATGGTCTATCTAAGGAAGACCAACTCAAGCTTGAAGTCTGCAAGATGATTCGTGAGGACTACTTGCACCAGAATGCATTCCACGAAGTTGATACATTTACATCTACGAACAAGCAGTTTAAGCTTCTAGATTTAATCCTTCGTTACTATGACGAAGGCCTGAGAGGTCTTCACGAGCATGCCGACTTTAAGGCAATCACTTCACTGCCTCTAAGAGAGGATATCGGAAGATTTAAGTACCTTGAAGAGGATGTGGTAGATGGAGAGTATACTGCACTTGTTGGCAAGCTAGAGGCTTCTATAGAAGAGCTTATTAAGAAGGCAGGTGAACTGAATGATTAGAGAATACAAGACTATTTCTGAAGTAGCCGGCCCTTTGATGGTTGTTAAGGGTGTAGAAGACGTAGGCTATGATGAACTAGGTGAGATTGAGCTTGCAAATGGCGAACTGAGACACTGTAAGGTTCTCGAGCTTAACGGTACTGATGCTGTCGTACAGCTATTTGAAAACTCCGCAGGAATGAACCTTAAAGAGAGTAAGGTAAGATTTCTTGGTCATGGAAATCAGCTAGGTGTATCACTCGATATGCTTGGAAGAGTATTTGACGGAATGGGCAGACCTATAGACGGCGGTGCTGAAATTATTCCTGATGAATACCTCGATATTAACGGACTAGCCATGAATCCGGCTGCAAGAGAGTATCCGTCTGAGTTCATTCAGACTGGTGTATCCGCAATCGACGGACTCAACACCCTAGTTAGAGGACAGAAGCTTCCTATCTTCTCTGGATCAGGACTTCCACACGCTAACCTTGCAGCTCAGATTGCAAGACAGGCTAAGGTTCGCGGTACAGATAGCAAGTTCGCTGTAGTGTTCGCAGCTGTAGGTATCACGTACGAAGAAGCTGAGTTCTTCATGACAGATTTCCGTAGGAGTGGTGCTATCGATCGTTCTGTAATGTTCCTAAACCTTGCTAACGACCCTGCTGTAGAGCGTATTGCGACACCTCGTATGGCGCTAACTGCTGCTGAGTACTTAGCGTTTGAACAGAACATGCACGTTCTCGTTATCATCACTGATATTACGAACTATGCTGAATCTCTTCGTGAGGTTTCTGCTGCTCGTAAGGAGGTTCCAGGTCGTCGTGGTTATCCAGGGTATCTGTACACCGACCTCGCTACTATGTACGAGAGAGCTGGTAAGAAGAAAGGAATTGATGGTTCAATCACTATGATTCCAATCGTATCGATGCCTGAGGATGACATCACTCACCCAATTCCTGACCTTACTGGATATATCACAGAGGGACAGATTATCTTATCCAGAGATCTCTACAGAAAGGGTGTTACACCGCCAATCGATGTACTTCCTTCACTATCCCGTCTAAAGGACAAGGGTATCGGTGAAGGTAAGACTCGTAAGGATCATGCGGACGTACTCAACCAGCTCTTTGCTATCTACGCAAGAGGTAAGGAGTGTAAAGAGCTCATGGCTATCCTCGGAGAAGCTGCGCTTAGCGATGTTGACAAGCTATATGCGAAGTTTGCTGATGAATTTGAGAACAAGTATGTATCACAGGGATACGAGAAGGATAGATCCATTGAGGAAACACTAGATGTTGGCTGGGAGCTTCTCAGAACGATGCCTAGATCAGAACTCAAGCGTGTAAAGAAAGAGTACCTCGATGAATTTTATGACAAGAAGTAGCTCAGTAAGAAAGGGATGATCTTATGGCAAGACTAAATGTTAACCCAACTAGAATGGTCATGTCTAAGCTTAAAGGGCAACTCAAGGTGGCTATCAAGGGTCACAAGCTCATGAAGGATAAGAGAGACGAACTTATGCGAATCTTTCTAGAACTCGCTAGAGAGATTAAAGCACTTCGTGAAGAGGTGGAGCCGATGCTTGAAGAGGTGTATGGAAGCTTTTCAGTAGCGCGTGCCGTAATGACACCAGAGATGCTAGAGGAAGCTCTAATGTATCCTAAGCAGAGTGTGAAACTCGTTGCGGAAGAGAAAAACGTAATGAGCATTGATGTTCCGTCCTTCGATTTTGAGCAGGAGAATACGCAGACAGGAAGCGTGTACCCTTATGGATTTGCGACCACGTCAGGTGAACTCGATAAGTCTATTGAGAAGCTCTCCATTCTATTCCCTAAGCTTCTGCAGCTTGCTGGAATGGAGAAGGAGGCTATGCTCATAGCCGACGAAATCGAGAAGACCAGAAGACGTGTTAATGCTCTTGAGTATGTCAAGATACCAAACTACAAGGAGACCATCAAGTATATAAAGATGAAACTTGATGAGAACGAGAGAGGTAACCAGACAAGACTCATGAAGGTTAAGGACATGATGCTGAAAGAGAATATCGAGCAGCAACGTGAAAAGGATGCTGAGATGCTCGCCCAGATGGCAGAATAAGAGCCTAGGCATAACAATCTAATAGTTAATAAAAAGAGCTCCGAGTTTTTCTTCGGAGCTCTTGCTTTATGTGTTCTATGAAACGTTAGTCAAGAACCGTTATGTCAATTCCTTCTCTTCCAGTAAGGAACTCTTTGATGAGTGCAAGTGCTAGTTTCACTCCGCCCTCACTACTGGATTCAACATTGAGAGGCATCACTGGATCATGGAGTGACTTCCTGAGAAGGAACCAGCCATCATGACCATCGAGGCTATAGTTGATGCGTACTCCTTCGTAGTTAGGGAGTTCAAGCGATAAGCCTGCGGTATGCTCTGTCCAAGCCGTCATATCCTCGAGGATTTTATCTCCAATCTCACCGAAGTTGTCAGTCGTCAGATTAAACCTAATTTCCAATGACTCAGCAGGCTCAGCAAGTTCAGCAATCATGTACTCGATGCCTTTACATTCCTTCTTGAGGTTAGCCGCATTGATAATTGTTTGAACAGCAAGGAAAGCACCGTCATCCAAGTAGTAGTTGTCAGAGTAGGCTGCGTGACCCGAAGTCTCGATAGCGAGAAACGCATTTTCACCTTCTGCTGATAGCTCTATAGCCTTGTTGATAACATTTTTGTAACCTCTCTTATACCTGAGGTGCTTTAAACCGAGTTTATCTTCAAGGAAAGTGTGTAGCTCGTTTGACGTGATGCTGTCAGTGACGACAGTACCGCCAGGATAATCATCTGCACCGATGGCAGCTGCAAGAGCGACGATTGCATTTCTGCTGATTGGCTTACCCTCTGATGTTACAGCGGCACTTCTGTCAACGTCCGTGTCAAATATTATTCCAAGGTCAGCACCTGTCTCGCGCACCTGCTTACAAATCGACTCCATAGCCGCTTTGTTCTCAGGGTTAGGCTGATGATTTGGGAAAGTTCCATCTGGGTCGAGAAACTGACTGCCACCGATATCTGCACCGAGAGGTGCGAGGACGTTATTTGCAAAGAATCCGCCAGCACCATTTCCAGCATCTACAACGATTTTCATATTGCTCAAATCTCCACCTACTCCCGTGCTGATCATCGAGCGGAGGTGAGCGGCGTACATCTGCATCAGATTTACGCTTTCAGCATGGTATTCGAAAGGAAGTATGTGGGCACTTGCCGCATATTCGAGAACTTCCGTGATGTCTACCTTGTTTAGTCCGCCTTCAGCGGTGAAGAACTTAAATCCATTTCTGTTAAATGGCAGGTGGCTAGCAGTGACCATTATTGCTCCATCGAACTCATAGTATGGCATAATTGTCGACATATACATCGCCGGTGTGGAAGCGAGCCCAGCATCGCTAACCTGGACACCAAGATATGCCATGCCAGACATGAGCGCATCTGCTAAGTCTGGACCAGTGATACGTGGATCTCTGCCAACACATATCTTAAGGTCAAATGAATTCTTTCCAACCTTAAAACCTAACCAGTGTGCAAATGCCGCGCCAATTGCAAGTGCGTTGTACCTTGTCAGGTTTACATCTTCACCTTCAACACCGTTCATGGCGATTCCTCGAATATCGCTACCGTTTTGAAGCTTTAAAATTTCTTTGCCCATATTCTACTCTCCATATATAAATGTATTTAGCATGTTATGACGTAAATCACATAACCGTCAAAATCATTGTTTGCAAATTGCTATAATGAAACTTGCACTGATATCATTATACAGAATTATGTGATGAATATGTTATGATACTTGTTAATAATGCATTTCGTTTCATGATATTGAGTTAAATATTTTGCAGTGATATAATTTAGTTTCATTAGGTGTGTTCGTGAGATTTAATATAGAAGGAGATTGCTATGAGAAGTGACAAATATAAAGACATTGAAGCAGGAGACCGTGATTACGGAACTTGCGTGTTAGAAGCAAAAGAAGCCGATGAAATAACGGTAGATAAAAAAAGTGAGAAGGATAAGAAGGAAAATATGAGCAAAAAGACCAATAATAGGGTCAAAAGAAATAGTGCGATGGACTGGGCATTTAGGGTAATAATATTCTGCCTAGTTTGTGTAATTGTTATTAGTGGGTATAAAGTTGGAACGGCGCTTTACAAATATCACCATTCTAGGAGCGGATTTAAGCAGGTTGCGAAGGAAGCAAAGGTAGATCCTAATCAGTTTACGGGGGTCGTGGATTTTGCAGCTCTACAGAAGATCAATCCTGATGTAGTTGGATGGATTTATCAGAAGGATACCATAATCAACTATCCAATCATGCATGGAAGTGATAACGACATATATTTACACTCAGATATCAACAAGAAGTACAGTGTATCTGGTTCGATTTTTATGGATTATAGGAATAGTGCTGACTTCTCTGATTTCAATACGATTATCTATGGTCATCATATGCATGACGGCAGCATGTTCAAGTCGCTAAGAGGATATACGAAGGAGACGGACTACTACAAGGATCATAAGACTTTTGAGCTTATTACGCCTGATAAAAAGTATCACCTCCAGATAATCTCGGCATTTATTACACCCGCTACTAGCGAGGCCTATACTTACTCGTTTAATTCAAGTGCTGACAAGCAGGCATTTTTAGATTTTGCTGCGAAGAATTCAAAGGTTTCCACAGGCGTTACAGCGACGACAGATGACAAGATTATCACACTCAGCACATGTGCTTATGACTATGATGAAGCTAGATATGTAGTCGTTTGTAAAGCAGTTCCTTGGACCAAAGCTGAGATAAAAGCAGGTAAGAAGTTACAGGCGAAGATAGACAAACAGAAGTAAGTTAGCTTCTAGATTGCAAATTAATGAAATTTTACCACAGAATATAAAAATTAGAGGAAGATGAGACCTTCCTCTTTTTTATTTGTGAGATAAACAAATTGATACCCTAAAATCTTTTCTCATCTACATTATTAGTACCTGTACGGATAATCCTGTATAATTAATATATAAGATGTTAGAGAGGTGACATTATGGGTATCGACAAAACCAAAATTCGTGATGAGCTACTGCCAGAGGTGCGTAGTTATGCGGACAATACTCCGCTTGCCGATAAGGATACACTCGACTGTAGCCTTGGTATCAATCCGTATGGCTTCCCAGATGTAGTGATCGATATTGTTCATAGTTTCGATGTAAATAGGCTGTATCAGTATCCGCACAGCGATGAGGCTCAGGAAGCAGTGGTCAAGTACTGGCAAGACTACGCCTTCATCGAGCCGGAAAATGTCGTTATGACTGATGGAAGTGTCTCGGCACTAAATCTACTTGTAAATGTATTTGCAAAACCAGGAGCAGAGGCTGTTATGTTCATGCCGACATTTACCGACATGGTCGAATATTCGCGAATGATGGGTATGAAAGTGCACGGAGTAGCGACTAGTCTTGAAGATAATTTCAAAGAGGATGTAGACCGACTTATCTCAGCAATTACAAAGGATACATCGTTTGTGTATATCGATAATCCCAATAATCCAACAGGTCAGGTTCTGTCGAATGAGGAGCTAGGACGTATTTTAAGCAGATGCGAAGAACTAAGCGTCTATGCGATTGTCGATGAGGCATATGCTGATTTTATCCCTAGGGAAGAATCAGCGGTAATGCTCGGACCCAAGTATAATCACATGATTAGTGTTCGCACCTTCTCAAAAGGATTTGGACTTGCAGGAGCTAGAGCGGGTTACATAATCACCAATAAAGAGCTTGTGAAATACATCAAAAAAGTTAGCAATCCTTACATGATGAACGAGATGAGTAGAGCGATAACGGCTGCGATACTCAATTACGATGTGCAGCCAGTTGAGCACGGCACCGACTTTACAATTATTAAGGGGGCTCTTCGTGATGCCTGCGGAGATAAGCTAATAATGGCAGAGACGGATGATAGAGTACCTATATGCCTACTCAGACACATTGATGAAAACGTTGATCTGCAGGGGCTACTCATAAATGAAAATATCTTGACTTGTAGTGGCAGCGAATTTGAGCCACTTAGCAAAAACTTTGTAAGACTGCGTGTACCGAAAATCTCTGAAGCGGGCAAGCTGATACAGGCGATAAAAAAAGTGGCTATCTGATATAGTTATATCGGTGAAAGTTTCTTGCTAGCATGAGTGGACGTAAGGATAGTGGAGATTGAAGAAGGTGAATCTACAGACTACTACCGTGATGAAGCTGGGATTCATTACGTTCCTAAACGCAAGCTTGATGATTTGATAATCACAATGTAGTAGTTTGAGACAATTCTCGAAGCAATTGATATTAGAAAAGGGTACACTTCGGATGAAGTGCACCCTTTTCTTGTGCTAATCGTATTATGAAAAAAGAATTATAAAATCTGTCCATCTTTACCAAACAGAGGTAGCTTCTCTAGGAAGATGATATCGTCTCTGTCAGCTGCATCACCCTCCGCAAGGACTGCCATCTGACCGACTATATTCCCTCCAACTGCGTTTACAAGCTTATCGAGTGCAGTTAACGACTCACCGGTACTGATTACATCATCAACTACCAGTATTCGCTTGCCTTCCATGGCTTCACGCTCTTCGCGTCCTACGCATAAAGTCTGCATGTGGTCTGTTGTAATCGAATCAACGCTTACTGTAATGAGGTCATCCATATAAATCTTAGGACCCTTACGCGCTACGATATAAGGTTTATTACCTGCCTGTCTTGCCATTTCATATGCCAGAGGGATTCCCTTTGATTCAGCAGTAATTATCACATCGAATTCAGGCGCTTTCTCAAGAAGCTCACTTGCACATGCAACGGTAACTTCAACATCGTTGAACATGATAAAAGCTGCGATATATAAGTCGTCTGAAACCTTGCATAGAGGAAGGTGTCTCTCTAGTCCTGCAACATTCAGTAAATAATCCATTGGTCGTCCTCCGTGTCCTATCTTCTATCTAAAAGTATTTAGTGAAGAAAATCTTGATTGAATTATTATAGCACTGCTGATGATAGGCTTGCAAACATTGCAATATAGCGCAAAAAATGATAAAATTTCATGATACACAATGATAGTATAATTGCTTAGTATGTGCACTTTTAGAGGCATAAATATAAAGGGACATGGGCATTAGATATGAATAAAAAGAAATATGAAAATCAACTATACGATGTTAGCTATGTTGAAACGCTCAAAGAACTAGTAGATAACTCTGTTCTGAAATTTTCGGACAGAGCTGCGTATATGTACAAGGATGATCACAAGGAACCATTCAAAACGATGACTTATGCCGAGTTCAAAGATGAGCAGAATGCAATCGGTACAGCGCTAATCGAGAGAGGTTTTAAGGGTAGTAAGATTGCAGTAATAGGCGATAACTCGCATAGATGGGCACTATCATATTACTCGGTCGTATGTGGCGTGGGAGTAATTGTGCCTATAGATAGAAACCTTGAAAAGGGCGAAATTACCAACCTGCTGCAGCGTGCTGATGTCGAGGCGGTATTTGCATCAACTAAACTTGCTAGTACGATAGCGTCGTTACTAGAAGAGCTACCTATAGTAAAAAAAGTTATCATCATGGCGGCACCTGGAGATGACGTTGATGAATTCCTCGAAGATGAGAGATTCATGACTATGGAGCAGCTCGTTGCAGAAGGAAAAGAACTTGTTGCTCAAGGCAAGCTCGATTATATAGATGCAGAGATTCACGCAGAAGATCTATCGACAATCCTGTTCACTTCAGGAACGACTGGGTTAGCTAAAGGTGTAATGCTTTCACACCGAAATCTCTCTCAGAACGTATTTAATATGTCAAAATACGTACAAATTCCAGATGGAGGCAGAGTACTCGATGTGCTTCCGATGCACCACGTGTACGAGATGACCTGCACTGTTATGACGAGCTTTTATCAGGGAGCTACTGTCGTAATTTGCGAGGGTCTCAAGTATATACAGCAGAATTTCGTAGAGGCTGAGTGCAACATCATGCTTGGTGTTCCGCTGATCTTCGAAAATATATATAGAAAGATTTGGACTAAGGCGGAGAAAAGCGGAAATGCTGACAAGCTGAGACGAGCAATTAATATGTCTATGAAGCTTGATCTTAGAAATAAGAAAATAGTAACTAAGAGACTTTTCAAGGCGGTTCACGATATATTCGGCGAAAGCTTATATATTCTTATAGCTGGGGGCGCAGCAATTGATCCAAACGTAATTTCTGAATTTGAAGCTATGGGTCTCCCTATGATGCAAGGATATGGTATGACCGAAAACTCTCCTATTATTGCAGTAAATCAGGACAGATACGGAAAAGCTGCTTCAGTGGGAAAGCCGATGCCTGGAACAGAGGTACGAATAGTAGATAAGGATGAAAGTGGAATTGGTGAAGTAATATGCAAGGGTCCATCGGTGATGATGGGATATTACAAGGATGCAGAGAATACGGCCAAAACCATCAAGGATGGATGGTTGTATACTGGTGACTATGGATATCTGGATGAAGATGGATTCCTTTATATCACAGGCCGCAAGAAGAATGTAATCGTAACTAAGGGTGGTAAAAATATTTTCCCTGAAGAGGTAGAGTATTACTTGCTGCTCAGTGACTTTATAAGTGAAGTAATCGTTTACGGTAAGCACGAAGAGATTAAGGACGATCTGATTTGTACAGCGATAATGTATCCGGACTTTAAGGCTCTTGAAAATGCAGGGTACATGACCGACGAAGAGAAGTACCGCAAGCTGAAGGAAGCTGTTGAAGAAGCAAATTCCAAGATGCCTCCTTTCAAGCGTGTTAAGAGAATCGAGATTCGTGAAGACGACTTTATCAAGACGACAACACTTAAGATCAAGAGATTCGAGGAAGAAAACTATGAGTATAAATTCGACGACAGAGACTTCGAGAAGGGACGCAGATTCTAAGGTGGAAGATAGCAGCGATATTAGAGACGAATACCGTCAGATTAAGGCGAGAGAGATGGAAGAGATGCAGGCTATTATGGATGCGATTAAAGAATCCAAAAATCCTGCAATCAGACATACGTGGCGTCGCCCAGTTACAGATATTAAGAATATACTGGAGACTAGTGCGGAGCTTTATGGAGATAAACCGTTATTTCTGCAAAAGTTCAACAAGGACGAACCCTTCCAAGAGATTTCTTATAGCAAGGTGCTAGCAGATGTAAATGCTCTTGGAACTGCACTTATCGAGCTTGGACTAAAGGGGAAGCACATCGGCGTAATTGGCAAGAACTGCTATGAGTGGGCGGAAAGCTATCTAGCAGTAGTTGGTGGAACAGGTGTAGTCGTACCACTCGATAAGGAGCTCAATGAGGAAGAATTATCTCAGCTAACTGCTAGTGGAGAACTGTCAGCGGTCATCACCATGGATAAGCATTATGATATATTTAAACGAATTAAGGAGAGAGATGATAACATACTTGATTTCGTTATAAATGTAGGAATGCACAGCAACGAGAATGCCGACAAGGGGTTACTATCATGGCATAAGCTTAGAGAACATGGATATGAACTCGTAAAAGCCGGTGATAAAAGCTTTATAGATGCGGAAATAATAAACACCGATATGGCGATTATCCTTTTCACGTCTGGGACTACTGGAACCGCCAAGGGCGTAATGCTTAATAACAAGAACATCTGCTCTAATGTCATGGTAGCACAGACATACTTAAACATTGAGGTGGGAGATATATTCTTCTCCGTACTTCCGATACATCACACCTACGAGTGCACGTGTACTTTCATCGAGTCGATGTACTGCGGAGCTACGATGGCATTTTGCCAGGGTCTAAAATATATAGTCAAAGACCTACAGGAGGTAAAACCGCATCTGATGCTTGCGGTGCCACTGATATACGAAAACTTCTACAGTAAGATCTCTAGACAGATTAAGAAGAGCGGTAAGGAAAAGCAGCTTAAAGCTCTGATGAAGATAAATAGGATTACTAAACATGTTGGAATAGACGTGAGTAAACCTGCGACAAAGAAAATTACAGACCTTTTCGGTGGACGCATGAAGATGCTTATCGTCGGAGGTGCTGCGATTGATGGGGAGATTATGGACTTCTATAGAGACCTTGGTATCACTGCAGTTCAAGGATATGGACTGACGGAGACATCGCCGATGGTTTCGCTAAATCCGGAGGATCCAAAGCTCATCGACAATGCATCTGCAGGGCACCTGCTACCTTTTGTAGAGTGCATGATTAGTGATAAGGATGACGATGGAGTGGGAGAGATTTGCTTCCGCGGACCTAATATCATGATGGGGTACTATAAAAATAAAGAGAGCACAGATGAGGTGATTAAGGACGGATGGTTCCACACTGGTGATCTGGGATATCTGAGTGACAAGGATTACGTTTATATTACAGGGCGTAAAAAGAATGTAATTATCGCGGCTAACGGCAAGAACGTTTTCCCAGAAGAACTCGAGTTCTACCTTATGAAGAATGAGTGCATTGAAGAGTGCATGGTATGGGGTGATGAGGATAATGATGACCAGCTGAAGCGCGGCATATATGCGACTATTAAACCTAATAGGGAACTGCTCGCCGAGAAACTAGATGGAGAAGTTACCGATGAACAGGTGAGAGAATATATAGAACGCATTGTAGACAAACAGAATGAAACAATGCCTCTCTTCAAGAAAATAAACCACGTCATCATACGTGATAGAGATTTCAACAAGACAACGGGTCTCAAGATTAGAAGGTTCGTTGAGGACAATAAGTGGTCATAGAAAGAGAGATGATTGATATGGCAGAATATAAATATCCGGCGCTCCTTCATGATAGGGCTAAGCTGGTCAGCAACGTGAAGAAACTCTCAGACAAATGCGGTGAGCAGGGGATCCAAATTGCGGGTATCATCAAAGCTACAAATGGTACAGTTGCGGCTGCCGAGGATTTTGTAGCAGGTGGAGCAAAACTTATCGGTTCATCTAGACTTGAACAACTTAAACGTGCTAAAGATGCTGGCATAAGAGTGCCACTTCTTCTAATAAGAGTTCCGATGCTATCTGAAATTGATGAGATGGTGGAGATTGCAGATATAAGTCTGAACAGCGAACCCTTAGTATTAGAAGCCATCAATAAGGCAGCACTTGATAAAGGAATCACTCATAAGGTGATTCTAATGGCTGATCTTGGGGACCTTAGAGAGGGATTCTTTAATCTAGATGAATTAGTTGAGACGGCTGTCAGGGTGGAGAATGAGATGCCTGGGCTTGTACTAGCTGGCATAGGGACTAACCTTGGATGCTACGGCTCTGTAATTCCTACAGAGGATAAGATGGTAGACCTCGCTAAACTAGCGGAGAGAGTTGAAGCGGAGATTGGTAGAGAACTAGAATATGTATCTGGTGGAGCTACAACGAGCTTGCTTGGAGTATACCATGGGTACATGCCAGATAAAATTAATATGCTGAGACTTGGGGCTGGACCTTTAATTGGTCCACTAGAAGATGTCAGATTGTGTTATAATCTTGAGGCTATGGATGAATTAGAGTGCCCCTTCGTGCTTAAAGCAGAGGTTATAGAGCTTAAGGTAAAAGCTAGCTATCCGCAGGGTGAGCTCGGGGTAGATGCTGCCGGTAAGAGGAGAGAGTATGTTGATAGAGGCATGCGTATGAGGGCGCTTCTAGCAATCGGTAGAGCTGACTATGGAGATATAGATGATTTGGTTCCTGAGATGGAAGGAACATCAGTGATTGGCGCATCAGGTGATCACACCATCGTCGATGTCGAGGATGTAAAGGACACTGTTAAAATCGGAGATATCATGACGTTTAGGCTGAAGTATTCCGCGCTGCTTAACTTAGCAGAAAGCGAAAATGTAAAGAAATACGAGATTTAATAACAGAAGGTTGAAAGGAGTAAGAGACCAATGGCACCACATGATAATGAAATGACGAGAGAGGGATATGAAGCCCTGCAGAAAGAACTTGACCACCTAGTTACGGTAACTAGAAAGGAAAATGCCGAGAGACTTAAGGAAGCCATCTCATATGGAGATATCTCTGAGAACTCAGAGTACGATGCGGCAAAGGATGCGCAGGCAGAAACAGAAGAGAGAATCACCACTATTGAAGCGATGCTCCGTACAGCAAAGATTGCAGACGAAGACGAGACACCTGATGAAGGTGTAATTGCTACTGGTCGCACAGTAACACTTCATGATCTAATTTACGATGAAGAGGTTACTTACAAGATTGTAGGAAATACAGAGGCAGATCCATTTAACGGAAAGCTTTCAAATGCGTCAGCAGTAGGTCAGCACTTACTCGGTGCAAGAGCAGGCGATGTACTAGAGTTTCCGGTTATAGACGGAACTGCAAAGTATAAGGTTCTTGACGTCAGAAAGTAAAAATCCGTTCAATTAGTGTGCTGAAGATATTAAATGCGGTGCACGACAGCATATTTATACAGTTCGTGAGAAAGGGTTATGAATCACAATGAGTAACGACAACGTAAAGACTCCTGAGCATGAACAGCCGGAGCTTACAGCAGAAGAAATAAGTGAGCAGCGACAGATCAGAAGAGAGAAGCTGCAAGAACTGCGTGAGATGGGCAGAGATCCATTTGTGCAGGAGACATACAATGTAACTGCTCACAGTAAGGATATCAAGGACAACTATGATGCTCTTGAAGATCAAGAGGTAGCGATTGCCGGTCGTATCATGAGCAAGAGAATCATGGGAAAAGCGGCATTCTTTGATGTTCAGGATAAGCAAGGCAGAATCCAGTGTTATGTTAAGCGCGATGATATTGGAACTGAAGAGTATAAAGTTTTCAAGACATATGATATAGGTGATCTTGTTGGCCTTAAGGGAATCGTCTTCAAAACCAAGACAGATGAGATATCGATTCATGTGCATGAGCTTACACTTCAGGCAAAGTCCCTGCAGGTGCTTCCTGACAAATGGAGCGGCTTAGTAGACACGGATCTAAGATATAGACAGCGATACGTAGATTTAATTGTAAATTCAGATGTTAGGGATACATTCTTAAAGCGTGCAAAGGTAGTTAGCACTATCCGTAGAGTGCTCGAGGACGATTATGGCTTCCTTGAGGTTGAAACTCCAGTGCTACAGACGATAGCTGGCGGTGCTAACGCTAGACCATTTAACACACATCACAACGCACTAGACTTCGACTTACACCTCAGAATTTCTCTAGAGCTTCCGCTCAAGAGGCTGATTGTTGGTGGACTCGATAGAGTATATGAGCTAGGCAAGGTATTCCGTAATGAAGGCATGGATAAGAATCATAGCCCTGAATTCACTTCGATGGAATGCTACATGGCATATGGAAATCAGGAAGATATGATGGACCTCATGGAGCAGATTGTATATAAGTGCGCTATGGAAGTAAATGGTTCGCCTATTATCTCCTATGAAGGCAAAACTTTCGACGTTACACCTCCATGGAATAAGATTGACATGACAGAATCTGTAATTAAGGTTACGGGAATTCCGTTCGATAAGATCGATGATGATGCGGAAGCTCGTGAGCACGCAATCGCATATGGAATGGATGCCGAGGAAGTTAATAAGTGGACTCGTGGAAAGATTATCGCAGAGATGTTTGATGAGTACTGCGAAGATATCCCAGGACTGCTTGATGGACCAGTGTTCCTGACTGGACACCCAGTAGAGGTATCGCCGCTTGCAAAGAAGGATCCAAATGATCCTCGAATTACTCGCAGGTTCGAAGCCTACATCAACGGATGGGAGCTATCAAATGCTTTCTCAGAGCTCAACGATCCAATTGATCAGTATGAGAGATTCGCAGAGCAGCAACGAGAGCTAGACCTTGGTCTAGACGATGAAGCTCATCCGATGGATATGGATTTCGTAAATGCGCTAGAGGTTGGAATGCCTCCGACTGGTGGACTTGGAATTGGTGTTGACAGACTGGTGATGCTGCTTACAGATTCTTCGACTATCAGGGATGTCCAGCTATTCCCTGTTATGAAGCCGCTTGGAAAGAGCAGTAGCTTTGAAGAAAAGACGGATAGAAAACTCGACCTATCAAAGGTTAAAGTTGAACCATTGTTCGAAGAGTTCGTAGACTTCGATACATTTAGCAAGTCTGATTTCAGAGTAGTTAAGGTTCTGGCTTGTGAGGAAGTACCTAAGAGCAAGAAGCTTCTTAAGTTCACCCTTAATGACGGTTCGGGCCAGGCTAGAACAATATTGTCCGGTATCAAGGAGACATACTCTGCAGAGGAGTTAATTGGAAAGACTCTCGTTGCAATTACAAATCTTCCACCACGCAAGATGATGGGACTTGAATCATGCGGAATGCTGCTGTCAGCAATCTGTGATTATGATGGAGAGGAAATTCTAAACTTATTAATGCTGGATGATTCGATTCCGGCAGGCGCAAAGCTATACTAATATCACAAAATTATGATTATGACAGGGCTCATGAAAAGGGTCCTGTATTTTTATGCTTATATGCATGTAATCAATATGCGAGATATAAAACAAATCTATATCTCGCTATGGATAATAAGTATTTCCATAAAATTTTACTTGATGGTAATCTATGTTTAGCGAACAAGAGGGGGTATGTATATATGAGCAATGAATTAAAGACACCATTTAGATATGACTATGTAGGAAGCTTTCTTAGACCACAGGCACTCAAGGATGCAAAGGCACAGTTAAGAAAGAATGAGATTAGCAAGGAAGATTACGACAAGATTGTTGATGAAGAGGTTGCAAAGCTTGTAGCTAAGCAGAAGGAACTCGGTTACCACGTAATTACAGATGGAGAGTTTAGAAGAGCTTTCTGGCATCTCGACTTCATGTGGGGGTTTGAGGGCGTTGAACATGAGAATACAGGTGGCGGAATTCAGTTCCACGGCGAGCTCGCGTTGCTAGATGATACATACCTAGTTGGTAAGCTAAAAGCTAAGCCTCACCCATTTGTAGAGTATTTTAAATTCTTAAAGCAGTTTGAAGATGAGAATACTGTTGCTAAGTACACGATTCCTGCACCTGCACAGACATTCCAGCAGTTCATCATCCCGGATAACCTCGAGAGCACTAGAAAGTTCTACGAGACAAATGAAGAACTGATTCATGATATTGCCAATGCTTATCGTGAGGTAATTAAACAGTTCTACGATGCCGGTTGCCGTAACCTGCAGTTTGATGACTGCACATGGGGCGCAGTTGTAGGAGATGCTGCGAAATTGAGATATAAGGCGTTAGGTATAGATCTAGATACAGTTAAGTCACAGCTGCTTGAGGTGAACAACCTCGCACTTGAAGGAAAGCCTGAAGATCTAGTTATCACTTCACACATCTGCAGAGGAAATTATAATTCGACATACTTCTCAAGTGGAGCATACGATTCAGTTGCAGATTACGTGTTCGCAAGAGAGAATGTAGATGCGCTGCTACTCGAGTATGATGATGAGCGTTCAGGCAGCTTTGAGGCACTTGTAAAGGTTTCTCCTGACAAGAAGGTGGTTCTCGGTCTTATCACTACGAAGTCGCCTAAGTTAGAAGATAAAGAAGCAGTTATTGCAAGAATTAAGGAAGCAAGTAAATACGTACCTCTTGAGAGACTGTGTCTCAGTCCTCAGTGCGGATTCGCATCTTGCGAGATAGGAAACAAGCTAACTGAAGAAGAGCAGTGGGCTAAGCTAAGATTAGTTAAAGAGATTGCAGAAGAAGTTTGGGGATAGACTCTGCTAAGAAAGACTAGAGGTAAGAGATGAGCAATTTAAAGACACCATTTAGATATGATTTTGTAGGAAGTTTTTTAAGACCAGAGAGACTTAAGGAAGCGAGAAGAGCTTTTGATAACGGTAATATCGGCTACGATGAGCTGAAGAAGGTCGAAGATGAGACAATTACTGAGCTCGTATCCAAGCTCAAGGAGCTAGGATATCACGTGATCACAGACGGTGAGTTCAGAAGAGCGACTTGGTATCTTGACTTCATGTGGGCACTTGACGGTGTAGGACATAAGCCAACCAAGACTGGACTGCCATTTCATGGAGAGGATGCAATTGTAGATGATACATACTTAGTTGGTAAATTAAAGCTATCGGGAGAGCATCCATTCATAGATCACTTTAGATTCGTAAAGCAGTTTGAGGATGAGAATACAGTTGCGAAGCAGACAATACCTTCACCAGCACAGTTCCTCGCACAGTTCCTATTCCCGTTCAATCTGGAGTCAACCTTTGCTCAGTATGAGAGCGAAGAAGCATTTATCGATGATGTAGTAGAAGTATATAATGAGTTCATCAGGCAGCTATATGATGCAGGCTGTAGAAACCTTCAGCTAGATGACTGCACATGGGGAATGTTCACAAACAAGTCCGGCTCCATTCTGTTCGGAACAACTGAGGAAGGTACAGTTGAAGTTCAGAAGAAGTACAAGGACGTTAACAATAGAGTGATTGATGCAGCACCTGATGACCTAGTGGTTACTACACACGTGTGCCGTGGAAACTACCATTCAACATATATCAGCAGCGGCCCATACGATGCAGTTGCAGATGTTCTGCTCGGAGAAGAGAATGTCTCTGCGTTCTTCTTAGAGTTTGATGACGAGAGATCTGGAGGATTTGAGCCACTTGCAAAGGTCCCTGAGGACAAGAAGGTAGTTCTCGGACTAGTTACTACCAAGAGACCGGAGCTCGAAGATAAGGCGGTTCTTCATGCGAGAATCAAAGAGGCAAGTAAATATGTGCCTCTTGAGAGGCTTTATCTCAGCCCTCAGTGCGGATTCGCATCTTGCGAGATAGGAAATAAGCTAACTGAAGAAGAGCAGTGGGCTAAGTTAAGACTCGTCAAGGAAGTAGCAGAAGAAGTTTGGGGACAGAACTAAAACTCTGTTAGATAGACTAAACGCATGTGATTGATAATAATTCATTAAAGGGCAGCCCGAGGGCTGCCTTTTTCTTTAAATAAAGCATTGAAAAAATTGCTGCAGTGTATATAATTAAATTGTACACAAGTTATGTGGCGGATTCAGATATATGGAATAGATTATGCGCTTTCGCCGATAAGGAGAAGAACAATGAGTAAGAATATATATTTTGCCGGTGGTTGCTTCTGGGGCACAGAGAGGGTATTCAAGGAGATACCAGGGGTTATAGAGACGACTGTTGGGTATGCGAATGGAAGAGTTGAGAATCCTTCGTATGAGCAGGTTTGCAGAGGTGATACTGGCCATAGGGAGACAGTTAAAGTCACATATAATCCTGAGAGACTATCGCTCGAGAAATTAACACATGCTTTCTTTATGGTCATCGATCCAACTGTTCAGAATAGACAAGGACCGGATATCGGAACACAATACCAGACTGGAGTATATTACGAGGATGAGCAGGATTTGCCGATATTAGAGAAGGTATTCGGACAGCAGAGAGATATTAATGAAGAGTTCTACGTAGAACTAGAGCCACTTGGTTCGTTCTATGCTGCCGAGGATTACCATCAGGACTATCTCGATAAGAACCCAGGTGGATACTGTCACATTACAAACTATGAGATTGAAGAAGTTAGAGCGCTATTCGCTGCAGAAGCTGCCGCGGCTGGTCAGGAGATAAAGGATGATCTTTATCCGTCGGATGAGACCGAGGAGGAGCTATTCTACCGCATTGGACCACAGGCGTATAACGTCGTTAGAAAGTCGGGGACAGAGCGAGCTTTTTCTGGTGAATACGACGACTTCTTTGAAAAGGGCATCTATGTAGACGTCGTGAGCGGTGAACCGCTGTTCGTATCGACGGATAAATTCAACTCTGGCTGCGGATGGCCTGCATTTACAAGACCTATAAGTGAGGAGCATGTGGTCTATCTGCGAGACAATACGTTCGGCATGGAGCGCATTGAGGTTAGAAGCAAGGGTGCAAATTCTCATCTAGGACACGTATTTCAGGATGGACCAGCAGAAGATGGTGGCATGAGATACTGCATCAATTCAGTAGCTCTAAAATTTATACCAGTTAAAAACATGCTAGAGGCAGGTTATGGCGACCTGATTGAACTTGTAAAGTAAGAGGGAGGATGAATATGAAAGTTCTATTTAATGAGTATCCAAAATGCAGTACATGCAAGAAGGCTAAAAAGTGGCTCGATGACAATGGTGTCGCTTACGATGACAGATATATAGTTGAAAATAATCCTACAAAAGAGGAGCTAAGGGACTGGCTATCGAGAAGTGACAAGCCGGTGAGAAAGTTCTTTAACACAAGCGGAATGCTCTATAGAGAAATGGAACTCAAGGATAAGCTAGACGCGATGAGCGAAGATGAGCAGCTCGGGGTTCTAGCATCTAATGGAATGCTTGTAAAGAGGCCGCTAGTCGTTGGTGATGACTTCGTGCTCGGTGGCTTCAGAGAGAAGGAGTGGGAAGAGAAACTCCTGGGATAATAGGATAAGATTGCTACACTGTAGTGCGTTTAGAGAAGGGCCCGAGGGGGCTCTTTTTTAAATATGCGCGAAATGTAAGGTTTAGTTGACTGTGATTTTAGTAATTGAGTTCAATAAGGTTTCATAAAAGTATGTTACAATAGGGTAATTTATATTAGTGCAGTAAAGGGGTGCTCAAATGTCCGAAAGCTACACAGGCAGAATCAATCGCAAATTACAGCGCAAGCAGAAAGTCATAAGGGCTGCGGCAGGCAAGTGCAAGGCAGATTTAGTTCTTAAGAATGCTACATACGTGAGCGTATTTTCAGGCGAGCTGAGAAATGCTGACATTGCGGTTACGAATGGATTAATAGTTGGACTTGGTGAATATGATGGTGATAAAGAGGTCGATATGACGGGCAAAATCGTGTGCCCGGGATTTCTTGATGCTCATATCCACCTTGAGAGCTCTCTTGTTACGCCGACTGAATTTGTAAGGGCGGTGCTTCCTCATGGAACGACTACGGTGGTAACGGATCCGCATGAGATTGCAAATGTGATGGGGACAGACGGCATTGAGTATATGATTCAGGCGACCGAAGGACTCCCGATAGATGTAAGATTTATGCTTCCATCATGCGTTCCTGCGACTCCACTTGACGAGTCTGGTGCAACGCTCGATTATAGAGCGATTGATAGTTTTTACGAACATCCTAGAGTGCAGGGACTTGCAGAGATGATGAATTACGTCGGTACAGTCGCTGCAGATGAGCAGGTTGTAGAAAAGATAGTCGCTGCACAGGCACACCACAAGAAGATAGATGGCCATGCACCAGGGGTGAAGGGCAAGGCTCTAAATGCATACGTTGCCGCTGGCGTGTATTCCGACCACGAGTGCGCTACAGCAGAAGAAGCGATAGAGAAGCTTGAACTCGGTCAAGTAATAATGATAAGAGAAGGTACAGCAGCCCATAACCTCGAGGCGCTGATGCCGCTTTTGACAGACAAATACGCAGATAGATGTATGTTCTGCACCGATGATAAGCATCCGTCAGACCTGCTGGAGAAAGGGCACATAGACTATATTATTAAGAAAGCCATATCGATGGGAGCAGATCCTATACTAGCAATCAAGGTTGCGAGCACTAATGCAGCTAGATATTTTAGGCTGAATAATCGTGGTGCCATTGCGCTCGGATATCTTGCGGATTTCGTCATAATAGATAATTTTGAAGATTTTACAGTCGAGCAGGTCTACAAGAAAGGCAAGCTTATGTTCAATAATGGCAAGCTCAAAGAGTTTAAGGCTCCGGAAGTAGATGAATTCCTGACTACAAGGGCTCATAGCACTTTCAAAGTTGATAAACTTACTGCGGAGGCATTTAAAATAGACAGACCTCGAGGGGTGCTCGGCATGGTTCCTGGTGAACTGATGACCACAGATGAGGGATATGAAACTGGTGTGGATGTTGCCGAAGATATCCTCAAAATCGCTGTAGTGGAGAGACATAACTATACGGGACATATCGGAATCGGATACATCAAGGGTTACGGTCTCAGAAGTGGAGCAGTTGCTACCAGTATCTCGCACGATTCTCATAACATCATAGTTGTCGGAACCAATGATGAGGATATGGCTGCTGCAGTTAATCATATTGCGGAAAATGGCGGGGGAATAACGGTATTTGACGGCGGTAAATGTATCGGAGACGTGAAGCTAGGGATTGCCGGCCTAATGAGCGATGCTCCGCTTATTGATGTGAATAAAAATCTTGAAGATGCGAAGGCGAGAGCTTTTGAACTCGGAGTGAGCAGATCGATAGATCCGTTTATGACGCTTTCCTTCATGAGCCTGCCTGTTATTCCTAAGCTGAGACTCACAACAAGAGGTGTGTTCGACGTTGAGAGTCAGAGCTATGTGTAGGCAAGAATAATTAAATGAATGAGATAGATAAAACGATAATTGAAGAGTTAGCCTCCCGAGTAGAAGAGCTTGGAGGGCGTGCATACATGGTAGGCGGAGCCGTTCGTGATGAGATTATGAAGCGTCCCATTAAAGATGTGGATATTGAAGTACATGGAATCTCTGAGGCGGTTCTAGAAGCGGTGTTAAAGGAACTTGGAAAGCCACTTCGATTCGGCTCTGCTTTTGGTGTGTACTCGCTTGCTGGTCATCAGATAGATATTGCACTTCCTCGCTCAGAAAGAAAATCTGGGTCTGGTCATCGCGACTTTGAAATTGAAATCGATCCGTTTATCGGAATCAAAGAGGCAGCACGGAGGCGCGATTTCACCATGAATGCGCTTCTAAAGGATATCCTGAGCGGTGAAATCGCAGATCCTTTTGGAGGCACGGAGGATATCAAAAACCGAATAATCCGTCACATAGACGACGAGAAATTCGGTGAGGATCCACTCCGTGCCCTCCGTGCTGCCCAGTTCAGATCCAGATTCGGATTCCAGGTCGCGCCTTCCACGATTTCAATCTGCAGGGCGCTGGACCTCAGGAATCTCTCGGCCGAGCGCGTCGAGATGGAGATGAAGAAGGCGCTTCTGGAATCCCGCCGACCATCCGAATTCTTTGAATGCCTGCGGGAAATGGGCCAGCTCGGATACTGGTTCCAGGAACTCGAACAGCTAATTGGGCTAGAACAAAATCCTAAGTTCCATCCAGAAGGTGATGTCTGGACTCACACCATGATGGTTCTGGATAGGGCGGCCCGGTTCAGGCCTTCTGCGAGTGATCCATACGCGTTTATGCTGCTGGCTCTCACTCATGATTTCGGCAAGATTACGACGACTGAATTCGTTAATGGCGCAATTCACGCGTATGGTCACGAGCTACAAGGAGCAGAAATCGCGGAGCGATTTCTGAACCGCGTATGTCATGGTAGCGATATAAAAAAGTATATCGCTAATATGATTCCTAATCACATGCGCCCAAACAAGATTGCTGAAGCGAGATCGTCGGTCAAGAAGACGAACCGAATGTTTGACGATGCTATTGCTCCTAATGACCTTATATATTTTGCAATCTGCGATAAGCCAAAATTGCCACACCTGGATGCTCATAATCTGAGTCAGGCGTCAAACGAGTCACACGAGTTATTGGATGATACTTCAAGAAAATCAGAACTTTACACAGATGATGAAAGGCTCAGGGAACGAGAGCGGATACAGTTCTTGTTCGATAGACTAGATCTGTACAGAGACATGATGGCGAGACCTTATGTTACAGGAAAGGACTTGATCGATAGGGGAATTATGCCAGGCGATGACTTCGGCACAATCCTCGAATATGCACACAAACTGAGACTAGCTGGTGTATCAAAGGATGATGCGCTTAAGCAAACACTTCCCTATGCGAGGAAATTAAGAAAAAATATTAAATGATAAAATTCTTACAATAGTGTATAATGTACCTATTAGGTAATATTTATCAAAGAGTTATTACTAAAAGCGTGACGTTTGAACATATTTGCATTTTATTAAATAAATAAGAAAGAAGGAACAATTATGGAAAAAAGGCAAGCGTTGTCAGTTCGCAAATTATTCGTTTTGCTACTATCATTTCTGATGATAGGGATAGCTGCACCGAATATGGAGGCTTTTGCGGTTGAGAATACAACGACTGATCTTAATCTAGCAAATCTCAACCTATATGAGTTCAAGTGCAGGCAGGAGAATATGCAGGTCGTTAGCACTGGCTCAGGAACTCTGAAGGAAGTAGTTACACCTAATGGCTCATGGACTAAGAGTACGGTGTTTATGCACAAGTATGAGAAGTCCAATTCGAAGCAGGATTATGATAATGTGCTTGAACTTCTATTCACTAATGCTGGTGAAGTAAATGGCAAAAAGGTCAACGTGAGAGTGAAGGTTTCTCACTTACAGCTGAATCCAACGGTATATTACGGGCAGCAGGCAAACTTTAATGATGCCAATGCAGGGGTACCTTTTTTGACGGTTGACCAAAACTGGGGTGATAGTGGAATTCAGCTGATGGATTATGTATATCCTGATCATCCTAATTTTACTAATGACAATATTTGGTCTTTCAACACTAAGACAGACGTTACAGCAACTCTCGAGTATGCTGATGGTACACCTTGCGATTTAAAGCTGACGATGCAGCCAGCTGATATCGATGTGAAACCAGGAAATCCTATTGCTGGGAACCGCAGATCTTCTTTTTATGAAGAGCTAGGAGTCAAGAATCTTGATAGCACTATTGATAAGATCGTTTACAATAGAGCGGTTAGTTTGGATGAGGAAAATGGATCTGGCAACTGGCATTGGTGGAAAGCGAATGCGAGCATCACTGCAGCTGGAACTAGCGGGCAAGACGAGTATAACAAAACTGGATTTGTTATGCGCAGCAAGACAAACTCGATTACTTTCGCTTATAATTCTTCTGTAACGAGCGGTGGGCTGTTCAAGTTCTTTGCTGAAGTTCCTTACCATAATAATCCTGGTACAGCAGCTAAGAAAACTGTAGATAAAGCACAGGCACCAAAGCGTGTTGGAGAACCTATCAACTACACTGTAAGGTACACAGTCCCAAGACCGGGTACTGATATAATTGATGATATTAAGTCGTTGAAATTTGCCGATACCTTTGATAAGAAAGTGGACTTCAAAGAAGCAATCGTTAAGTTTGATGGCAATACTCTAGTCAAAGGGCAAGATTATCAGGTAACTGTGACACCAGATAATGAAAATTGTCAGGACCATGTAGAGATTAATATTATCAAAAATGCTCTGTTCGCAAGAGATAAGGGTGGCAAAGTATACGAGATAACTTATAAGACTGAGACAAATAGCAGAGCGCTAGTAGAGGGTGATAATACTATTACGAACTCAGCAGCAAAGATGTATTTTGATAATGTGTCAGTTCCTACGAATACCGTTGAGACTAAGATACTGCCACCAACTAAGCCTAATAAGGACGTTTTTAAAGACGATATGTCCACTAGCGTTGACGGAAAGACAGTTAAGGGTGGAGATGTACTTACATATAAAATAACGTATAAGAATACAATCGGACGAGCAGATGATGTGACGATTACAGATGCCATTCCTAAGTACACGAAGTACGTTGCAGGTTCCGCAGATAATGGTGGGGTGGAACAAAACGGTGTCATCACTTGGAGAAAGACAAATCTCGGTAATGACGAGACATTTATGGTGACTTACAAGGTTAAGGTAGATGAGGATATTAATGGAAAGCCAGTAGATAATCAGGCAAAGGTTAGCACGAACTATTACAAGTTTGACACTAATAAGACTCATAATCCGACACCGGTTATACAAAAGAAGCCTGTGGTCAACAAGCATAGACACACACCTAAGACAGGCGATAGCAATGGGCTTCTTCCTTACTCAATTGTGTTTATAGGATCTGCACTAGCATCACTCGGCTTGTTAGCAGCTAGAAAGCGCATAGCAAGGTAGCATATCGCCAACCTTTCAAAATTAACATGATGCGAAAAAAGCGGGACCAGTGTCCCGCTTTTGTAATATAGCAATTTCTTACCATAGTTCCTTTGGATATTTTCCGTCAACCTTCATCTCGGAAAACTTCGTGGCAACCTCATCCTTATCCTCTTTGTAGGTGACACCGAACCACTTGTCACTTGACTGAAGAACTGCAACGGTAGCTCTACCAGCTTTGACCTCTGTATCGATGCAGTAAGGAAGGAAGTACTCTCCCTTCAGTGGATTTTGCTCTATGATTTTATCGAGTGCAGCCGGAAAACCAGCTTTCATAACCTCGAGGAATTCAGCACCAAACCCCCATAGGTTCATGGATACCGATTGACCATCAGGCACATCGTGTCTCACACCTTTTGAGCTTGTTGCTCGAATTACACCATCACTCTCACGTATAACGTCCGAATGCTCCTCGATATCCGATAAATATCCATCTGTAACCTCGCAGAGTCCACGAGCAACTGAACCATTTAGAGAGAGTGTGTTCTCAATCTTGAAGCCGACCATACAGTGGTGTGTAGCATCAGCGGATTCACTGAGGAATTTATATATCTTCTCAAATGCTTCCTGTCCATAGTAGTCATCTGCGTTAATAACAGCGAAAGGTGCATCGATATAATTTCTTGCTGCGAGGACGGCATGACCAGTACCCCAAGGTTTAGTTCTTCCGTCTGGAACAGAGTAGCCTTCTGGTAGATCGTGAATGTCCTGAACTGCGTAGTGAGTTTCAAATAGTTTACCGGCTCTTCCTTTGATATGGGCTCTAAAGTCCTCTTCAAAATCCTTCTTGATTATAAAAGCGACTCTCCTAAAACCTGCCTGATATGCGTCATAGAGGGAAAAATCCATGATAATGTCACCCTCAGACGTAATCGGATCAATTTGCTTCGGTCCGCCGTATCGACTTCCCATTCCGGCAGCCATTATTACTAGAATTGGTTCCATTTTATTTCTCCTCTTCTATCATTCGGTTAATTCTGGCTCTGACCATATCTTCGCCCATAATCTGCTGTATTGCCCATACATCAGGAGACTGTGCACGGCCGACGAGAGCAAGTCTGATAACTGTGCTTACGTGGCCAACGTGACCCTTATAATCATCTGGATTCTTTTTGTAGTCCTTAGGCTTTGCAGCATAACCTAGGTTAGTTGCAATTTCTCTTATCTTATTGAACCATTCTTCCTGTGTATCGGCGTGGTTGTAAGATGATAGGTATTCTTCAAGAATCTTGACCTTATCTGCTTCAGCTTCGGCAGGGACTTCATCAATGACTTTAAAACTCTGATCGTAGAAATAGCTGATGAATTCCATAATTTGCCTTGCGTATACGAGGTCCTTGCGAGGTTTTTTCTCATCTCTACCTAGGTCAAGGATTTTCACTAGAAGATCCATGTCGTCGAATATGTAACTGTACTCAGGTGCGAACTCGAGGGACCAATCCTTTAGAAACTCAGCGATTTCATAAGCAGAAATGTGTAGCAGAGCCTCCTTGCTCACGTCATTAAGCTTATCGAGGTCAAAAAGTGCACCAGAGTTACTCATCTTCTCAGTGGTAAATTTGAATTCATCAATATCTGCCTCTGGATTCTCCATACGCCACTCCTCGTAATTTGAGTTGAGAATGGTGAGCAGATACTCCCTAACTGCAGCAGGATGATAACCCTGATCTCTATAATAATCCAGTGAAAGCTCTGGGTCCTTACGCTTCGATAGCTTCCTCTTGTTGCCATCTTCTCCTATTTTCATCAGCTGAGCGGTGTGACAATATACTGGAAGTTCAAATCCTAACTTCTCAAATAGCTCGACATGAATTGGAAGTGAAGGAAGCCACTCTTCTCCGCGTATGACGTGAGTCGTTCTCATCAGGTGGTCGTCAACGGCATGTGCAAAATGATAAGTCGGAATTCCTGTAGTCTTAATTATTACGACGTCCTGAAAGTTTTCCGGCACATCAAGTGCGCCCCTTATACCATCAACGACTTTGTTTCTCTTGATATCCTCGCCGGTAGCGTTAGGGGTACCGTCTGACTTTAATCTTATTACAAATGGGTCGTCAGCCGAGATATGATCGATTATAAGTTTTTCGATATCAGGATCACTATCCCAATCCCTATACTTTGACCATCCTGCATAGATTCCAGGAGCGATCTTTTCCTTTTCTTGCTTCTCTCTAATCTCGCTGATTTCTTCTTCTGTTAGGAAACAAGGGTATGCTTTGCCTTCAGCGAGCAGCTTCTTGGCATAGAATCTATATATTTCTCCGCGGTGGCTCTGCGTATAATCGCCGTAGCTACCGACATCACCATGTTCAGTGACACCTTCGTCGAATTTGATTCCAAAGAATGCTAGAGACGAGATAATTGTTTCTACGGCATTTTCGACAAATCTCTTATCGTCAGTGTCTTCGATTCTAAGATAGAAGATACCATTGCTCTGGTGAGCGAGTCTCTCGTCTACAAAAGCACCATACAGATTTCCGAGATGGATAAATCCAGTAGGGCTTGGACCAAGCCTGGTGACTTTAGCCCCCTCAGGGAGATTACGCTTAGGGTACATGGCTTCGTAGTCAGTATCGTTTGCAATCTCAGGATAGATGAGTTCGCTGAGCTCAATTGAATTCATATTAATCCTCCTGCGTTTAAATCTAATTAACTAATTAAGTTTACCATATTAATGCCATCAGTTGTAGAGCAGTGAGCATATATCCTCAACTTATAGAACCCATAAATTGCTTGAGAAAATCATTTAAGGAGAATATTGATTTCGAAAAAAAGACGTTTTATGAAAACTGTATCTTTCTTAATCTTATGGTATAATACATTCTGTATACATGTGAGATAATGAAGCAAAAAGTGTGGGAGGAAAGCCCGTATGATATTGTTCAAATACATATTGGCGCTGCTGCTGACGGTGCCAATGGGTGTCTTAGGTATTTACCTGTTTGTAGACTATTTTGATACCGTAAGGGGCAAGAAGCAGGCTAGGCAAGCTGCAGAGAAGCGCAAGTTAGAGGAACGGAAAAAAGCTCGAAAGGAAGGATTTACAATCCACATTCCGGACCCTATAGAACAATCCGATAGAAATACGCATAGATAGGTGGTGGCGAGGTGCCAAAGGGAATTTTTATTACGCTTGAGGGTCCGGATGGCTCTGGCAAAAGCACACAGGTTGAAAATATTAGGGCTTATTTTGTAAGCAATGGCAGGGAAGTTGTAGTTTCCAGGGAACCCGGTGGAACGTCGATTAGCGAGAAGCTTCGCAGCATCGTTCTTGATAATGCAAATGCTGAGATGGACGATGTTACAGAGATGTTAATATATGCAGCCGCTAGGGCACAGCATGTTGCTGAGAAGATAAGACCAGCGCTCGAGAGAGGCGCAGTTGTAGTTTGCGATAGATTTGTCGATTCAAGCATCGCATATCAAGGCTTTGGAAGAAACCTTGGTGATCAGGTTTCTGAGGTGAATAGATATGCGACAGGCGGACTTGAGCCAGATGTCACTTTTTTCATGGACTTAGACCCTGAGATTGGTAGAGCTAGAATCGGTAAAGATATTAGAGACAGACTTGAGCAGCAGAAGCTGGATTTCCACTATCGTGTGTATGATGGCTATAAGGCGCTTTGCGATAAGTGCCCTGAGCGCATAGTCAGGATTGATGCGAGTAAAACGATAGATGAGATAAAGGGCGACATCTATTCGAAACTCGAGACACTATAGTATAGGGACAATATAGCGAGATAGATGACTGAATATTTTACAGGCATCGGAGGATACGGGAGAGATATGGCACGGGAATATGCACATGCATACATCATAGAGGGAAGAAGTGGTGAAGAAAGGGATGATTATATCAGAAGCTTTGCAAAAGATATAATTTGCCCTAATACGGACTTGTCTGGACATGCGTGTGGAAGCTGCCCCGCCTGTATAAGAGTGAGCAGCGGTACTCATGAAGACCTGTTCTTTATGAGCCAGAGCGGTAAGGAAACTTATAAGACGGCTGACGCAGCAGCCATTATAGAAAGACTTAGCATGAGACCTTATGGAGAGCACAATGTGGGTATCATTGATAACGCAGAGAGGCTCAGCGAAATAGTTCAGAATAAGTTGCTCAAAACATTGGAAGAGCCATATTCTGGTACGGTAATCATTCTCGCTACAGATAACAAAGAGTCGCTTCTACCTACAGTAAGGTCCAGATGTGTCGAATTAAGAATGCATGAACAAACAAGCGATTTTGCAAACTCAGATAGCATTGAGCTTCTGATGAAAGAGTGGTTTGGTAAGACGTATTTTTTCAAAATCCGCGAACTCATTAGGAAAAGCTTTAAAGGCAACGAGGAGGCGTTTAAGTTTCTAGATGCACTAGAGAATAATTTGCACGAAAAGCTGATAGGTGGCGAAAGACTTCCTAAGGATGCTGGAGCTATTCTACAGATGATTGATAAAGTTGAGGAGACGAGGATAAATATCAAGCGTGGCATGAGCCCGGAATATGCGTTAAATTCATTGTTTCTGAGCAGAAAAAACATAAATAATCGTTAGCAACTATCCGGATGTTTAAATTCGGTTTTTAATAGATAAGAAGGGAAATTTATAGATGGTAGAAATTATAGGTGTAGGCTTTATGAAAGCCAACAAGACATATTACTTTGATCCAGCAGGGGTTAGCTACGAACTCGGTGAACTAGTAATAGTGGAGACAGCTAGGGGCATGGAACTCGGTCATATTTCAATAGCAAACTGTGAGATTGATGAGAGTGAGCTTGTTGCACCGCTCAAGGGTGTAGAGCGCAAGGCGACGAAAGAAGATATACAGAGATACAAGGACAATCTTGCTAAGCGTGACGGTGCTATGAAGGTCTGCGAAGAGAAGATTCTGCAGCACAAGCTGGATATGAAGCTTGTAGATGCCGAATTTACGATAGATGGTACAAAGGTTATATTCTACTTCTCAGCAGATGGAAGGATTGATTTTAGGGGACTTGTAAAAGATCTTGCGTCTCAGTTCAAGATGAGAATAGAACTTCGCCAGATTGGCGTTCGAGACGAAGCGAAGATGCTTGGGGGCATAGGGATTTGTGGCAGACCGCTTTGCTGTAGCAAGTGGTTAAATGACTTTCAGCCGGTTTCAATCAAGATGGCAAAGCAGCAGAATCTATCTCTCAATCCATCCAAGATATCTGGTACTTGCGGTAGACTTATGTGCTGCTTAAACTTTGAAAATAAGACTTATCAGGAGCTCCGCAAGGGGATGCCTAATGAGGGGGAGCGCATAGAAACCCCTGACGGAATAGCTAAGGTGGTAAATGTCGATTTATTTAATGGAAAGGTTACAGCTAGACTTATTGTCGAGGATAAAGAAACTGGAGAGGATACGCTAGGTCCTGATTACAATATCTATTTCAAAAAAGAAATTAAGCGAATAGATAAGAAACACCACCACAAGCAAAATGATGACATAGGAGATCTCGACGAAGAGACTCTGAAGGAGATTAAAGAACTAACGCGTGACTAGTTTAGGAATATTGAAATGCCTTATGGTGAGGACCTAAGATATGCAGAGAAAACCAGAGCGAATCGATGATATAGGAATGGGTGGATTTAAAGTAGTACAGGGAGATGGCTTTAGTTACGGGATTGATGCGGTTTTGCTATCAGCTTTTGCCAGTGGCGAAACCGGTGCTAAACCTGTCAAGAGTAGGCTCAAGATGCGCGTAGCTGACCTCGGGACAGGGAATGGGATTATTCCATTTATACTTGCCCATAAACTCCCTATATCTGAGATTGTAGGATTTGAAAGGAACCCGGTAGCTCTTGATAGAGCAGTGCGTGGACGTGAGATGAATGCTCTTGAGAATAGAATAAGCTTCGTGCTCACAGATGTTTCTCAGCTTGATGGATACGATGGTTTTTTCGACGCTGTTGTCACAAACCCACCTTACTTTAGGCGTGGTTCTGGGATTCCAAACGAAGATAGTGCAAAGTTCATTGCACGGCACGAGACCACGGCTGGAATCTCTGAATTTGCAAAGTGTGGAAGTCAGATTCTGAAGTCCGGAGGCGACTTCTACATGATTCATAGACCATCGCGCCTACCTGACATCTGCGAAGCCCTGCGAGCAGCAGCACTGGAGCCCAAGGAGCTGCAGCTCGTCGTACCGAGCAGCAATGAACCAGCGAATCTGGTTCTCATCCATGCAGTAGCAGGTGCAAAGCCTGACCTTAAGATGCTGCCAGAGATTGCAGTCTACAATTCCGATGGCACCGGATATACAGATTTGATCAAACGCATATATTTATAGAACTGGCATGAAAGATGAATATTATAAAGGAATATATGAGATATCGCATATTTATAAGATTGAACATACAATATGCCTAAGGTATAATTTATATACTACCTAAAGAGTAGAAGGAGGGAATGATGAGAGTCTCATTAGATATCAAGCAGGCGGCAATATTGCTAGTGCTAATCGCACTTTTTATACTCATAATTTTCTTGATTAGATTGGCTATCAAGCTTGCTGACACGCTTAGAAACGTGGATGAGTTGCTAGCTGATACCAAGAGGATGACAACAATTGCAGCAGCTAGAACTGAACAGGTTGATGATCAGATAGACCATGCGATTGAAATGTTTACGAGTGTGAGCAATAAAATTAATGAGAATCGGTCTATTATTAAGACTGCAGGCAATGTAGGAACTGCCGCTGGTGCACTCAAGTCATTCAGCAAAAAGTCAAAGAAGCGTGCGAATAGATATGAGATGGACGAAATGAATTATGAGCGTCCTAACAAGATTCGCAAGAGAAAACGCAGATAACTATATAAGATAAGGCAATTATTTAAGAGGTGCTTTTCGGCATCTCTATATCTATTTATCAAGGAGAATTTTCAGTGGCAAAGATACTAGTTAACAATAGCGGACCTTTAGAAGGAGAGGTTAAAATTAGCGGAGCAAAGAATGCGGTTCTTCCGCTCATGGCAGCGACCCTGCTGACGCCAGATACTTGTGTGATCGATGATGTCCCAGACCTGTCAGATGTAATGGTTATGCGTAAGATGCTCGAGAGCTTTGGAGCTGTCGTATCTATGTCTGATCCAGGTAAGCTGTCGGTCAATGCAGCTGAGATTACCACGGTTGAAGGAGATGCCGAGCTTGTGTCCCAGATGAGAGCTTCTACAATGGCTATGGGTCCACTTCTTGCAAGATGTGGCAAGGTTGTTATGCCGCTTCCCGGAGGATGCACTATCGGGAAGAGACCTATCGACCTTCACCTCAAGGGATTTAAAGCTCTTGGAGCAACTGTGATGGAGGATATAGAGAATTCGAGCATCATAATCGAAGCACCGAGGGACGGTCTTGTTGGTGATGCTATTTACCTTGATTTTCCTAGTGTTGGTGCGACAGAGAATATCTTGATGGCAGCAGCGCTTGCCAAGGGGCCTACTATTCTAGAGAATGCAGCCAAGGAACCTGAGATTGTTGATTTAGCTAATATGCTCAACAAGATGGGAGCGAAAATCAAAGGCGCAGGCACAGATACTATACGTATTACGGGAGTTGATGAGCTCTCAGGTGCGATTCACACCGTAATTCCAGATAGGATAGAATGCGGAACATTTATGTTAGCTGCTGCTATCACGAGAGGAAAGGTACTCATTAGAAACGGTATTCCTGGTCATGTAAGACCGATAATCGCCAAGCTAAAGGAATGCGGAGTTTCGGTAAATGTCGATGAAGAGGGCATCCTCGTAGATGCAACTAAGGGAAATCTCGTTGCGACTGATATCAAAACTCTGCCATATCCAGGTTTTCCAACAGATATTCAGTCACCTTTTATGGCATTTCTGACTACTGTCGAGGGAACTAGCGTCGTTCGAGAGACGGTTTTCGAAAATCGTTTTATGCACGTTGTTGAGCTTAATCGTATGGGTGCGGACATTTCTACAGATAACAGCAGAGAGGCGACGATTCCTGGAGGCAAGCAGCTTCATGGAGCAAAGGTTAGATCAACAGATCTTCGCGCGGGAGCGGCAATGGTGCTTGCAGGATTAGTAGCAACTGGAACAACTGAAGTGAGTGAGATATATCATATCGAAAGGGGATATGAAGATTTTGTAGGAAAATTCAAGAGTCTAGGTGCAGACCTCATGAGAGTGGAGGAACACGATGTCTAACAATAAGTATCTCGAGATGCTAGCTCAGAAATATCCAAATCATCGCTCTGTCAATGCAGAAATTGTTAACCTTAGAGCGATTCTCGCTCTGCCGAAGGGTACAGAATACTTTCTAAGCGATCTCCACGGTGAATACGATGCGTTTCAGTACTTTGTGCGCAGTGCATCTGGTACTATTAAGATGAAAATCGATGAGAACTTTGGGGCGATTCTTAGCGCAACAGATAGAGAGCAATTAGCAGCGCTCATATACGATCCGGTAAATGAACTTAAGAGAAGAGAGGCCAATGAAGCCGATTTTAATGCTTGGTGCTCTTCTGCTATTTATAGATTGATAATCATTTGCAGAGCAGTATCTAACAAGTATACCAGATCCAAGGTTAGAAGAATTCTTCCTGATAATACTGGTTATATTATGGATGAGCTGATGTTTGCGGATGATGATGATAACAGACAGAAATACTATCAAGAAATCATCGATTCGGTAATTGAATTTAAAATTGCCAAGACGCTGATCACAGAGATTGCTAATACGATAAGCGAACTGGCTGTCGATCATCTTCACATCATAGGAGATATTTTTGATAGAGGTCCTAAACCTCATAGGATCATGGACTTCCTCATGTCTAGGCGGAGTGTGGATATTCAGTGGGGTAATCACGACGTTGTGTGGATGGGGGCAGCGTGCGGAAATAGACCGTGCATTGCAAATATCATTCGCATGAACGTTAGCTACAATAATTTCGATATGCTAGAGTATGGGTATGGCATCAATCTGCGTCCGCTAGCGACACGCGCACAGCAGATTTATGGAGATGATCCTTGTACAGGCTTTATGCCGCATGTACTTGAAAAGAACAGATTTGACCCAATTCCTGAAGAACTTGCGGCTAAGATGCACAAGATGATTGCGATTATCCAGTTCAAGGTTGAAGGTCAGACAATAATGAACCATTCGGAGTTCAAGCTGGATCACAGGTTGATGCTTGATAAGATTAACTTGGATGAGGGAACAGTTAATTGCTACGGAGAAGTTTATCCGATTAAGGATACGAATCTTCCGACTATCGACCCGGCAGATCCATACAAGCTAAGCCCTGAAGAGGAAGAGGTAATGGTTGCGCTTGAGGCATCTATAACTAATTCCAAGAAACTGCAGGAGCACATTAACTTTCTATATACTCACGGAGCTCTTTTTACAACATACAATGGCAACCTTTTGTTCCATGGATGCATCCCGTTTACAGAGGATGGCGATTTCATGGAGGTGACAATAGCTGGTAAGACAAATCATGGGGCAGGGCTCATGAGACAGCTTGACCAGGAACTAAGAGAAGTCTATTTCAATCCTAGATGCGATCTCGATAAGGCTGATGCTGCAAATCTAATGTGGTACCTCTGGCTAGGACCAGATTCGCCGCTGTTTGGAAAGGATAAGATGACTACCTTTGAGAGGCTCTTTATCGCAGATAAATCAACTCACAAGGAGCACACGGTTCCGTATTATAAGCTGATTAAGAATAAGGACATCTGCATCAAAATTATCCGCGACTTCGATCTTGACCCATCGAAGGGGATTATCCTCAATGGGCATGTTCCGGTTAAAATCAAGGACGGAGAAAGCCCAATCAAGGGAGAAGGTAAACTTATAGTCATCGACGGTGGTATTTCAAAGGCTTATCAGAAGACTACTGGAATTGCCGGATACACGTTTATATTTAACTCCTGGTTTATGGCGCTATCTGAACACGAACCATACCATCCGCTACAGCCAGACGGTACACAGGAGTTTAATAATCCTAATATCGTTACAACTCACACCCTTCCTGCTCGTATGCTTATTATAGATACGGACATAGGGAAGGTTCTGCAGTCTCAGATAGATGACCTTCAGCAGCTGAATGCTGAATTCCGCAAGGGAACCATCAAGGAAGTTTATCCTAAGAGGGGGAAATACTACTCTAAGAACTAGGCGATACTCCTATGAAAGTGGAACCAAAACTACTATGTGTCGCTAATACTATTTATCGAAAGAAGGTGCTACTATGATTCGCATAATAAGCGTTGTGCTCGGCGGAATTTTATTTGCTCTATGCATTTACTATTTTATGTTGCTATACAAGAATAATAGGAGAAATAGATTCTAATGAATGTGCAGACCATTAGCATTCCCAATAAGAAGTGCGATAAGCCGTCCAGCGGACTAGCTTGCGTAACTGGTGCTAGCTCTGGTATAGGTGCGGAGTTTGCACGCCAGCTTGCAGCCGAAGGATATTCAATTATCTTGGTTGCAAGAAGAGAGGATAGGCTCGTTGACATTGGTCAGGAACTCGCAAGCGATTACCGCGTAGAGTGTGAGTGTATAACAGCGGATTTATCAGATTTAAATGAATGCGAGAACCTTATTTCACATCTCAAATCAAAGCACGAGATGCCTTTAGACATACTCATCAATAATGCTGGTTTCGGAGCGGTGGGAAGATTTGATAAGAGCGATATTTCGAATGATTTAAATATGATTGATGTCAATGTTAAGACTCTTCACTACATCGCACATCAGATGATGCCGCATTTTATAGAGCGGGATTATGGACATATCATCAACGTAGGGTCTGTTGCCGGACTTATGCCAGGAGGACCTTATATGGCGACGTACTATGCGACCAAATCCTATGTCGTATCTCTTACAAATGCACTTGCAGAAGAACTGAAACTCCTCGGTAGCCGCGCCCAGGTTCATGCGCTCTGCCCAGGACCGGTAAATACCGAGTTCAACGATGTTGCAAACGTGAAATTTTCGCTTAGGGGAATATCTGCGCGTGAATGTGTATCGTATTGCATAGACGAAGCGGATAAGGGCAAGATTATCATAGTTCCTAATATGATGGTCAAAGCAGCTGCAATTGCTTCAAAGTTTGTACCAAGAGAGATAGTACTCGGCATATTGGCACGCAGTCAAAAGAGTAAAATTGAAAGATAAGCTTGTAAGACCATTGAATTTACTTGACAACAGCACTATACCATGTTAAATTGTTATAGTGCTTTGAGCGCCTATAGCGCAATTGGATAGAGCGTCACACTACGAATGTGAAGGTTCGGGGTTCGAGTCCCTGTGGGCGCACCACACAAAATACTGCAACTCAGCTGAGTTGCAGTATTTTGCTTTTTGTAGATGCAATACCATTCGATTTGATATTGATTATTTCAATTTCAAACCTATAATAATAGAACATCTTCAAATAGATTTTACCTATAGGCAAATCTATTGAGATTAAATGCCGTAGGTGGTAACCTCTTTAACGTAACGAAAATGAAAATTTATGGAGGTGTATGTAATGTCAATTACAGCTGAAACAGCGCAAGCGCACAAGAATGATCCTGCGGTTCTTTGCTGCAGAGCAGAGGAGGGAACTGAACTAACTCCGGCAAACTTTGAAGATCCGGCAATTTTTCCTGATCTAATTGATACTGGACTACTCAACATAGATGGAGCGCTCAAGCTAGGACAGGTGCTCAACGGATCTAAGTTAACCAAGACCGTTGATTCCCTAACTCCTATTACTCCGGACATTGTTGATAAATACGACGAAGAAGTTGATGAGGCTGCTGAAGAGACTGAAGAAGTAGCAGAAGCAGGCGCACTAACAGAACCCTCAATTGGTGGACAAGTACAGAACGTTAATATGTCAGTTGTCGGCGGTGTTGTTAAGCTCTATATCGGGGAGGGCAAAGACATCGCAATCGAATTCCCAGTTTAGAACCACTATTTTACCGCATAGATAGATTGATCAACTCCTTTGAGCCAGGCTAAGCCTGGCTCTTTATTTTAATAAAGGAATGAAAAAAATACGGGCTGACATTTTGACAGCCCGTATTTTTTATGAGTATAAATCATATTTATATACTATTTAGGAACTACGAAACCCTTTCCTAGAGCATCGTCTGGATCGATGAACCAGGTAGCTTCTCCGCAGAGGTAGCCACCGCCTCTAACCTGAGGAACGATTGCATCGAATTCGCCAACCTTTGTCTCGCTCTGAATCATGCCGTAGAACTTAGTTCCGATGAATGACTCATAAACGAACTCCTTACCAACTGGAAGCTCACCAAGTGCATGGAGTAGGGACATCTTAGCTGATGTACCGGTTCCGCATGGGGATCTATCTAGCTGAGGATCTGCAGGGTCACCGAATACTACGAGGTTGCGTAGGTCAGCATCTGGAGTATCAGTTGTTGAGTAGTTCTCAACTAGGTCAACAGATGTGATGTCTAGCTCTGGGTGCTGAACAGAAACAGTCTCGTTAACCTTCTGAAGCATGAAACTTGAGAATCTTGTTAGGAAACCAGCTGTGTCAGGACCAACCTTGATACCAAAGTTCTTCTCTGTATCAACTAGAGCGAAGAAAGAACCACCGAAGCAAATGTCGTATACAACATCTTTGCCTTCGAACTCAATGTGAAGATCCTTCTTATATCTGAATGAAGGAACGTTAGTTAGAGTTACGCCAGTAACCTTTCCGTCTTTAACGTCAGCAACTGTCTTAATAATACCAGCAGGAGCTTCTAGAATAACCTCTGTCTGAGGCTCCTTCATCTCCATTAGACCACCTTCAAGAATTGCAGTTACAACACCAATTGTGCAGTGACCGCACATGTTGAGGTATCCGCCTCCATCCATGAAGAATACACCGAAATCAGCTTCTTTGTTGCAAGGCTCTACAACGAAAGCACCGAACATGTCGTGGTGTCCACGAGGCTCGAACATAAGAGCAGTTCTTACATAATCATAATGCTCTTCGAGATAGTGCTTTCTCTCGATCATTGTGTTACCTTCTGTCTCTGGGCAATCAAGAGCTACTCTGCAGTACTCACCTTCAGTGTGAGCCTCGATAGTTCTGATAGCATCAGTATACTTCTTGTAATCAATCTTAGCAGTTAGTGCCATATCATGTACCTCCTTAGGTTACATAAGTATAAAAATAAATAATTGCCACCTAAGTAAACTATAGAGCAGTAAATATTAAAAGTCAATAATATAACAAATGCATATTACTAAAATTAATACACGGATAGTATGAGCATTAGTTCAAATGCACTGAAATCATCTTGTTTTAACGAAAATGTTGTGAATTGATTATCAAGAAAATTCAATAAAGTTTTGGTATCGATAGAAATTAATGATTAAAATATGTGGTCAAAAAAGCAGATATTGTATAACAAAGGATGAGATATGACAGAAGATTATCTATTGAAAAACTCAATAGATAATCTAACAATTATCATTGAAATAAATAAATCGTTATGTTATCATCAATCTAGAAAAGAGTGCGCATTACCTTTATTTGTGTGGCTTTTCGAACGATACGCATTAATGATTTGTAGAGTCAAAAATATTTAAGGAGAGACTGTGTCATGGAAAATTTGCAGATTTTGTTGAGACAGCATGTAGGTAAACCTTGTGCTCCAATTGTTAAAGTTGGTGACAAAGTTAAGAAGGGAACCCTCATTGCAGAACCAACAGGTCTCGGCGCAAATATCTTCTCTAGCGCTTACGGCGTTGTTGAAGAAATAACAGACGAGATGATTGTTATTAAGCCTGATGAAGAGCAGAAGGACGAGTTCGTTCCTATCGAAGAAGGAACTCCTCTTGAGATGGTTAGGGCTGCTGGAGTTGTAGGAATGGGCGGAGCTGGATTCCCTACTGCAGTTAAGCTAGATGCTCATTTTGAGGATGGTGGTTACATCCTTGTAAATGCTTCTGAGTGTGAGCCTGGACTAAAGCACAACATTCAGCAGATAGAGGAAGAGCCAGAGAAGGTTATCCGCGGAGTTAAGCTCTGTATGGAAATCTCTGGAGCAGATAAGGCAATTATTGCTATTAAGAAGAAGAATCGTAAGGCTGTTGAAATCCTTGACGAATGTCTAAAGGATGAGCCAAACATCACAAGACATCTTCTAGCAGACATTTACCCAATGGGTGAAGAAAGAGCTGTAGTTAGAGAATGTCTCGGAATCGAGCTAGAGCCAAGCCAGCTTCCATCAGCTGCAAAGTCTGTTGTTATCAATAGTGAGACTTGCGCTAGAGTAGCTGAGGCTGTAGATGAGAGAAAGCCATCTTTCCTAAAGCACCTAACAGTAAGAGGTAAGCTCAACGGTGGACACGATGCTCACGTATTCATGGACGTTCCAGTAGGAACAAGCGTTGCTTCTCTAATTGAGAGAGCTGGCGGAATCGATGGTGAGTATGGCGAAATCGTAATGGGTGGTGCGTTCACTGGTAAGTCGACTACACTAGAAGCTCCTATCACTAAGACAACTGGAGCGATCCTAGTATCGATGCCGTTCCTAGATTTACATGGAGCTAACATGGGTATCCTAGTATGCGCATGTGGTGGCAACTATGAGAGAATGCAGGAGCTTTGCAAGAAGTACAATGCGAAAGAAGTTTCGCTTTGCTACTGCAAGCAGGCACAGGAGATGCCTAACGGCACAAGAAAGTGCGAGAGACCAGGAATCTGCCCAGGTCAGGTATCAAACAACCTACAGTTCAAGAAGGATAAGTGTGAGTACATAATTATCGGAAACTGCTCCGACTGTTCGAACACTGTAATGGCTTCTGGTCCTAAGATGGGACTTAAGGTTCTACACCAGACAGACCACATCATGAGAGCTGTTGATCATCCACTATACAGAACTTTAAGAGTTTCTAAGCAGGTTGATCAGGATCTTAACGTAGTAGATAACGTTGAGAACAACTAGTTGATATTTAATCCGAGCGCTTCATGTGCCCGATCGCATGGAGCACTGACGGAATAAATATATAAAATTTTGCATTTGCAAAGGCAATATTTTCAAGGAGGAAGATCGATATGTCAATCACAGCTGAAACAGCTAAACAACATGCGAACGACCCAGCGGTACTATGCTGCAGAGCAGAAGAGGGAACTGTTCTTGAGCCAGCTAACTTCGAAGATCCAGCAATTTTCCCAGATCTAATTGATTCTGGTCTGCTGAATATCGATGGAGCTCTCAAGCTCGGTCAGGTACTAAACGGATCGAAACTAACTAAAACTGTTGATTCTTTAACTCCAATCACAGCAGATATCGTTGATAAGTACGATGCTGATGAGGTTGCAGAGGAAGAGGCACCAGTTGCTGAGGCTGAGGAGGCTCCAGCTGCAGTAGCAGCTCCAGTAGCTCCAGCAGTAGCAGCAGCAGGAACAATTAAGCTACACATCGGAGAGGGAAAGAACATCGACATCGAGCTCCCAGCAGGACTTGGTGGCGGCGTTGTAGCTCCAGCTCAGGCAGTAGCAACAGCAGCTCCAGCAGTAGCAGCAGCTCCAGTTGAAGAGCACACTGAAACTGTTCTAAGAGAGATGACAAGAAAGCACTACAAGATCAACAAGGTTGTTCTTGGAGACGAGACTAAGATTGAGGGAGATACACTCTACGTTCGTAAGAGCGCAGCTACAGAGGGTGCAGCAGAGCAGAAGCTTGTTCAGTCCCTAGAGCTTAGCCTAATCACACCAGATAATTACCACGTATACACAGAGACAGTAATGGACATCCAGCCAATCGCTACAAAGGAAGACTCCGATATGGGTCTTGGTGAGGGCGTAACAAAGGTTCTCGATGGCGTTGTAATGGTTGTAACTGGTGTTACAGAAGAAGGTGTTCAGGTTGGTGAGTTCGGTTCATCCGAAGGTTACATCGACGAGAACATGATGTGGGGTCGTCCAGGTGCTGTTGATAAGGGTGAGATCATGATCGTTGCTCACGCTGTTATCGACAACCTGAAGAACATGGAAAGACCAGGACCTATCGCAGTTCACACTGCTGTAGACCACGTAGTTTCTGAAATTAGAGAAGCTATGAAGAGAGACCTTAAGGATGTTACTCCATCTGAGGAGCAGACACTTAAGCAGACAAGACACCCTGGAAAGAAGAAGGTTGTTATTGTTAAGGAAATCATGGGACAGGGTGCTATGCACGACAACTTCCTATTCCCTAACGATCCTGTAGGCGTACTTGGAGCTAAGCCAAACGTTGACCTAGGTAACGTTCCAGTAATGGCTAACCCACTCGAGGTACTCGATGGCTGCATCCACGCTTTAACTTGTATCGGACCTGCTTCAAAGGAAATGTCCAGACACTACTGGAGAGAGCCACTAGTTGTTGAGGCTGTACACGATGAGGATATCGACGTAGTAGGCGTTATCTTCGTTGGATCACCTCAGGCTAACTCCGACAAGTTCTACGTATCCAGAAGACTTGGTCAGATGGTTGAGTCCATGGGCGTTGACGGTGCATTCGTTACAACAGAAGGATTCGGAAATAACCACGTTGACTTCACTTCCCACATCGAGCAGATTGGTAAGAGAGGAATTCCAGTTGTTGGATTCTCATTCTGTGCTGTACAGGGTGCTCTCGTAACAGGAAACAAGTACTGCGACGCAATGGTAGACAACAACAAGTCCATGTCCGGAATTGAGAACGAGGTTCTCGCTTGCAACACTCTCTGCACAGAGGATGCTATCCGTGGACTTGCTATGCTGAAGGCTAAGATGGCTGGTGAAGAGATTAAGGCTCCAGAGAGATCATACAACGTAAACGTTAAGAACAACAACGTTGAGCTCATCGAGAAGGCTACTGGCAATAAGATTGATCTAGTAGAGAACGAGCAGTCACTTCCAATCAGTGAGAAGAGAAAGGAAAAGTACGACTAATCTTTGCTTACGAAAGGTAGATATTACAGATGAATTACGGAGATAAGATAATCAAAGTTGAGGGAGTCATTACAGAGGTTCATGACGGGGGAATCTGCGTAGACATTAAAGGTCGATTAGGTGAACTCAAGGTGCCTATGAGAATGGTAATCTCTGATTATCCGCTAAAGGTCGGACAGACGGTCGCTTGGAATATGAGCTTCATAGAACAAGAAGGACCAGAAGTTAACGAGAAGTACGTAAGTAATATCGACATTCTAAACAGACGTCGTGCTGAATACGCTGAAAAGCACAAATAACTAAGGAGGAAAAGACAAATGAGTATGACAGTTGTAAAAGGCTTACAATCTGAAATATTTGTTCCTATTACACCTAAGTCAGTATTTACACCAGTAACTAAGCCTCTCAATGAGATGACAGTTGCTCTTGCTACTGCTGCAGGTGTACACGTAAAGACAGATAAGAGATTTAACCTCGCTGGAGACTTCACTTGGAGAAAGGTTCCAGATGATGTTCCATCAAGCGAGCTAATGGTAACACACGGTGGATACGATAACTCTGACGTAAATAAGGACATCAACTGCATGTTCCCTATCGACAGACTTCACGAGCTAAGAGAAGAAGGCTTCATCAAGGCTTGTGCACCTACACATGCTGGATTCATGGGTGGTGGTGGAAACATCGAAAAGTTCACTAACGAGACAGGTCCAGAAATTGCTCAGATGCTTAAGGATGAAGGCGCAGATGCTGCAATCCTAACAGCTGGATGAGGAACTTGCCACCGCTCTGCAACAATCGTGCAGAGAGCAATCGAGGAAGCAGGAATTCCTACAGTAATTATCGCGGCACTTCCACCAGTTGTAAGACAGGCTGGATCTCCACGTGCAGCTGCTCCTATCGTACCTATGGGCGCTAACGCAGGTGCTCCTAACGACGTAGAGATGCAGACAGCTATCGTAAAGGCTACTCTAGAGCTTCTCGAGACAATCGAGACTCCAGGAAAGATCGTTCCACTACCTTACGAGTATCACGCTGTAATCTAGTTCTAAATTAAATAGGACATCGGAAACGAAGACGGGGCAGATTTATATCTGCCCCTTTTTTCTAAAGTATGTTCGAGAAATTCTTAACATATTTTGCCACCTACCAAATGAGAATGATCGAACAGGCTAGTATTTATTAATTATATTTTACAGAAGCTAAAGTATTGAGGTATGCATATGAGTGTACAGGAAATTGATTTGAGAAGACTTGTCATTAAGGCTTTTCATATGAATGAGGTTGAGATGGGTGACCACAATAGCGTTGGGTATAACGGTGTGATGACCGTATCCAAAGATATTATCCCATCACTTCTTGAAAAATATGAAACACTTGATAATATAGATATTCAGGTAATTAAGCCGAGAGATCATGATAGATGGACTAATACTATCATGGATATCATCCCTATATCGGCAAAGGTGCTAGGAAAATGTGGAGAAGGTATAACTCATACATTAACAGGTGTATATGTGATGCTTACTGGTGTTGATACTGAAGGTAAGCAGACACACGAGTTTGGATCTTCAGAAGGTAAGCTTAGCGAACAGTTAGTTCTTGGCAGAGCTGGTACACCAGGTGAAGATGACTATATTATCTCCTTTGATGTTACCTTTAAAAAGGATATGGGACAGGAAAGACACGGCTGCCTAGAAGCTCATCAGGCTTGTGATGAATTTATTCAGATATACAGAGAGCTGATGAAGAAATTTGACGGAAATAAAGCTACAGAGCGTCATGAGTACCATGACATCGCAAGGCCAGGGCAGAAAAAGGTGCTAATTATCAGGCAGGTTGCTGGTCAGGGCGCTATGTACGACACATATCTGTTCCCAGATGAGCCATCCGGCGCTCATGGTGGACGTTCTATTATAGAGATGAACAATATGCCTGTCTTCTTAACTCCAAATGAGTACAGAGACGGTGCTATCCGTTCAATGCAGTAAGGAGGTGCTGATATGGGAATTGGTCCTTCAACAAAAGAAACAAGCTTACATCACTTTAGAGATCCATTAGTAGATATCGTCGGTTCGGATTCGGGTATTGATCTAATGGGAGTTCTACTATTTGGTACGTCTGATGATAACAAGGAGAAACTCAGAAACAGCAAACGCGCTGCAATTATGGCAGAAGGGATGAGAGCTGATGGGGTAATCCTTACATCCGATGGATGGGGAAACAGCGACGTAGACTATACGAACTGCGTTGAGGAGCTCGGAGAGATGGGCATTCCAATGTCCGGACTCAACTTCAGCGGAACGATGGCTACTTTCGTAGTTGAGAATGAGTATTTACAGAATAACATCGTAGATATTAATAAGAATCCAGAGGGTCTTGAATCTAACATTGTTGGTGAGAACAACATGACAGCGGACGATGTTAAGAAGGCACTTATGATTCTGAAAATACGCATGAAGGAAAAAGAACTCAAAAATAGATAGTAAGACGTGGTTATCACTAATATGATATAATAGCGACAAGGGATGACGGACAATTCCGACATCTCTTGTTTTATAGTTATGAATAATAATAAAGGGCTGTACAGTTGATTAGTAACAGACTATTTATAAGACTAATATGAGGAGAAGGAGATAAAGCGGGAGCCGATACTTCGTAAATGGCTATACCGCCATAATATGAGTCATATGAGAAATCCAAATAGACAGGCGGCAAAGAGGCGTGCTGCACAATCAGAGAATTCAGACACTATACTAATCTATAATTCTAGCAATGGTGCCACAGAGAAGTATGCAGAATGGATAGCAGAAGCACTGGACTGCGACGTGATGAAATATTCACGTGCTAAGCTAGGGTATACTTCGATGTATAAAAATATAATATTTGGCAGCTGGATTAGAGGTGGTGAGATAACACGCTTTAATATGCTTCGTGCAAACCTATCAAATTTTGGTATAGATAACAATAACCTAATCGTATTTGCAACGGGTATTATTGAGCCGACTGATGAGTATAGAACCTTTGTAAAGGGACTTAATGGTTGTAAACATTTGCCAGATGATTGTTTTTATATGCTTCCAGGAAAATATAATTCAAAAGATTGCAAGAGCGCAGACAAGATTGCACTCAAAGCTATGGGGGAAAAGATATTTGTTCCAGTCCGTGATGATCAAGTTCAAAATGCAAAGGAAAGATTTGAAAATGGCTATGACGGAATTGATCATGGGGCGATTCTCCCTATCCTTGAGAAGGTGCGTGAATTTAGGGGAGCGTAGATATAAAAGGTTCTGTGATACAGAAATTAGTAGATACAGAAATGCTGTAATTGAGTGAGTACGAAGCTGAAAGATGACAGATGATAGATCCTAAAGATTGGCAGGTAATAATATTAAGTATATAAAAAAGGTCTCCATCTGGAGACCTTTTGTAATTTCTTATTGTGCTTACTAATTAAGCTTTCTTCCTATCAGCAAGAGCATCCTTACCAAACATGAATGCTGTGAAGTATACGACTACGATAACAACCTTAAGAAGTACATCTATTGGCATCTTCTTTACTAGGAAGTATGCGATGCAAACACCAACTACACCACCCACCATCTGGCAAAGTGTGCAAACCATGTCGAATCTGTTTTCCTTGATGAACTTAGGTCCATTACCAAATGCCATTAGGTATGCGCAAGATCCCATCATAATTGGGAATGCAGCTCCAATGTTCATTCCGAGAACGGAGATAAGTGCTAAGCAAGGAGCATATAGACCTACACCGATATTCATAAGTGCGCCTAGGAAGAAGTTAATAACTACAGCGATTACCAGCTTAGCTCCGTGAAGAGCAGTTGCAGTTCCAACTAGTCCGAAAGGTCCAATGTTAGCAGTCTTGCAAGCCATTACAGTTCCTAGGATAAGTAGACCAACGCACATTCCGATACGAACCTTGTGCTGATCCCACTTTGTAACGAATCCAGCTCCTACGAATGCACCTAGTACAGCTGCGACAAGCATGGATACAAGTGTTAGAGTATCAATATCAACGAATCCAAAGAATAGGAATGCTTCTAGAAGTACAGGGAGAGTATCTCCAACGTTTAGAGTTCCAGGGATGTAAATATCCTTGATAGATCCTCTAATCTTAAAGAGTGCGCAAGATGTAGCGTATGAACCGATTCCTAGTGTATCGAAGAAGTTAGCAACGACACCAACCATGGCATTCCAAATAGCAAATTTCTTCTGCTCAGCCCATTCAGCCTTACCTTCTTCTGTTGCTAGGTTAGCTTTTACCTTTAGTAGTGTTAGCGAGATACAGAGAACCATTCCGATCACGCATAGACCTTTTAGTGCATATAACATAATAACCTCCATACGTTTAAAAAACGATGTAAAAAAGATAATTCCTACAGACTCCCGATCGTCTGTTCTTGAGTTCATTATATTGGTTTGATATATGTTTGTCAATAATATAGAGATAATATGTTATTATTATGAAGATATTGATATTTAGCTATTTTAGGGTACTTTATGATACAATTTACTAACTGAATGAAAAATATTTTTAAATTTTTATT
>ERZ773233.47-NODE-47-length-99095-cov-9.740085_pt1 | contig 99095 bp, 114 predicted proteins | sample MGYA00580991_ERZ773233 | MGnify/ENA primary metagenome ERZ773233 (study PRJEB29015, sample SAMEA2738178) | human oral metagenome | biome: human oral; feature: human-associated habitat; material: saliva | place: China | collected 2161 ...
GATGTACTGCTCGATGTCCGCGCCGTAGTCCCATGAGTACAGCGGGTAGCGGTAGCGCTGCGTATGCAGGCAGAGCCACACCCAGACCTTGAGAGCCTCGACGCCGCGCACCAGCCGGCCGGTGAGCTGCCCGGTCTTGAAATCCAGCCCATACTCCACAAGCTCGCGGGGCGCGGTCTTTCTGCTCTCCTCGCGCAGCTCCTCTGTCAAAAAGCTCGGCAGTATACTCATGTCGCCGCCACCACCTTCCCCAGCACGATGTACCGCGTAGCCGTACCGTCTGCTCCGGTCAGCGCATACAGCGCTACAGTGTCTCCGGCTTGTAGCGGCTCGAGGTACTCGGAGCTATCAGCGAGCGGAGCGCCATCCGCGCACCGCCCCTGCACTTTCACGGCAGAGCGCTTTAGGTCGTGCTCAAAAAAGAGCAGGCAGCTCTTGTCAAGCTCCAGCGCCCCGATTTTCGCGCTGCTCGCCCCCGTCATCTTGCCGAGCTGTATGCGGGGCGAGGCGCTTGCCGCCCCCTGTGCTCTCATCGTGCTTATCAGCTCATCTCTCCAGCTCATGCGCTGCCTCCCTCCATGATGCTGTCAAAGGCGAGCTCGAGGCGCATCTTATGGACGCCGCCCGAGAATGTGTGTTCGTCCGACGTTATCCAGTATTTGCCCGCGAGCCCCGTAGCGCTGTCCCGCACCGTCACAAAATAGCTTGACAGGCAGTTGATGTCCCCCAGCGCGGAGACTTGAAGCGTCTGCGCGGGAGCGGTACGCAGCAGGCTCGCCGCACCGTTCTCGCTTTCGCTGTCTTTCTCCTGCTTATAGACGTCCTGAAAAACTCCATAGCGCGATATGCTCGCGTCGTCCCGCAGCTCTCCGACCTGCTCCCCGGTCGCGTCAAAGATTTTCACCTGGTTTTTGATGCTGTCCATGCGCTCCGACACGCTCGCCTCGTAGATAGTGCCGCCGTCCGTCAGGACGAGCCCCGCCACCGACCACTCGGCCTTGTACATGCCAAAGCCGCGCTTGTATATCATCGGGAAGTACTTGTCGCCCGTCTGCTCCCGCGCTTTCCCGTATGCCGCGAGTATGATGTCATACAGTGACATAGAGTCGCAGAGTAGTGTCTCGATGTTGACACCCGTCGGATGCAGATGCCGCACCGGAACTTGCGCATCAGCGAGCACCTGCGCCGCGATAGCCTCGGGCGTAATGCCCTTGAAGGCATACTGCCCAGTAGACTCGAGCAGGTGCCGCATCATGTCATAGGCCTCATATGTGATGGTGCCTGTCTGACTCGACCGCTCCACGCCAAAAATCTGGCCGACGAAGACCTCGCCCTCGCGGTCGTCCGCGAAAGCCACCGCGTCACCGGTCGCCACTGGCGGGAGTTTTACCGTGTCATCGTACGGGGCGTTGACGTAGGAAAAAGACAGGGAGCGGGCAGCCTGTGCTGCCGCCCCTCTCCATGTGATGTCAGTGACCGCGCCGGTGATGTCATAGCTGCCACCGGTGCTTTTTATGAGCGTCAGCCTCATGCGTCACCTCCCGGAACCGTGAGTACCGTCCCCGCCGCGATTTCGTTCGGGTTGCCCCCAATGGTCTCGCGGTTCGCCTCGTACAGCGCCTGCCAGTCGGTCTTGCCTGTGAGTCGCCTCGCGATGCCACTCATCGTGTCGCCCTTCTTGACGGTATACGTCCGACCTGGCGACGGTCTAAGCGCCTCTCGCTCCTGAGTAGCGGGAGCGGCTGCTTTTCCACCATCCGCCACTACTGCCGACTGTGTCGCTCGCACAGGCCTATGCTCTTGAAAAGTGACTGTGAAGCTCACGTCGCCGCTGCCGTCTTCCTCTTTCCACTCGAAAGCGGTCAGGCGGACGGGGAGGTTGACCGCCGCCCCGGTGATGACCAGCCGCACAGGCGCACCGCGCAGGATTTTCTCCATCTTCGCGACGCAGCTCTTTGGCGACTGGATGCCGGAGTACTGGCAGTAGCCGCGGTCATAGTGACGCGGGAAAAAGCTCGAAAAAGAGATGCTCTTGAGCCCCCGGCCTTTCACAAGGTCGAAATCCCCCAGCCGCCCGATGCTCACCGTCTCAGTCTGCCGCTCCATGCGTACGGTGTACTCGCTCGGGAGGACAGGGAAGCGGAAGCGCGTGCCTCCGCGAAGGAAAATATCCATTATGCTATCCCCCTATTACTCCCCGCCCGGGAAAGCGCCCGCGCGATTGCCTCGCCGATGCGGTCGATGTCTGCATCCTCGCGGATGATGATTTGGTCGGCGATTTTCGGGATGGTTACCCCGCCGCCCTCGCGCCGTGCCATCTCTACAGACCTGTCGTGCGGGTAGATGCGCGTACCGTGCGGGAGGTCGATAATCTCTCCGCCGCGCTCATGCACCTGCACGAGTCCGCCGATGAAATTGTGGTCTCCGCGCGCTCTCATCGGGACGCCACCATAGCCTCTCCGAGCAATCGGCACTCCGCGCGACACTGCGTCGAGGCCATCCCGCGCGTTGTCCGGCAGGGACAGTGCTACCGAGTTGACCGAGGACGCCTTGCCGATGACCTTCTCGATTCCAGCGACGACCCTGTCGAGCATCCCAATAAAGGCCTCCACCGGAGCGGTGATGTACCCCCAAGCGCCCTCGAAAATCTTCTGCAGCCCACTCCAGGCCTTGTCCCAGTCGCCCGTAAACACCCCCGTCAAGAACTCTATAACGCCCTGCCCCGCAAGGATTAGGGAGTCAATCGTTTGGGCAATGTAGTCGATGTAAGAGGCAACCACTGCGGCCGCCGTGCCAAAGATTATCCCGAGTCCCTCGCCAAAAACGTCCCAGACCACCTTCCCGACCTCCATCACTACCTGGAGGATGGGCTCGAAGCGCTCACGCAGCCGCGCAAGGCTCTCTTGCATGTGCTGGAAGACCGGCGAGAAGTGCGCGAGGGTCTTTTTGAAAGTATCAAAGTGCGTCGCGACAGCCGCGACTACCACTGCGACCGCCGCTACTGCCGCGATTACAAGCCCGGCGGGAGATAGGATTAAGCTCATCCCCACATGTACGGCTTTCGCCCCCGCCGTCAGCGTCTGGAAGCCCTTGTAGAGCTTACTTGCCGTGCCGACGAGCTTGCTCACGGTCATGCCGACCGAGCCGATGATAGACACGATTTTGCCGAAAACCATGAGAGCCGGACCCGCTGCAGCTGCTATCATTGCCCACTTCACTATCTGCTGCTGTTGCTCCTCGTCGAGGTTGTTGAACTGGTCGAGAAGCTCCGTGACCTTCTCGATGAGCGGCTGCAGCGTCTCGCCCACGAGCTTGCCGACGGTGTACGTCGTGACGTCGAAAGTGGACTTTAGCTTCTCAATCGAGCCGCCCACGCCGCCCATCAGCGCGTCAGACATCTCATGCGCCGCGCCGGTCGCGCCCTCGATACTCGCCTTCATATTTTCGAGGGATTCCACCCCCGGACCGTTGATGAGTGCGAGCCACTTCGCCGCCTGGTTTTTACCGAAAATCGAGGATGCAGCGGCAAGCTGCTCCTGATCGGACAGTCCCGCAAAGGCTTTTTGCAGCTCTCCGATGGTCGCGGGCATGGACTTCATCTTGCCATGCGCGTCGAAAACCTCGATGCCGAGCTCTTTCATTTTTTCCCGCGCCGAGCCCGACGCCATGCGCATGAGGCCGGTATTGAGCGCGGTCGCACCCTCGGATGCCGAGATGCTCTTGTCCCCAAAGACTCCCGTCAGGGTCGCGAGGTCAGAAAAGCTCCATCCGACGGTTTTCGCCGTCGAGCCAGCGACCCCCATAGCGTCAAAGAGCCCGGTGACATCGGTGTTGGCCTGTGCCTGCGCTTTCGCCATCATGTCGGCGTAGTGCGCCGCCTCGTCCGCCGATGCGCCGAAGGCTTTCATCGTGTTACCGAGGCCGCCAGTCACAGTACTCAGGTCGGTCGCCGTGCCCGCAGCAAGGTCGAGCGCAGGAGTCAGCATTTGCGCCGCCTCCGCCGCGTTGAAGCCCTGCCGAGCATAGTTTAGCGAGGCGTCCGCCGCGTCCTGCATACTGAAAACCGAGGCCGAGGCCGCAGTTTTGATGCTTGCCTCAAGCGTCGCCGCTTCCTCCGCTGTGCTGCCCATGGTCGCCTGCACGAGCCTGAGCTGCTTGTCGACAGAGCCAAAGTTTTTCACGCCAGCCGCTCCCAACGCCGCTACCGGCACTGTTACCGAGGCCGTGAGCTTGCTTCCCAGTCCCGAGATGCTGTCCCCGGCCTGCTTGACGCTCTTCCATGCCTTCTGTGCCTCGCGCGTGCCCCTAGACAGCAGCTCCATGCTCGAGCGAAAACCCGCCGAAAACTGGTCGCGGTAGGCGAGGGTAACGTCTATTTTTCTGTCGCTCATGCCTTATCCCTCTCCGCGCTTCTCCGCGCTTCCTCTACCTCGAGTGCAATAAAAGAGCGCATGAGCCTTTTATCCGACTCATGCGCGTCATAGTAGACCGACGGCGGCAGGCCGTGATTCGTGAAAAGATAGAACATCGCCTGCATGTCTGCGTCGGTCTTTACGAGTTTTTTACGTCATCCTCTTCGCCCTGCTCGCCGTATCCGGACAGCCGCGTCACCACATCCGCGATGGAGATGATTTCACCGCCCGGGAAAAGAATTTTAGCGAGGTCTCTCGGGGTAGCTGCGCCATAGTGCCGCTGGAGCTCCGCGTTCTTGAGGTCGGGCTCTACCATGGCTTCCGCCACGACGAGTGCATTCGTGTCATAGAGGCGAGCGGCGTCAACCTCTCTGCCCTTTGCGCTCACAGCTCCGGACACAATGCTGGTATACTGGTCGCCCGCGATAGCGGAGACAGTCACATAGACGTCCTGCCCCGCAACCTTAGAGAGGCGCTTTGCGCGCACTTTTTCAGTCGGCACCTCCGCGAGCTTGCCGCGGTCAAGTGCCATCAAAAGCTCGATAGTAGTCTGCATTTTCCCTCCTTATGCCGTGATGTGGTCGAGGAAATCCCAGTCCTCGAAGGTAAAGCTGTAGCTCTCCTCGCCGTTTTTGCCGACCGCGAAGTCCATGAGGATGGCCTTGTCGAACTTGCAGCCATAAAGCGCCACGCGCTCCGCGCCGAAAGCGTCAGGGTCTGCGAGCTTCATGACGACCTTAAAAGTCGGAGTCTTGCCCTGCTTCACGCTGTCCGATACATCCTTCGCGATATTAGACCGCACATGGTGCAGCTTGATGCTGCCCTTCGGCTCGATTTTCGTCAGCTTTTTGCCCGGCGTCAGCGTGCGCACCATAGATACATCCGAGTAGGTGAGGTCAATCTCAGCCTTACCCTCCTCGACTTCCGCGAGGTACAGGTCGTCGACCCACACCTCGCCCCACGTGCCATTGATGACGCGATTAGATTCAAACTTCGGCATTCTGCCTCCTTTCTTACAGGCGGATTACGAGGTCGATGTCCTCCATCGCGTCAAGCATCGACACCGCTGCGCGAAGGAATACATGCGAACCTGTGTTCGCTCTCTTGATTTCGTCGTCCGAGCACTCGCCGACCGGCTTCTCGGTGCCATCGTCGAGGATTGCGGGCTTGCCCTGCTCGGTCAGCCACTTGCGCTGCGCCGCCACGTCAATCCCACAGGATGCCCCCGCAAGCGCTCCGTCTGCCACAAGCCCCTGCATGTACTGCGTGATCGCGGTGACGAGCAAGAGTTTGTTGTCGTACGAGTTCTGGAGGCGTCCGATGTAGCCGTCCTCCGCCGTGCGCTTGATGTCGGTCTTCATCATGTCCATGATTTCGACCAGGCGGATTTTCTTAAAAGAGTCTTTCTTCTCTGCCGTCGTGGTCGTGAGGCTCGTGACCGCGCGGGAAAGCTTTACCTTCTCGCCGTCCCAGACCGCGACCAGCTTGCCCGCTCCGACCGCTGCATCCGCCTCGGCCTTCGTGAGTCTCGACACGTCGTCAAAGTCCTTGAGCGGCGCGAAAGTCGCAGACTCTTTGAGGCCGGTACCCGCGAGCAGTCCCGCGATTCTCGGCGTGCCCTCCTCTGCGGTCAGCGTTGCGTTGCCCCTCGTGAGCGCGGAAGCCCAGTTGATGATGCCCTCGCTGTCTGCTCCAGCCACATCCGGCAGCACTGCCTTGATGAGGTGGTCGGCCTCGCGCTGCTCTTTCACCCATGTGATGAGCCCCGCCGTCTGACTGTCAGTCTTAGAGTACGGCGCGGCCAGATAGGTGAAATCCTCGGACGCGAGTGCCTTTTTTGCGTCCGTGTAGGCCTTGCCCATGTCCGCAGCCGTCGCCATCACATACGCGAGTACATATCTCGGCGCAGAGCTGCCACCCTTGAGCGCGTCGCGGATAAAACGTTTGTTCGCCTCGCTCAGGTTGTCCGGGATGTCCTCCGTGGTATAGACTTTTACCACCTTCGGCGCGGTGTCCTTGAGCAGCAGCGCTACGATTCCGCGTGCGCTTCTCTCTACCGCAGTAGTGCCCCTCTCCTCAAAAAGGATAGAGACGCTCGGCGCTTTCAGTGTCGCCATATATCAGTACTCCTTTCTTTCTATGCTTCCGTCGAGCCGCTCCATGACGGGCAGCTCGCTTTCTGCTGTCGTGCACTCCGACCACGCGAAGCGCATGCTTATCTGCAAGATATTTCCCTCCTCGCCGATGTACTCCGCGCCGTAGTTCCGCACCAGCAGGGCTCTTTTAAGCCCCGTGTCTACGTCAGTGAAGCGCTGCACCATGCCGAGTGCGTCGAAAATCTCCCTCTCTTTGCGGAGGTTGTCTGCGAGATTCGGCGTCCGCTGCACATAGGTGATTTTCACGATTGCCCGCAGGTTCAGCAGGTTCTTGCTCTCATGCTTCCGCTCCGACGGGATAATCTCGGTAAAAAAGTACGTCGGCCTCGCCTGGTCGGCATTCTCATTGCCATATCGCGGGATGTCCGGATACAGCCTTGCAAGTACGCCGTTCACCGCTTTCAGGATGTCGCTGTACCCTATCAAAGCCCCACCTCCGCCATGGCGCGCGCCACCGCCGCTCCCACAATCTCGGGGTATTTGTCCTGGTATTCGTCGCGGATTCTCTCCGCGATATGCTTGCCGGGGACAAAACCGCCAGTGTTGTGGCCGTTCAGCCACTTCGCATGGCCGTTTTCCACGAGGTGCCAGTGCGGCGCAGCATTTCGCACCTCGATGGCCGTGGTGATGCCAAAGTCCCCCGTGACCTTGTGTCTTTTCCAGGTCTTCCGGAAAGAGTAGTCGGACGGCATGAGGTCGTTGCAGTCGTCGGTGAAGCCCTTCGCTGCGCGCATCATGGCGCGGTCGAGTGCTTCCGGAGCGGTATCTATGAGCCGCTTCATGTCTGCCGCAAGCTCCTCCGCACCGGTGATTACCAGTACCTCGTCGCTCATAGCCCCTCCTCTCTCGCCGCTTTGTCGATGTCCTCGGTCACGTAGAGCTCCAGATAGTACCCAGCCTCCAGCGGATTTAGGATGTACTCGATATGAAAGCGCCGGCCTTTATAGGCCAGCACGTCCTTCTCAGTCACGTCCGTGCGCCGCATAGTGACCTTGTAGGTCTCCTTATTTCGGATTTTGTAGTACTCCAGCTGCTCCGTGCCGCGCAGCGGGCGTATCTCTGCCCACACCGTGCGGAGCGGCCGCAGCGTGACCGCCGTGCTGCCGAGTTCGTCCTCTGCCTCCGTGTAGCGGCAGATAGTCACGCGCTTGGACAGCCGCCCGGGGTTAAGCCCCTTCACCAGCACCATGCGCGGCCTCCTCCCTCGACTCGTACTTCATCTGGAGCTGCAGCAGCAGGCTCCCGTAGGTGTACTGCATTCGCTTTTTCTCCTGCACGTCGGACTGCATGAGCTGTCTGTGGTCGTACATGTCCTGCACCATCACGCCGAGTAGCTGCTCGGCAGTGGGGTCTGTCTCGTCATAGACACCCACCGCCGATGCGATATACTCGCGCGCAGCCTTCTCCAGCCGTCGGAGCAGTCCGTCCTCGTCGTCTCCGTCTATCCGGAGATACTCTTTAAGCTCGGATAGCTCCATGCGTCACCTCCGCGCTTACGCGCCTACTGCCGGTGCAGTCGTGTCAATAAAGCCGTTCACGATTGCTCCCTTGTCCACGATTTTGCAGTCGAGGCGGGTCGAGCCCTTGAAGAGCATCAGGTCGTTCTCAAAGGCGTTGAGGTCGCCGACCGTGCCGACATCGGTGCTGGTCACCTTGAAAGTGCCGTACCGGAAGATCGTGACCGCGCTTTTCATGTCCGCAACAATGAAGGGCACCTTATTACCGTCGCTCGCCAGCGTCGCACAGGACACCACATGCACCGGAAGAACTCCGGAGCCGGTGGAGATGACCTTTCGCACCGGATCCTGTGCATCCGGCGTGAGGATATAGCGGCCGTTTTTGTCCTTGAGCGTGTCAAGATACTGCAGGCCGTCGTCATTGGTCACGATGGACACCGCGCCCGCATATGCCGCGCCGAGCGTCTTATTTGCTGCCTCCTTGATGCCGTCAAGTCCCTTGAGGTCGGTCTTCGAGACCGTCGCCACCTTGGCGAGCACCAGCTTATTGACGGTCGCAATGTCCTCCTCGCCGAGCCAGTCGGACACCAGCTGCGCGATTCTCTCGTCGGAGTCGCTGATGAGCTCCTGCGATACCGGCAGGATGCTTGCGCGCTTCTCGACCGCGAACTCCACGCGCTCAAACTTCGGACCGTCCTCCTTCCCGATTTTTGCCGTCTCTGCGACAGTCAAAAAGCCGGCGTGCTGCTTCTTGGTGAGGTAGGTGCGCGCGCCGGACGGAGCCTTGGTAAGCTCGACGGTCACGAGGTCTTCGAGCTTGTCCTTTGCCTCCTTGTAGCGTCTTACCTTGGTCTCGATGTCCTTGGGTACGGTATAGCCGCCGTCGGCGTCCGTGCCCTCCTGCATGCCGGTGTAGGCATTACGGAAGCCCCTGCGTGCTGCCGCGCAAAACTTCGCGAGCGCGCTGTCCTCCGTATCTCTCACGGGCTTTGCCGCCTCCGGCACTGCCTTTGTGTCCAGCTCGTCGAGCAGGTTAAAAGATGCCTGCGCATCGTCGAGCTCTGCCTTCTTTGCCTTTGCCTCCGCGAGCATGCCCGCCTTCGCGAGCTCGATTGCCTCTGCCTTGAGGCTGTTAATTCTGTTAAGCATTTCCTGCTTGGTCATACCTTAGTCTCCTTTCGTGTCTCCACTCTTTTCCAGCTCGGCGAGCAGCTCTTTCAGCTCCTCTGCTTCCCGCTGCTCTGCCTCTTTCTTCTGCTGCATCACGCGCTTGTACTCCGCCACCATGTCCTCGGTGACCGCCAGCCCCGCCGATGCCGCCGCCTTGCTGCTCTGTCTCTCGCTGATACCGTCGATGAGCCTCAGCTCGAGCGCCCGCTCCGCCGTGAGCCATGTCTCGGCGTCCATGAGCGCGAGCGCATCCTCTTTGCTCATGCCGGACTTCTCGCAGTAGGCCGCAGAAAGCGCCTCATCGACCGCGGACAGCGCCGCCGCATCTCTTTCGAGGTCGTTTTTATTGCCGCCGCTGCTCATCCATGCCCGATGCACCATGAGCAGAGCTGTCGGCAGCATCTTGCACGGTGCCGCCATTGCGATGACGGATGCCGCCGATGCCGCAAGCGACTCGACCTCGATGTCCACGTCGTCACGTCCGCGCAGCAGAGCGTAGATTTCCTGCCCCGCCATTACATGCCCGCCGCCCGAGTTGAGCTTGATGTGCAGCGTGTCGCCGTCAGCAAGCTCGGCCAGCGCGACGGCCGTCTTTTTTGGCGTGATGCAGTCGATTCCGTAGTAGTCGTAGATTTCTCCCCACTCGTTATCCACCACGTCGCCATTCAGTCTCAGGATTGCCATACTCCACCCCCTTTCTCCTTTTGATTGCCATACGCCGCACCCACCTCAGTGATGGGCACGTAGTTGCCGTTTACGATGAGCACGTCGCCGCCCTCCTTGCTCGGGAGGTCAAGCAGGTGTCGCCCTTCATTCGGCGTGTAGATCCCGTTATTGATTGCGCTGCAGATGGTCTGCATTTGCGTCTGCGCGTCAGCGCGGAGGATGGCCTTCTCATTGAACTTGAAGCGGAAGCCCGCCTCGCGCTCCGCCTCGGTCAGCGTCTTGTAGTTGATTTCCTGCTCGTACGCCGCCAGTCGGAAGAGCATTGTGTCCACTAAAAAAGCGAGCTGCTGCGACTCTGAGTTCGCATAGCTCGACTTTTCGTAATCGTTTATTTGATTGGGCTTCACTCCGAAGGCCGCTGCGATTTGCAACGCGCTGTACTTTTTAAGCTCGACAAACTGTGCGTCGGCGAGCTTGTATGCAAGTGGCTGGAGGCTCATACCGATAGGCAGCGCGACCACCTTGCCTGCGTTTTTTGCGCCGGTGAGCAGGTCATTGTACTTCGCCTGCAGCTTCGCCCGGAGCTTCTCGTCGAGGTCACCCGTGTACTGGAGCACACTGGATGCCGTGAGACCGCTTTTATACAGCCGCTCGAGGTATCGCTGCGAGTACCCCGCTCCGCCTACCGTCGTGCGCAGGATGTCCCGCACCGACTTGCCCATGACTCCGTCCCATGTGAGCCATGTCTTGAAGTGCAGCACGTCCTCGGCCGGAAAGACCTGCACTTCTGCGGTGGTCGGGTCGGTGTACTGGTAGAAAAGGCCTCCCTTGCCGCCGAAAATACCTGCATCGTCGATGTATACCGTCACGCAGTCCGAGCGCATCGGGTAGAAGCCCTTCACGATGTACTCACCGCCATATTTGCCTGCCCGTCTCAACTCCTTGTGGATGCAAGCGTAGGCATTACCATAGTGTTGGCAGTTGAGCTCCAGCGTCGACCAGAAGGCCGCGGGAGTCATCACCTCGTTTGGTCTCGTGAGTAACAGCCGCGCCGCTGCATTCGTCGGTGCGCGCACCATGCCGCCGCGCTCGTCCTCTTTGTAGTATTTGAGTGGCAGCTTGCCCATGGTCTCCGCGAGCACTTTCATGCAGATGAAATAGGTGCTCTCTGACATTGCAGAGGGCGGTGCATTTTCATCCAGGCCGAAAAATTCCCGGAGGCCCATGCCAAGTGTGAGCTCATGCGAGGCTCGCGGCCTTGCAAGTGCATTTCTGATTTCCTCCAAAAGCCCCATTCATGCTCCTTTCACTCCATACTGTCCAGCCAGTCGGCCACATAGCTATCAAGGCTCACCGCGTCAAAACGGTGGTAAAGCGCCAGCTTGAAAGCTCCCAGCGTCGCGTCTACCGGGTCGACTCGCTGCGTGGTAGCGTCCTTGTCGATTTTGATCAAGCCCCCGTTCTGTCGCACCACGGCGTTGGCCATGGCGAAATTGAGCAGCGGGTTCGGCGTATACAGTACATTCCCCGCGTATACCTGCTCGCGGAAGCTCTGCGTGCTCTCATTGAGGCTTCGGTGGCTCTGGTAGACCTCCTCGACCGTGTATCCCTCATCGCTCAAGTCCATCATGATTTTCGTTGCGTTCGCGGGGTCGAAGCACAGGCATTGCACATCGAGGCCGTGCTTTTCTATCTCGCTCTTCACGTACTGCATGACCGCTCCTTGATGCACTATCGGCGTATCTGTGACACTCAAAAAACCGCGCTGCTCCCATGAGGTATAGGGCGCGCGGTCTTTCAGCTCGTGCTCGCGCAGCGCTTCCCGCGTAGGGATAAAGCTGTGCGACCAGAGAAGATATTTGGTTATCTGCTTTCCCGTCTCGTCCAGCGCGTCGCTCTGATACGGCACGATGAAAGAGACGGAGGTCAGGTCGATTTTCGATGACATATCGAAGCCCACATAGACGGGGCGACCTTTCAGGTCTATCGGAAAGCGCTCCACCTCGCAGGTTTTCCATTTCTGCATGTCCATGTACCCGCTCTCGCGGGCGGCGACCCAGATATTCAGCACCTTGGTCTTGAAAGCAATCATTTTTTCGGGGATTTCCCGCGCTATCTCATATGCAGAGCGTACCTGCTCGACGCCCTCCGGATAGAAGGCTCGGATTGGATTCGCTTTCTGCCAGGTCTCAAGCGCGCCCGGGTCGTCGTCCCTGTCCGCCTCGCATATGTCGATAAAATACTCGTCATTCTCCACATCGACTGCGGGGTCGAGGATTTTCGAGCAGTACTCGTACTCCTGCGTATAGCAGGGAGCGTTGAGGTCTTTGCCCGCCGTCGTGATGATAGTCAGCATCCGCTCCTTGACGCTCGAGCCGAGCCCAAGGTCGTAAAAGTCCGTATCCGGATGCTGATGGTACTCATCGATTACGAGCATTGCGGGATTCGTGCCGTCGCCCTTTTTGCCGTCCTCCTTGGACAGTGCTTTGATAAAAGAGCCGGTTTTTACATGCACGATTTCGTCACGCTTGAAGCGAAAGCGCGAGCGTATCAGCGTGCCGCGCGTCATCAGATCGCACTCTGAAAAGACTATCTTCGACTGGTCGCGCTTTACTCCCGCCGTGTACACCTCGTACACCTCGGAGTTGCGCGTCGCCTGCTCGCTGATCTCGTTCAGCGCCTCGCCTGCCTCCATTTGGGACTTTGCATTCTTGCGCCCCACCTCGGTGAAAGACTGCTTGAAGCGCTTACGGCCGGTGTCCTTGTGCCGCCAGCCGTATAGCTGGCAAGCTCGGAAGCGCTGCCATGGCGTCAGTACGATGGGCGCGCCTGCAAGCTCGCCCTTGGAGTGCTTGAGCAGTGAAAACCAGTCGACAATGAGTTGCGCCCGCTCCTCGTCCCAGATATACGGGAAGCCCTCGCCGCCTATCCTGCCTAGGTCTCGCAGCAGTCGCTCGCACGCCCACTTGTGCTTCTGCCCGGACGGGATTCTTCCCTCGATACAGTCGCGCGCGTAGGCCGTGATTTCCTCGAGGCAGGTCATATGTCACCGAAGGCCTGCTTGAGTGCCTCTTCCTGCTGGTCTGCTTTCTTCGCCACCACCGACAAGCGTGCGCTTACTGACATGCCCAGCGCCTTGCCCGCCGCTTCCATGGCCTTCCGCTCCTGGTCTCGGATGGAGTACCAGGGTGACGGGCGATTGGCGACTATCGGGTCGAAGGTCGGCCGCTGCATCTCCTCGCACGCTCTCACATATCCGGAGAAGGCATTGCAGTATACGATGAGGTTGCTCCGGTCGAGGTCTCCGATGATGTCTATCCGGAGCAGCTCTTTCAGTACGCGCTTGTACTCTGCTACGGCTATTTCATCGACCAGCAGCGACTTCGGCACCTTCTTGATGCTTGCCTTCTCGGATGCCGCGAGGCCTTCCTCATAGGCTCGCCTGTCCTTGGTCGCCCGTGTCAGATTCCCCGTCTGGAGCGATACGATTTTTCGCGGTCTTGCCATGCCTTCACCCCCTTCCTGTCGATTTTGGCCGTTTTTGGCGGGTTTTTAGAATTTCGCGTGAGGTGAGCTAGGGGCGGCGGTCGCCATAGGCAGCGGAATACTTTTTTATACCCCCCTACCCTCTACCAGCTTCACCAGTGCGAAGAGCTCTTTCTGTGTCTGTGTCTTGCCCTCGTCGCTCGCTCGGTACAGCGCGTGTACCTCCCCATGGCTCCTTTTTGACAGGGGGATAAGGTTCGCCGGATTGAAGAAGCTCTCTGGATGCTCCTCTGCGGGTACTATGTGATGCACAGTCTCCGCGTACTCTATACGCCCATGTGCTCTTGCCCATGGATCCAGCCCAGAGTGCAGGGATAGGACTACCTCGCGCAGGTCTTTCCATCTTCCGGTGTGGTAGAGCTTCCTCGTGCCCTCCGCCGCCTTGTATGCCCGCTTTTCTCCCCGCCGCTTTTCAAAGGCCGCCTCACACGCGCAGGGCTTCCCCCTTTCTTTTCTCTGCCCACATCTTGAGCACCTGATATACAGCGGCATGGGTCACCGCCTAAAGAGGTCTCTCACAAGGCTGATGCACAGGTGAACCAAGACCAGCACGGCTATAAGTCCCACGCTCATCTTCTTCGCCCCCACTCAGCTGCCAGTACCATGCCCACCATAGACAGGCACGCCATCATCCATGCGAGGGCAATCGTCTTTACCACTCCGTCCATCCCTACTCCTCCTTGCTCAGCTCGGCCACTATCTGCCACTCGCGCTCCGAAAGCTCCCAGCGCACGGCGTCAACCCTGCTCGCGATATATGCGTCCGCCTCTCTCACGGCCCTCGCCTTCTCCTCAGCCGCCCGGTGCGACAGCAGTATCCCCGAGCCAAAAATCGCGTCGCCGGTCGCGCGCTGCTCATCCAGCTTGCCCACTATCAGCGCCTCTTCCTTGGGGACGCTAAAATCTACTCCCGCGCGGGAGAAGCGCCCCACCTCAGTGCTCCGCAAAAGCTCTCCCGGATACTCAATGCTACGACGCCTCGAGTCCGAGCGCTTTTGCTTAGTCCCCTCGGCATTCACATCCATGAGGCGAGTATATAGCTCCGGCGCGCTCCTGACCCGCGCGTCCCCGAGCGATGTCACAAAACTCGTGTTTACCTTCGCTCCGTTCTCGTACTCTACTGCTATATCGGTTACGATACCCCCCCCCTAAAGAAAATTTCATTGAACTAAACAGTGTGAGTGTTGGCGCAAAGAGAAAGTATGCTATGCCGCGCTCGTCATAAAACCGCAGAATCTTTGACAGTATCGAGAACGGCGGATTGTCCAGCACGATGCAGCCCTCCGGATACTCGAATCTCTCATAGTCCCCGCCCGGATAAAAAGGCCGCACAATCTTGGCCGGGTCAATCCCGTACTCCTTGACCGCCCAGTCTTTCACCGCCTCATATATCGCGGGCGGCGTGTAGCAGTCGTCCGTTGTTTTCTTTGGTTTGAATTTCTCGACAAACTCCTCGTAGCTCTCGCCCCGTGCCATAATCTCTCCTCTGCACAAAAATAGAGCGCCGAAGCGCCCTGCCGTTCTCGTCTATTTCCTTCCCTTGCGCGCACGAAAAAAGAGACCGCCATGCCTAGCAGTCTCTTTTCCGCGCTTTCGCGCCACACAGGAGGATTTGAGTACCCGGTGTGAAGATGCACCGGGGAAGCCGCTGGCGGGGATTGAACCCGCCTTCCGCACTAGTAGCGGCATAGTCCGGCAAGGGAGGCCTGAGCCTCTGCACAAAGTCACGTCGCACTACCTCGGCTGCATAGCCTCGGGCACGACTCCCCCTCGTCAGTCATAGAGGCATGGTCGCAAAGAGCTTTGCGCGCCGCTCTTCACTGTACCCACCCTCTCACTGTTATAGCTTATCGGCACAAAAGGCACGCGCAAGCATTTTCTCAAAAATCTTTTCGCCTTCGCCCTCCGGAAAAACATCGCGCGTAAGCACCTCTTCCCCGCAGTCCATCAGGGATACACGCAGCCACTTTTCCCCGCATCTCATGCACGAAACTGCGTCTATCCTCACGCCGTTGCCAGCTCCCCACTCCGCCCTTACGGGTCTCTGTACGCACGGCGCTCCGCACTCGGGGCAATCCCTTTCAATCACATCGCTCGCCTCAGTCCTCATCCCTTTCTCCTTTCCCAGAGTCTGTACACCTCCGCTCTCACGCCCCCGCCAAAATCTTGCAGAGCAGCTGCAGCAGCGCAAGCGGCGCAACCATGAGCGCGGCCACAACCACGCTTATCACGACCATCTGCCATAGCGTCAGTGCAAGGCTCACACCTCTGCGCAGCCAGTATATGAATTCTTCCCAGCACATGCTCCTACCTCCTCGAAATACCGCGTCGCGCGCATCCGCGCCCAGTTTGTCCCCGCGTGCCCGTTTCGCCTGCTCACATGTTCCCACGTCATGCCGTCGATGTACCGCTGCCGCAGTATCAGCCGGACAGTCGGGTCGGGGATAGTCTCAATCTCTGCCTCCAGCTCGGCAGCCCGCTGCTCAAGCTCCATCGCGAGGAAGCGCATCCGCGTCTCCCGCTTTCTCCGGATGCCCAGCAGCCGGTCTATCTCGGGTAGCGGCACACCTGTGATCCGGATGTGCCCCGTCGTCCCGTCGTCCCGCGTGCCCTGCACGCTGTCAGACACCTGCTCGGCCTCCAGCTCCCGGATGCGAGCGGCGAGCTTTTCGGCCCGCCACGCCGCGTCCTTCGACTCAGCCACCAAAGCAAGGTACTGCTCGAGTCTCGCTTTTATGCTCACTCATCACCATCCTCTCCGTCTCCCGCATGAGATACCCGCCGTCGATGTCGCAGAAAAGCCTGCTGCGCCCGCTCGCGAAAAAGCGCTCTGCCGTAGTGGCGCGGTACATAGTCGCGCCATGACTTCGGCTTTCTACCCTGCGCCGTCTCTTGAGCCTGAGTCGCACGCCCTCGGCATAGTCCACGACTGCCGCTTTCACCACCTCAACCGCCAGCGCTCTATACGCCTCCTCGACTCCGGTTAGTAGCCCGAAGCCCGACGTCGCCGGAGAGCGGCCGCCCCATGGCCTGCTCAGGTCTTTCCCCCTTCTACTCGCCTCTTCCATGTCACCGCCCGCCGCTCACAAGCTCGCCTGCGCAGGCCGCATAGCCCGCTATGTCAAGCAGCGTGTCCATGTGCGCGCTCTGCCCGCGCGCAAAGCGCTGGACCTTGAGCTCGACCATCATCATCGCCACGTCCTCCTCGCGTAGCATCACCGGCACGCCGACCACCGCCGTGAGGTACTCGCTCCACGCAGCCGCTATCCCCTTGAAGGTCTCGCCAGGCTTGCCGTGCTGTCCCTCGCGCTCCGCTACGATGTCCTTCACCTTGTCGAGAAAGTCTGCCTTGCTCATCGGCTGCGCCTCCTCCGCAAGTACTCCCCCGGTTGTCGGGGGTGCCACCTTGATAATCTGCTCCCATACTTCATCCGGCGTTTTGCACTCAGTCGTCACTTTTTTCTCCCTTCTCAGGCTCCCAGTCGCTCCAGCAAAATTTTATCCCCGTCTGCCGGTCGCGTATCTTCACGGCCAGCAGCTCATATCCATCGATTTCCAGCATGTCGCGGAGCTGCACCACAAGGTGCTTGCCCGTGCTCCGCACGTCCTCAGTTGAACGGCAGTCCTTCATCATCGACCCCCTCCGGAATGTGCATAAATCCCTCATCTTCTTGCATATTTATTCTACCACTTTCCGCCGCTCCTGTACTACTTTTCCCGGCCTCACCCTTGCTGTCTGCAAACTCCTGTTCGGTCAGTATGACCTCGGTCGTGTAGACCTTTTGCCCCTCGCGGTTCGTGTAGCTGCCCGTCTGGATTCTTCCGGACACCAGCACCCGCATCCCCTGTCGGAAATACTTCTCGGCGAACTCCGCCGCGCGGTCAAAAGCCACACACGGGATAAAGTCAGCGGCCTTCTCGCCCTTCCCCCGCCTGTCCACCGCCAGCGTGTACCGTGCAATCGCCAGCGCTTTCTCGCCGCTCGAGTACCGCACTTCCGGGTCTCTCGTCAGCCTGCCCATCAATACAACCTGATTCATCCGTCTACCTCCGCAAAATTTTTGCCGACGCGCTCCATCCATGCGTCGTGTCCGTGTAGTGCCTCGTATGCCTCCTGTGCGAGCGCCTCCAGCTCCCTGTCGTGCTCGCCCTTGTCGTGCAGCCGCCTATGGCACTCTCCGCAGAGATGCACCGTCAGCCCCATCTCATCCGCCGCCCGGCGGTTGCGTCCATGGAGGCAGTGATGCACCTCCAGCCGCCCTCGCCTGCTGCACAGGTAGCACCGCTCCGCCGTATCGCCCGGCATGATGCTCTTTTGTCTCTTCGCCATGTGTCCCTTTCGCGCTATGCCCTGTGACGCGCCACAAGGCGTTTTAAGCCCTTGTGGCCTCTCAGTGCATATTTCCTTGCCTTTTGCCGTTCCGTGCCGATTTGCCCCGCTCTCGTCGCTCGTAGCCCCCTTTGCGTTGTCGGTACCCGTCACGCCCCACTCTGGAGTGACACTCCCCACCCTTCGGGTTCTTGCATCCTCAGACGTGCGAGAACCGCTTCTGCGAGACTTTTCTCTCCCGCCGCGATTTTCTCCGCGCTCATGGCTTCCGCGAGGCTGTGGGGCGTGTCGTCGCTCTGAGGGGCATCTAAGCGCAGCCGCTCGGCCTGCTCCAGTCGCGCCCTCTCCCTCTCGCGCTTCTCCACCGCGTACAGCGGCTCGCTTGCCACCCGCAGCGCCTCTCGGACGCTCGGCGGCAGTTTCGCATCCTCGCGCATCCGGACCCGTGTAGCCTCCAGGGAGCGGATGACCTGACTCGCGATCACCGTCTCGACCTCCCGAGTGTCCAGCCGCCCCCACTCAGTGAGATTTCGCGGAGTCCCGACCGCTCGCCTGCACAGCTCCGGCAACCTCTCGAAAGCCTCCTCGGCGTGATACAGCGAGTCGCCTATAGCTCGGCGGATGAGCGCGACACACTCGGTATTTGTGTATCCGTCCTCTGCCGGTCGCTGCACTCGCTCGATGCAGTCGATGACCTGCCCGGGCACCGGCGCGAAGCCCTTTGTGTCACCCCGCAGGAAAACCCGCAGCCCGACTACCGCCTGCTCGAGGCTGTAGCCTTCCATCGTGCCGCTCCAGAGCTCTATCTGCCCTTTGAGCTCCGCCGCTCCCAGCCGTGCGTACTGTGCCGGATATGCCAGCGCGAGCTTTGACAAAAACCCGCTTGCCTCCTGTGCTGTCATAGTGCCTCCTCTCCCCTCGCCACTCGGGCGAAGTAGTCCGCCGCCGAAAAGCCGCCCGCGGGGCGTATCTGCGCCCGCCGTTCCTTGGCCGCCTGCTCCGCTGCTGCGCGGTATCCCCACCGCTGTATCGCGAGCGAGTAGTTTTTGTATCGCTTGCCGCTGGTCTCCGCGTACTCGTCTACTACGCGGATAGCATCGTCAGTCTCGACCTTGCCCTTCTCGTCGCAGAGTCGTGTGTACTCCGTGTCGGTAAGCATGACGTGTCCAAACTCCCCGCGCTTGTGCTTTTGCTCCGCAGGGTTTTTCTGTGTGCGTGTGCGCGCCTTGCGCGCTATGTTTTTGTTTTTGCCCGTAGGAGACGTAGTCTCCGAAGGGCTTACTGTCTCCGTAGGAGACTCATTCTCATTGTCATTCTCATTGTCATTATCATTCTCATTCTCATTGTCATTATCATTCTCATTAAGCTTTCGTTTGCTTTCATTTGCTTTTCCAAAAAAGCTTTTGCTTTCATTTGCTTTTTCGGAAAAGCTTTTGCTTTCGACGCCATCGGCGGGTTTATCCGCCTTTTTCGGTCTCCCGCCAAGCTTGCCGGCCGCCGCTCTGCGCTCACATACACGGGCATACTTCTCAGCCGCAGCGTCAAGCTCGACCTCCATCATCCCGAAAATTGACGCGAGAATCGGATCCGCAATCGCGTATGCGTGATCCAGCTTTTTGGCACAGATAGCCTTAATTATCGTCCCCGCAGATTGCTCGTCCATGCCGTCAAGGAGCACCGTCCATGCGTCGTACACAACGAACGAACGTTTGTCGGCCATACCATCACCACCCCATCGGCTGCTCTTGTGCTGCGCGTGCATCGTCGAGCTGCGGGCGTATCGTCTCAAAAAGCGCCTCGGCTGTCGTCTCGCAGGTGATGTACGCAGCATCGCTGTCGCCGTGCAGCAGGTACGACATCACGGTCTTCACAAGCTCGCCCACAACCTCCGGCGGAAGCGCCGCCAGCAGTCTGATAGTCCCCTCATGCAGCACCATGTCGGTGCTAGTCCCCAAAAACTCAATCATGTCACTCCTCCTGTATCGTCACGCGCACCCGCGGGGATGCTGCATCCACCGTGAAGATTTCGCGGATTTTCCCGATTTCTTTCATGCTGTCATTTCGCAGCACTCCCGCATCCTGTAGCGCGTCAAAAATGAATTTTTTTGCAGCCGAAATATTGTCCGGGTCGCGCTTTGTGTTGGGCTCTACCCACTCAATGCTCACGGTCACGGGGTACGACTGCACCGGCTGCACCCTGTGCTCGCGTATCGCGTAGAAGCATATCGCCTGCTGTGCGCGCTTTTCCTCTGCCCCCGCGTAGCGGTTTTTCCGGCACGCCTCGATGATTTCGTTCATGCCGTGCAGCCGCCCGTGTATGGTAAAGCTCTGTGTCCTCAACCCTTGCCGTCTCCCTTCTTTGCCTCGCGCCGCTCAAGCTCCGCAAGCGCCGCCTGCATCTCCCGCGACGGAGGCGGTGGCAGGTGGAGCTCTTTCATCTCCCCCACCACTCCGTCCAGCAGCCGCGAAAACTCCGCGCTGTCGTATGTGCTGGAGCCGTAGTAGCAGAGCACCTCGGTCATGCCGTCCCGCTCCCCGACTACTCGCGTCTCCCGCCACACCCTCTGCAGCCCCTCTACCGCCTCGGCCTTGACCAGCACCATGGTATAGCGCCCGTACCGCTCCAGCATGTAGAGGTAGACAGACCAGGCATCTGTCCGGAGCGCTGCTGCTATCTCCCCAAGGCACGCCCACAGAAGGGCGTTGGCCTGGTTGCCGCGCTTTTCGCGGTGCTTGTCGAAGACTATGTCGAGGTCTTCATACTGCCGGAAGGCCTCGGCGTCCTCCGGACGTGCGTCCACTTCGAAGGTCAGCAGCACTTTCTCGCTCCGGAAGGGCACTTGCACGCCTGTGAGCCTCCCGCGGGTTTTCATGCTTTAACCGCGTACTTTTTCTCGGTCTCAGCTATCCACGCCTCGCCAGTGCGCTTGAAATCCTCGTAGTGCTCTACCGTGAAGTCCGTAGGCACTTTCGCGCCATAGCGCTTGTACAGCTCCTCCTCGGGGATGCCGTGGAGCTTGACCACCCCGATCATCTGGAAAAGACGCTTCATGTCGAGTGGCTCTCCAGTAGGCTTTTCAGTAGGCTTTTCAGCCGGCTTCTCGGTGCCCTTGGATGCTGCCCGCGCGCCGTATGTGTACACGGTCTTGCCGGTCTTTGTATTTTTCACCTCCAGGCCGACGATGTAGCCGTCCACAATCTCAACTCGTGTGACCTTGAAGCGATCATAGGTCGCGGGCTTGCCGTTGGCTCCGGCTGTAGCCGTGTAGTCGCTCGCTGGTATCCAGATAAAAGGCGCGGTGTAGAGCTCGCGGCCGATGCCGAGGTTGAAGCAGGCGCGCTTGAAAGCGTCGCTTGCTTGCCCCTTCTCTTTCTCGGTGTAGCTCTCGGTGCCGACGTCCTGCTTGGATATCCACTCCCCCGTCTCCGGGTCGCGGACCGATACAGTGCAGTAGAGCCGCTCGCCCATCCACTGGTGTGACCGCTGCCAACCGTATACGCCGAAGGTCTCGTCGAGGATGCTCTGGTCTACGCGCGCATCCTTGTAGAGCAGCAGTGCCAAACCTTTCGCGTTGATGGTCGCCACTCTGCAATCAATCTCCTCCGCCCGCAAAGGGCGGATTTTTACTTCTCTCATGTACTCCTCCTCACCTGATACGCAGGCTCTCGGTCTGCCTAAGCTCCGCCCAGTCGAAAGCCGCACCCGCTTTCAGCTCTTCCATGATGCGCTTTTTGTCCGGAAGCGGATCCTGTGTGATGCAGTACTCCGCCGGAACTTTCCCCTCCGCGAGCACTACGCTCGGAGGGTTTTTCTGGATGCCGAAGCTGAAAAGCAGGGTCTTGAACTTCACCTTGCCCGTGTCCCGCATCGCCTGCTCCAGCGCTCCCTTGATGCGCGTCTTGCTGGTCGCGAGTGTGCTTTTTCGCGCCTGCAGGCGCTTTATCTCCGCATCAATCCCCGCCTCCTCGGCCTCCAGCGTGCGGATGACCTTGGCATAGCCATCCGCTTTGTCCTCGAGGTCGGCGTCGATAGCCTCCATCGTGTCCCGCAGTACCTCCGGATCCATGTCGGGGTCTTCGGCCATCTCGAGCAGCTGTCTGTACTCGTCTGTAATCTCGTAGAGTGTCATGCCTCAGCCTCCTTTCCCTCGGCCTTCTCCTTGCAAATCATTACAGCCTCGTAGCAGTCAGGCCGCCCCATGACGGCGAGGATGTCCGAGACGCTGAGACTTGCAAACTCGAGCGTCCCGATATGCCGCGCCTCCCTGAGCTGCTCCTTGCGGCACATACGCTCCAGGACATCAAGCACCGCCATACTCTCTGCGCCGTCGCGCACCTCCTGTATCATAGTGTCAAGTGCCTCGCCGTAGACGCCCTGCACCGTCTCATCCTTGTATCCCATATCTTCCACTTTTCTCCTCCTCCTCACATCCAGTAGCCAAGCATGAAAGCTATCATGCTGAACTCAATCAGTGCCGCTACCACAAAAGCAATCTTTTTCGCCCTCTCCCGAGCCAGCGCTCGGTGTGAAGCATCCAGCCTGCGCTCGGTCTTCGCGACCGCGTCCTCGAGCCGTCTGGTGCGCTCCAGCAGGGTCTCCCGCTCCCGGAGCAGGTCAAGCTCCCGCTCCTCTCGCAGTGCGCGGATAAAGCTTGCGCCTGCCTGCTTCACCTGCATCTCTTTCACCTGCGCCTCCGCCGCTTCCGTCAGAGCGCCGGTCACTGTGATGTCCTTCATCTCTCTACCTCTCCTCCATATGCGAGCTCATAGTCTCGTATCTCCTGCATGTCCAGCCTGCGGTTATACAGCGCCCAGCCCCACGCGGTCACCATGCCGCCCATGCAGCCGTCGCGCTTTTCGTCGTAGGCCTCTGTATCCCTAAGCCCCCAGCTCGGGACAGTGCCCGGCGCGGGCGGCCGCTCCAGCGTGTAGTATTTGTACAGCGTCATCCGTAGTACCTCCGTGCCAACTCCCGCAGCGCCTCGCCGAGCCGCTGTGTGTCCGCGGAGGTCTTGTCCGCCTCGTACCATACGGCGTCAAGCTGTGTGTCGAAAGCGCTACCGTGCAGTGCGGTCGCGCCGAGTCTCGCCTCCATGCGCTCTGCCGCCTCCTGCAGCGCCTTTGCGGTCTTCGCGACCTCCGCCGCTGCCGCCCGTGCGTCCGCAAGCTCCTGCCGCCGGAGCTCAATCTTCTTCTCGTCCATGTGAGTCCTCCATCGCGTTCAAGCGCCGCAAAATCCTGTCAGCCGAGAGGCTGAGGTCGGTGCAGGCGTCCTGCGCCCTCACTGTATATCCGGAAACGCACTTGCGGGCAAAGTCATCACCCCAGCAGCCCGTGCGTATCAGCTCCTCGATGTCCTTGAGCCCATCGTCCGCCGCAAGGAGATTCGCGATGGTGTCGCTTATCTCGCCGCGCATGCTGTCGATGCACCGCAAAATCTCTTCGTTCATCTCATGCCTCCGTCAGCATCTTTGCCTGCTCCTCCCTGAAAAGCTGCTTTACCAGCAGGATGTACCGGCCGCTGCTCTTTATCGGGTCGCGATACATCTCGCTCACCGTGGACTCGCAGCAGCCCAGCCACGCGGCAAGGTCGCGGTTTGTCCAGCCCTTAAGCGCTTTCAGTCCTGCCATCTCTGCTCGGAAAGAGCGGATGGCGTTATACTGTGTCTTCATATCACCGCCCGCTTCCCGCGAGCTCCATGCGAGCCTCATCGAGCGCATCAATCGCGACCTCGATGTGGTCTGCCGAGATGCAGAGGAAATCATCGTCCCCTTCATGCTTTAGCTCGCTCCATATCTCTTGCAGGCGATCCGATATAGCCCTAATCTGCTCCGATGTCTTTCTTTTCATCCCTCTCCTCCTTGTGCGAGCTCATGGCGCGTAGACTTCTCCCTCTGCTCTGCAGAACAGTACCTCATTGAGCTGCTTGCGCGCGGACGCTAGATGGAAGCCCGCCCTTGATACACGAAGCGCACCGTCTGCCTCGCTCAAATCGAACGAAGTTCTTTCCAGCCTGTCGTATGCGTCATTGATCAGCTCCAAGGCCTCAAGCAGTAGCGTTGCGTTGCTCATACCCTCACCTCTCGCTCCGAAGTTTCTCAAGGCGCGCATCGAAATCCCGGCACGCCCTTTGCGCTTCGCTGAGACACCGCTCGACGGCAATCGCACAATCGAGCGACGCCAAAGGCCAGTGACCGTGGTTGGCGCGTTCGAGCGTGGCGTTTATCTGGTCGTCAATCCTGCCTAGCTTGGACGTAAGCGTCTCCAGCAGCTCAAGACCCTCGTGCATGTCGTTAATAAAGTTTCGCTCCATCACTCTTCTCCCCGCCGTACTTTTCCCGAAAATGCGCGTCAAAGGCGACGCACTCATCCGTCGCCTGATTGATGCTGACGGATATAGCAAGAAGGTAGGCCGACTCGGCGCCGTCATCCTCCGCTTCTGCGGTCTCGAGTGCGTCGAGATCGTCAACAGCCCTTTCATGAAGGTCTTCAATCCTGTGCCGCAGCTCCTCGAGTCGGTTGACGTCCGCCCGCACCGCTGCTAGGAACCCTTTTTGCATCACGCTGCCCCCCCGCTTATCGCTCGCGGCAGTGCTTGATGAATCCTTCGCACTCCTCCATAGCCCCGCGGAGCAGGCACGCGAGGAAGAAAAGCGTTGGCACTGATACTTTGTCCGGGTCCTTCTCAAGCTCTGCGTATAGCACGCATGTGCTTTTATCGAGCTCCTCAATGTCGCTTGCGAGCTTATGCAGCCGCTTCACATCCGCGCGTACCTCTTCCAGTATCTCTTCCTTCTTGCTTCCCATATCTCCTCCTGTCTTCCCGACATCTGTGTCGGGAACATCGTTTTTATGCCGCGTCTGTCCGCTCGATCATCGGCAAAATCCCCTCGGCCTTGAGGCGCTCGTAGAGGAAAAGCCGGCCTTTCTGCGTCCAGTACATGTGCGTCCGCGCACCCTGCGAACCGTCCGAGCGGCAGTAGTTCTGCGTCTTCGTCTGCGTGTAGCCGCCGTCCTGATACTCGGCATATAAAAACCACACGCCGCTCTGCTGATACTGGATTTTCAGCTCGTGCAGCTTTTTGTTGAAAGCCTTCGCGCTCATCCCGTAGTCCTTGGAAATCTCCGTGACCGAGAGTAGGCTCGCGCACTGGAGTATCAGGTCGTAGTAGCTCGCTTTCGGTCTGAGCTCGGCGACCTGCTGCGTCAGGACTGCCTTGTCCAGCTCTGCCGCCAGTCGCTTCTCCCGCTCCTCTTTGAGCTGTGTCGCCAGCCCGATGAGAAAGTCGGGGTTCTCGAGGGTCTTCTGGAGGATTTCTTCCGTCATATATGCCCCATGCTTGCGGATGCTCGGCAAAACATCGTGCGTGACCCAGCGCTTGAAGGCTTTCGCCTCCGGCTTTCTCGAGCTCAGCACAAGCGCATAGAGCCCGGCCTCGCTGACAACTGCCATTTCTTGCTTCCCCCCAAGGGTGTCATTTGAAATGACATCCTTTTCGTCGTCATCCAGCCGCGTGAGCGCCTGCCGTGAGTTCCCGATTTCCAGCGCCCGGCAAACATCTGCTGCAACGAACCAAGGCGCTCCGCCCCGATCCGCAGTTCTAACCTCGCCAAACTCGGGGTTTTCAAAAACCCTAATTTCCTGCATTGTCACCTGTCCTTTCTGTCGGTTTTCTCCTATACTGGATGCAGGGCGGTCTCTGTGCCCTCACCAGAAGGAGGTTAAAAATGAAATTTGTTCCCGATTGTGCTCGCGACATCATGCTCGCGGTCGAGGCTCTCGAGCCCGACAAGACCTTGACCATCCCGAGGCTCGCCGAGATGTATCCCGACTACTCCGAGGATGTACTCAACTACCACTGCCTCAAGCTGCTCGAGGCGGGCTTTGTAGATGGCGTGACCGTCGATGTCGCGCGGAAAACTCTTCCGCAGGTATCAAAGCTTTATGCCCTGTCGTTCGAAGGGCACCAAGCCCTTGAGGATATGCGCCCCACACCCGTATGGAAGCAGGCTACAAAGGCCGCCGAAGACCTCGGGTCGTTTTCCCTGCATGCACTCGCCGAAATTGCCGCGGGCATTGTAAGCACCAGTATCTCATCCAAGTTCAATCGATAATCTCTGCCTCAATAACATCTGCGCGGTTTCCTGCGACTGCGCAGATTTTGTTTTTCCCTTCTACCGTGGTCGACTGTCCGGGAATGAAATGGTGCGACAAAATCGCGCGCTCGCCCCATGCAACGGTCTCTTCCATGCCGTATTTCCCACGCATCCGCTGCGATACCCTCTGGACTTCGTCCACAACGATGTCCCGCTCTCCCTTTGAGCGGATAGTCACTCGAATCATGCCCCCACCTCCACGAGTTCAGCCTCGATAGCCTCGATTCTGTACGAGGCCACCGTGAAGGTTTTCGCCTTACTCACCACGGTGGTAGTTCTCCAAGGGACAAAATTAAAACTCAGGATTTCCTCTCCGCACGCAGCCAAGACCTCGTCCTTGCGACCATTACCAGGCACCAGCTGCCGCACCGTCTGTACGTCGTCAGTGGAAAAACGGTCTCCATCTCGCATGTGAATTGTGACTCGAATCATGCTCCCACCTTTCTGTTTGTAGATAAATCTTCAACATTTGAGGCAAAAAAAATTGCATCGCGCTCGGCATTTGTGAGCCGCAGAGCTTTTTTTAATGCCACGATTTCCGACGCCTTGAACTCGGTCTCGTTGTTAAGCTTCTTAAGAAACCCAGCGTATGTAATGCCGCAGGCGGCTGCCACATGCAAGAGCTTGTAGCCAGACTCGCGAAGTTTCTCTTTGAGCAGCTCGGTATTCGTCATACGTCCACCCCCTTTCTTGTTTCTTATTTATCAACAACCCAATCATACAACCATGTTTATTATTCGTCAACATTTTTTTGTGAAAATGTTGATATTTTTTCATCGCTGCTATATGATGTGTTTACCATCATATAGAAAGCGAGGCTCTGGTATGACAGAGACTGATATTAGGATTGGGCGTCGCATACGAGCCATCCGAGAGAGTATAGGCATGTCGCAAGACGAACTCGCCCAAAAGACAGGCTACAAATCGAGGTCGTCGGTCAACAAAATCGAAATGGGCGCGCAGGGACTCACTCAGTCAAAACTCCTACTCTTTGCGGCTGCACTCCAGACAACTCCGGGCGAGCTTATCGAACGCAGCGTCGAGAGCGAAGAGCCGCAAATCCCGCAGTTCCCAAATATTTCCCCTATCACCAAAAAGCGCATCCCGTTCCTTGGGCAGATAGCCTGCGGCGAGCCGAGTTTCTGTAACGAGGACAGAGAAAGCTACGTCATGGCGGGCGCGGATGTACGCGCGGACTTCTGCCTCAAGGCTCGTGGGGACAGCATGACAGGGGCGCGCATCATGGACGGGGATATAGTCTTCATCCGGAAAGACGCGGAGCTTGTCAACGGCGGTATCTACGCCGTTGAGATAGACGACGAGGCGACCTTGAAGCGCGTCTACTACGATGAGGCAGCGCAGGAGCTTCGGCTGCTCGCGGAGAACCCTAGGTACCCGACTATGGTATATAGCGGGGAGCGGCTCGCGCATGTGCATGTGCTCGGCAAGGCTATCGCTTTCCAGAGTGACGTAATCTGAGCACAAAAAAAGCCCCCGACTACCGCATGGCAGCCGAGGGCTTCGCTATAGGAGGTATATCATGCCAAGGAAAAAGAAGGGCTCGCTGCCGTCCGGTAGTATCCGGATACAGGTGTACGACTACACGGACGCAGCGGGCAAGCGACACTACCAGAGCTTTACCGCTCCCACGCGGCCAGAGGCGAAAGCGCTCGCCGAGGACTGGAAGCGCAGCCGCAAAGGACTGAAAGAGCGACTGACCGTGTCGGAGGCGGTGCAGCAGTACATAGTCATAAAGTCCGCCGTGCTGTCCCCCTCATCAGTGCGGGGATACAGGAGCATACACCGCACATACATGGGCGCGGCCTTCGGCAAGCGCCCGCTGCACAGCCTACAAAGCGCAGATATACAGCGCTGGGTGTCGCGGCTATCGTCGCAGGGGCTATCCCCGAAAACCGTGCGAAACGCTTCCGCGCTGCTCACAGCCACGCTCGCGCTATATATGCCGGATTTTCGGCCGGTCTTTACTCTACCAGCGAAAAAGCGGAGCGATCTCTACTGCCCGTCGCTCGACGACATCATGGCCGTACACGACTGCTGCGGCGACCCACATCTCCGCTGTGCTATCCTGCTCGGCTCGGTCGGAGCCATGCGCCGTGGGGAGATATGCGCCCTGGAGTACAAGGACATCTCCGGAGATGCTATCACCATCAGCAAGGCCTGCGTCGAGGATGTAGACGGGAAAATCGTCGTAAAAGCCCCAAAGACCTACTCCAGTCATCGCACTATCACGCTGCCGCCGTCTGTCATAGCGGCCATAGACGCACTACCACGACCACACAAAGGGAGGCTGATACCCTACTCGCCCGATGCCCTCACAGAGCGCTTCCGCCGTGCGGTATACCGCTCCGGCAGGCCGTACTTTCGCTTCCACGACCTCCGGCACTTCGGAGCGTCGATGCTCGCAAGCTATGGCGACCGGTATGTCGAGGCATACGGCGGCTGGGAGGCAGGCTCCACCGCCATGAAGCGCAGCTATCAGACCCTCATAGACGGCGAAAAAGAGCGCGTACAGCGGGAAATGGCACAAATGTTCGAGAGGAGGCTCGGGGAGTATGCAACACGAAATGCAACACGAAAACTATAAACCAACGCGCACCCGCGGCTTCCGCGTTTTTGTTAGCGGGTTCGAATCCCATCCTCTCCGCGAATACAAAAGCACGCAAATAGGCCAAAGGTGGCTTAGATGCGTGCTTTTTCTGTTCCCCGTTGTGTCGAAATATCTGCCGCAGCAGATGAAAAACCTCCGTAATTGGGTACACATGCAACACGAATGCAACACGCCCCCACTGCGATAAGCAACACGGCATTCAACCGGGGCGTCACGCCGGAGGCAGGGACGCCGGGGCTCTGCTTCGGCACCCTTCATTTCGCTTTTCTCACGCTTTATTTCGACAGTATCAGCTGATATTATCAGCACTTTTGTTCATTTCTCTTTCCTGCGGTTAATGGCTATAACTATATTTTTACTTACGGTTCTGCTGTGTGTCTCCACACCCGCACAGCTTATTTTGTACTTCCAAGGAGCTTACCGTTTTTACGCTCCCGCTAAGCCCGAGCCCTCTTCGCATGCTCCGTATTCCCTATACCGAGCACCGCTATTCCCGAACAAAAACACCGGCAGCGAGTTCTCTTTCGCTGCCGGTGTTAATTTGATGATTGCACATGTCACGCTGTAGCGGCTCAGTGCCGCATCTCACGACTTTTGAGCCAAAGTTCCGCCCTTGCCATATCCTCGGGCGTTGTAAGCTTCTGATTTTGTTCTTCGCCCTCCACCAGTTTCACGGGACAGGCGCCGAAGCGTTCCATGACCTGTGCGTCGTCGGTCGCGAGCAGGGCGCGCGCATCTTCTGCCTTTCTCGCCCTGTCATAGGCCTCATAGGCCGCACAGATCTCCGCATAGGAAAAGACCTGCGGGGTCTGCGCCGCAAAGAGCAGGGCGCGCGGCGGGGTGTCCGCGACAAAGCCCTCCGCGTTTCCGAGCTTAATCGTGTCCTTTACCGGCAACACCGGAACGGCCGCGCCGTAGCGCTCTCCCGCATCCCGCATCCGCGTAAGAAGTTCCTGCGACACAAAGGGGCGCGCGGCATCGTGAATAAAAACCAGCTCCGTGCCGCGCTCCCGAAGCGCAGTGAGTCCCGCGAAGACCGAGTCACAGCGCTCCGCGCCGCCCTCTGTGGCTGCGATCAATTTGTGAAAGCCTTGGTCCTCCCGATATTCCCGAAGTAGGGTTTCCGCTTCTCCCCGCGGTGTGACCAAAACAATTTCATCGATTTCACTCTCCGAAAGCGTCTTCAGCGCGTGCCAGAGCACGGTATGCCCCGCGAGCAGCAGAAACTGCTTCGGCGTCTTACTCCGCATACGCGATCCGTGCCCGCCCGCAAGCAAAACGGCCGCCGTCTTCTTCCCCGCCATCTCAGCGCTCCCCGAGTTTCAAATTCGGAACGGCATTCAAATCCCAGCCGCTTGTTCTTCCCGCCCGATACTCGTAGTAGGCCGCAGAACCTATCATAGCCGCATTGTCCGTGCAAAGACCGAGCTCCGGGTAGGTAAGGGTATAACCCGCGGCTTCGCAGGCAAGGCGCATGGCCTCGCGGAGCGCGGAGTTCGCCGCGACACCGCCCGCCATGGCGATGGTCTTACAGTCAAAGTCCCGCGCGGCCTCCATCGTGTGAGAAACCAGCACTTCCACAGCGGCCTTCTGGAAGGAGGCCACGAGATCCGCAACCGGAATCTCCTCTCCCGTCATCTTCGCGTGATTCTGATAATTCAGCACCGCACTCTTTAAGCCGCTGAAGCTGAAATCATAAGGCGAACCCGCGACCTTGGCCCGCGGAAAGACAATGGCATCGGGATTTCCCTCCCGCGCCTTTTTATCGATCTTCGGCCCGCCCGGGTAACCGAGCCCCACCGATCTCGCCACCTTGTCGAAGGCCTCGCCCGCCGCATCGTCTCGGGTTTGCCCGAGAATGCGGAACTTTCCGTAGTCTTCGACCATCACGAGATTCGTGTGTCCGCCGGACACAATGAGACAGAGGAAGGGCGGCTCTAAGTCCGGATTCGCAATAAAATTCGCCGAGACATGCCCCTCAATGTGGTTTACACCGATTAAGGGCTTGCCCGCCGCCCAGGCCATGGCCTTTGCCGCAGAGACGCCGATTAAGAGCGGTCCCACAAGTCCGGGACCGTAGGTCACCGCGACGGCATCTACCTCCCGAAGCGTCATCTCCGCCTGTTCAAGCGCCTGCGCTACGACCTGGTTTATTTTTTCGATGTGCGCACGCGATGCAATCTCCGGGACCACACCGCCGTAGAGCGTGTGGGTCTCAATCTGGGAGTAAATCACATTCGACCTCACGGTTCTGCCGTCCTCTACGACCGCCGCCGCGGTCTCATCGCAAGAACTTTCGATTGCAAGAATTCGCATTACGCCTCCTCCGGGAAATCCAGTTCCATGGTCCAGCCGTCCTTTGCCGCCTTTGCCGCCGGGAAGATCTTCCGGATTCCCTCCATAAATTCTTCCGGGTAGTTGAGCGAGGGGCTGTAGTGCGTGAGCCAGAGCTCCTTCGGCTTCGCTTCCGCCGCGAGTTTTGCCGCCTCCTGCATGGTCATGTGCTTATGCTCCCGCGCCTTCTGCTGCTTATCCGGCTCGCCGTACATGCCCTCGCATATCATGAGATCCGCATCCTTCGCGTATTCCGCAATGGCCGGAACCGGACGCGTGTCGGTGCAATAGCTGACCTTGAGCCCGCGCCGCGCTTCGCCGAGCACCATGTCCGGCGTATAGACCTTGTCGCCGTCCGTGATGGTCTGTCCCTTCTGCAGGGGGTTCCAGAATTTCAGCGGTATGCCCTGCTCCTTGGCGCGCGCCGCGTCAAAGCGGCCGATGCGGGGTATGCTGATACAGTAGCCGTAGCAGAGCACGTTGTGGTTCACGCGGTAGGCTTCGATCACATAGGGGCCTATCTTTCTCTCTTCTCTCTGCTCGCCGAGTTCCGAAAAGCAAATGGGGAACGGGAGCTCCGGCGCAATGCTGCGGAGTGCCGTCACCACGCGCTCCAAGCCCTTCGGGCCTATCATGAGCAGCGGTTCGTGGCGCTCTGCGTTTCCCATGGTGAGAAGCAGTCCCGGCAGACCGCTGATGTGGTCCGCGTGGTAGTGCGTAAAGCAGATCACGTCAATGGAGCGCGGGCTCCAGCCCTTCTCCCGGAGCGCAATCTGCGTGCCCTCCCCGCAGTCAATGAGCAGCGAGGAGCCGTTGCAGCGCGCCATCATAGACGTGAGCCAGCGATACGGCAGCGGCATCATGCCGCCGGTTCCAAGGAGACAAATATCAAGCATCCGTAACCTCTTCTTTCCATACAGATAAATTTCGATTCCAGTAGATGAGCGCATCCTCTACCGGATTTTCGTAATACTTCTTTCTTCTGCCCGCAAGCAGAAAACCATGTTTCTCATACAGTCGAATCGCAGCTGCGTTTCCGGCTCTCACCTCAAGGGTCGCCGCCTCCGCGCCCCGCGCACACATTTCAACAAGTCCCGCGCGAAGCAATGTAAGCCCGTAGCGCTTTCCCCTCTCCTCCGGAACGACCGCAATGCGCATAAGTTCCGCCTCATCGCCGAGCACGCGCACATTGACATAGCCGAGCAGCGTGTCCTCCGAAGCAAGCACAAAGACGCTGTCATACGGAGAGCCTAACAAATCCGAAAGCAGCCGAAAAGACCAAGGATCCGGAAAACAACGGCGCTCCGATTCTGCCATTGCCTCCAGATCCGCTGCGAACGCAGGTCGCAATTCAGGCTCTGCGCTCAACGCTCTGCCCTCGCTTTTTTCGGGCTCACGCCTGCCGCGAGTTCCCGCTCCAAATCATATTGTATCGCTTCCTCGCGCTCACGCTCCGCCTGGCTTTTTCTCAGATACTCCGGGGCAAAGTCTTCCGCGGGAACGGTCTTTCCGGCCGCCGCGTAAATTTCTCCGAGTGCCGCCACCGAGGCCGCACTCGCGCGGCTGTTGTTCGGGGTCGCAACCGAATACGGCACGGTGAGCGAAGCCGCAAGTCCGGATAACACCGGAACGCCGTCGCCGAGAAAAATCACCGCCTCGCCGCGCGCATTGAGCTCTTCGATCAAAGCCTCTGCCGCAACGGCACGCGGCGCAACAACTTCCGTGAGACAGCCGCCCGCCTTGAACTCGGATTTCTCCGTACGCGTCCGGCGGTAAAGACCGTTGTAGAGCTGGTTTCGCCGCGCGTCCATGACCGGGCAGAGCAGCAGGTCGCTGCCCGCCAAGTTAAAGGCAAGTGCCTCCAGCGTGGAAACCGCAACCAGCGGCTTTCCGAGCGCAAGGCCGAGGCCCTTTGCCGTCGCCGCGCCGATTCTGAGTCCCGTAAACGAACCCGGCCCCGCTGAAATCGCAATGGCATCGATTTCAGCGGGGTTCAGTTCCAATATGCGCTTTACTTCGTCGAGCATGGGCAGCAGAGTCTGCGAGTGTGTCTTTTTGTCGGTCACGGTGTATTCCGCCGTCAAAATTCCGTCACTCACGACTGCGACCGAAGCGGTCAGTGCCGCACTCTCAATTCCGAGAATTTTCATACTTCGCCTTCCTTTGCCGGAAACCCGGAGACGCGGAGTTCTCGCACATCGTCTCCACGTTCCGGCACCCGAGAAATCTCCACGTGCACGGCGTTTTCCGGGAGGCAGTCCGGCATTCTGGAAGCCCATTCCACCAGACTTACACCCTCCCCGTAAAAGCAGTCTTCGTAGCCGATTTCATCCATCTCGCTCTCGTCTTCGAGACGGTAGAGATCGAAATGCCAGAGCGGCAGACGTCCGCCCTCGTAGCTCTGCAAAATAGTAAAGGTGGGACTGGTCACTGGCTCGGTAATGCCGAGACCGCGCGCAAAGCCGCGCGCAAAGGCCGTCTTGCCGGCGCCGAGATCCCCCTCGAGCGCAATCACGGTTCCGGGCGGAACCGCCGCCGCGAGTTCCGCCGCAAAGCGCTCGGTTTCCTCCTCCGAGCGGCTCTCGCGCGTCACATTCATTCCGCGAGCTCCGCGCGTATCATCGCGAGGATATTCGGGACCTTGGCCGCTCTCTCGCGATAGGTAAACTCTGTCATCGGCGCACTGACAATTGCAACTTCCTCGAGTCCGGGCAGCTGAATCACGCGCTCCGCCTCAAACTGCTCCTTCGCAGCCGCAAGCGAAGCAGCATCGCCCGAGAGACGCACAAAGTAGCGGTGCTTCTCGCTCTCGTGAGAAGTGACCGTCTGACGCTCCGCCGTCCAACCGAAGCGCACATTCTCGTTCTTATGCTTGCCCGCCTCCATCATGTCCGCGAGCACCGCACTTGCGGTCGGGAGCTTGCCCGCGCCGCTGCCGTAGAGCATGGTCGTGCCGAGGAGATTACCCTTAATCACAATGCCGTTGTAGACACCGTGCACCGCGTAGAGCGGATTCTCATCGCTGACAAGCAACGGGAACACGCTGACCGTGACCTGATCTCCGGCAAACTGCGCCGAACCGACAAGCTTAATCGAAGCTCTGAGCTCGGACGCATAGCGGAAGTCCGTGCTGTCAATCTTCGAAATGCCCTCGGTGTATACATCCTCAAAGTTCACCTCTTTGCCCGTCACGAGAGAAGAAAGAATCGCAATCTTACGGCAGGTGTCATGTCCCTCGATATCCGCCTCCGGATTCCGCTCCGCATAGCCGAGACGCTGTGCATCCGCAAGCACATCGCCGAACTCTGCGCCCTCGCGGTCCATACGCGTCAAAATATAATTCGTCGTTCCGTTCAGAATGCCGGTAATTTCCGTAATTACCTGTCCCTGATACCCGGTTCCGAGCGTGCGAATCACCGGGATTCCGCCGCCGACCGCAGCTTCGAAGAAGAAATTGACCTTCTTTTCGCGCGCAATCCGCAAAAGCTCCGTGCCGTGTGCCGCGACCAGCGCCTTGTTGCTCGTCACGACGTGCTTGCCCTTTAAGAGGGCCGCCTTCACAAACTCATAGGCCGGCGTCGTGCCGCCCATGGTCTCGACAACCAGAGAAATCTCCTCATCTTCTTCGATATCCGAAAACTTATCCGTAATCAGCTTCTCCGCCGGATCGCCCGGAAAACTTCTGAGATCCAGAATGCGCTTAATCGAAAGGCCCTCGCCGACCTCTCTCTCAATCACCTCCTGATTGACCTGAACCGCCTCGTAGACACCTGCACCGACGGTACCGTAACCCATAATTGCTGCTTTAATCATTGTTTCACTCCCTCGATAAAATCGTTACTTCGCGGACGCCCCGCAGTCCCTCCATCTCCTCCACCATGCCGGACAAATCCCCGGTCTCCTGCCGCACTTCGAGTGAGAGCGAGACCGTTGCCATCCCGTTTAAGGGAATGGACTGGTGTATGGTGATGATATTCGCCTGTGAGCGCGCAACCGCCGCGAGCAAGTCCGCGAGCAATCCCGGCTCGTCCAAAATATCAATGGAGAGCGTGATTCTCTGTCCGCTCACACTGTCGCCGAACGGAAAGATGTCGTCTTTGTACTTATAGAATGAGCTTCTGCTGATTCCGGTCTGCTCGGTCGCCTCGCTGACCGACATGCCCCGGTTGGCCCGGAGCAGTCTCTTGGTCTCGACGACACGCAGCAGAACTTCCGGTACCGCCTTGCGGCGGACGACAAAGTATCTGCCTTCTTCTTCCATCTGTACGTCCTCTAAAAACAGTTGTTTCTCACAGGGGGAATTCTATCACGCAGTTTCCGGAAGCGCAAGTTACTCATAACAAATTGGGAAGGCCGCACAAAAAATCCCGGCGTATCCGCCGGGATTTTTTGCATTAATCGTCGCTGCCTGCGCCTTTCATATCCGGCTTGCCGAGGCTTACCCAGGTGAGATAAGCCGTCATAAAGTCATCGAGATCGCCGTCGAGTACGGCGTCTACATTGCCGGTCGAAAAGCCCGTGCGGTGATCCTTGACCATCGTGTAAGGCTGTAAGACATAAGAGCGAATCTGGCTGCCCCAGCCGTTGTCCTTCACGACACCGCGAATCTCGTCCGCCTTTTCCGCCTGCTGCTGCTGTTCCAGCATGTAGAGCTTGGCCTCGAGCATCTGCATCGCCTTGTCCTTGTTCTGGAACTGGCTGCGCTCGTTCTGGCAGGTCACAACGATGCCGGTCGGCAGGTGGGTGATGCGGATGGCCGAGGAGGTCTTGTTGATGTGCTGACCGCCTGCGCCGCTCGAACGATAAGTGTCGATGCGGAGATCATCCGGGTTGATATCGACATGAATCTCATTCGTGAGCTCCGGCATGATGTCGCAGGAGACAAACGAAGTCTGACGCTTGCCCGCGGCATTGAAGGGCGAGATGCGCACCAGACGGTGCACACCGTGTTCGCTTCTCAGTCTTCCGTAGGCATTTTCGCCGTTAATCTGAATGGTCACGGACTTGATACCCGCGACATCGCCGTCGAGGTAATCGAGCACCTCAATCGAGTATCCGTGGCTCTCTGCCCAGCGCGTGAACATGCGGTAGAGCATGGAGCACCAGTCCGAGGACTCCGTGCCGCCCGCGCCCGCATTCAGGCGCAAAATCGCATTGTTTGCATCGTACTCGCCGGTCAGCAAAGTCTCTGCCTTGAGGGTCTCCAAATCGTGGATGAAACCGTCCAGCATCTCCCGAATCTCCGGAATCAGCTCTTCATCGCCCTCCTCGTTTCCGAGCTCAATCATGTCCGCAATATCTTGAAAGGCGCTCGAAAGCTTGTGAAAACGCTCCACCGTGTCCTTCAGGCTCTTGTTCTCCCGCACAATCTTGGTCGACTGCTCCGGGTTCTCCCAGAAGTTCGGCTCCTCCATCATGCGGTCAAGCTCTGCGATGCGTTTCTCCTTGTTCTCAAGGTCCAAGGAGCCCTCCACCTCCTGAAGCGGCTTCTGATAGGTGGAGAGGGTGTATTTCATATTATCTAATTCGACCAAAGCTGCCTCCTGTTATTAAAGCTGCACCGGCGCCGGTCCCTGCTCTCCGTTCTGCTTGAAGAGCTTGCGTCCGCAGCACTGCTTGAACTTTTTGCCGCTGCCGCAGGGGCAGGGATCGTTCGGCATAATCTTCTTCTGCTCATTGACAATCGGCGCCTTCACGAGACCGCTGTCCTTGTTGGTTCCGGTGATGACCGGCGTCTCGCTGCGCTCAATCGCATCCTTACGCTCGATGCGAAGGTGGCAGAGCAGGCGAACCGTGTCATCCTCAATGCCGGCAATCATCTCCTCGAACATGTTGTAGGCTTCCATCTTGTACTCGACCAGCGGATCTCTCTGGCCGTAAGCCTGAAGACCTATGCCCTGGCGGAGCTGCTCCATGTCGTCGATGTGGTTCATCCACTTCGCATCGATTGCGCGGAGCAATACGACGCGCTCCACCTCGCGCATCTCCTCCGGCGTCGGGAACTCCTTCTCCTTCGCCTCGTAGAATGCGTTCGCCTGCTCCGTGAGCTGCTCGAGCAGCTCCTTCTTCGTCATACCGGTCTTATCCTCGGTATACACGACAGGCGCAAGCGGAATCACCGAGAGCAGAAGATGATTCAACTCCTGATAGTCCCAGTCCTTCGCGGCCGTATCCTCGCCGATTGCGCGGTTCACCGCTCTCTCGACCACATGGGAGACCATGCTGAGGATCGTTTCCCGCATGTTCTCGCCCTCAAGCACCTTGGCGCGCTCCGCGTAAATCACTTCGCGCTGGTCGTTGTTGACCTCGTCGTACTTTAAGAGCTGCTCGCGAATACCGTAGTTGTTGGTCTCAATCTTCATCTGCGCCTTCTCGATCGCATTCGTGAGCATCTTGTGCTCAATGCGCTCGCCCTCCGGCACACCGAGGGCATTGAACATGCCGATCAAGTGCTCGGAGCCGAAGAGACGCATCAAATCGTCCTCGAGGGAGATGTAGAAGCAGGAAGAACCCGGGTCGCCCTGACGTCCGGAACGGCCGCGCAGCTGGTTGTCAATGCGGCGCGCCTCATGGCGCTCGGTGCCGATTACACGGAGACCGCCGAGTCCTCTGACCTCGGCCTGCAGTTCCTTCGACTTCTCGCGCGCAAGCTCGTCCATCTTCGCGAATGCGTCGGAGTCATAGTTCTCGCTCTCCGGATCGTACTTCTCCTGCTCTTCCTTCGGCAGTGCCTTGATTAAATCGTCGCGAATCACTTCGAAGCTGCCGCCGAGCAGAATATCGGTACCGCGGCCCGCCATGTTGGTTGCAATCGTGACCGCGCCCTTCTTACCTGCCTGGGCGATGATTGCAGCCTCCTTCTCGTGATACTTCGCATTCAAAACCTCGTGGGGAATGCCCTCGCGCTTTAAGAGCTTCGAGAGCATCTCGGAGGTCTCGATCGTAATCGTACCGACCAGCAAGGGCTGCCCCGTCGCATGGTGCTCGCGGATGTCCTCGACAACCGCGTCAAACTTCTCTTTCTTGGTCTTAAAGACCGCGTCCGCCTCGTCCTTTCTCGCAACCGGCGTGTTAGTCGGAATCTCGATGACGTCCATGCCGTAGGTGTTGCGGAACTCCTTCTCCTCGGTCAAAGCGGTACCCGTCATACCTGCCTTTTTCTTGAACTTATTGAAGAAGTTCTGGAAGGTGATGGTCGCGAGGGTCTTGGACTCCTGGCGCACGTTCACGTGCTCCTTCGACTCGATGGCCTGGTGCAGGCCGTCGGAGAAACGTCTGCCCGGCATGATGCGTCCCGTGAACTCATCGACAATCAGAACCTCATCGTCTTTCACGACATAGTCCTTGTCGCGATGCATAAGCTCCTTCGCACGAAGCGCTAAGATCACGCAGTGCTGAATCTCAAGGTTTTCCGGATCCGAGAAGTTCTCGATGCCGAAGAATTTCTCAACCTTCTCGACACCTTCCTCGGTCAGGTTCACAACCTTATCCTTCTCATCGACCACGTAATCGCCGGTCTCGGTGATTTCTTCGCCCATGATGGCGTTCATCTTGGTGAACTCGCCCGAAGCCTCACCGCGCTCTAACTGGTTTGCGAGCACCGTGCAGGCCTCGTAAATCTTGGTCGACTTGCCGGACTGACCCGAAATGATGAGCGGCGTTCTCGCCTCATCGATCAAGACCGAGTCCACCTCGTCGATGATGCAGTAATCGAGGTTTCGAAGCACCTGCTGGTCCTTATAGATGGCCATGTTGTCGCGCAGATAGTCAAAGCCGAGCTCGTTGTTCGTGACATAGGTGATGTCGCAGGCATAGGCCTTCTTTCTCGCCTCCGAATCCATGGAGTTCACAACCACGCCGACCGTGAGGCCGAGGAAGCGGTGAATGCGTCCCATCCACTTCGCGTCACGCGCCGCGAGGTAGTCGTTGACCGTGACAATCAAGACACCCTTGCCCGCCAGTGCATTGAGGTAAGCCGGCGCAGTCGAGACCAGGGTCTTACCTTCACCGGTCTTCATCTCCGCAATGCGGCCCTGGTGTAAGACAATGCCGCCGATCAGCTGCACCTTGTAGTGCTCCATGCCGCCTTCATACGTTCCGTCCGCGCGCTTCACACCGGTCGCGCGCCGCGCCGCCTCACGCACGGTCGCAAACGCCTCCGGCAGAAGATCATCCAGGGTTTCGCCCGCTTTGAGGCGCTCCTTGAACTTTCCGGTCTGCGCCTTCAGCTCCTCATCGCTCATCGCGACCATGGTGTCACGTAACGAAAGAATCTTTTCAACCTGGGGATTAATCAGTTTCAACTCTCGCTGGCTGTGCGTTCCAAAAATACTCTCAATTAAATTCATGTTCCCGCTCTCTCCCGCTGTCCGCAGAAATAAAGTTTTGTCTGTCTTTTCCGTCCCATAAAATTCCGTATATCCGTTTTATTCTATCACCTCTGTTTCCAAATCGCAATGGAGCGATTCCGCGTTATTTTAAGCTGAATTTTGCTTCTCTTTTTCATGATTTATGCTATACTGAAGTCAGCAACACAGCGGTGTTTTCGTCAAATTGTCGAAGATTTCCGCGCTCATGCATCACACTTGAAAGGAGCAGAACAGTATGCGTATCACCATTAGCGGAAGAAACATCGAACTGGGCGACAGACTGAAGAATCAGGTGAACAAAAAGCTCGGGAAACTCGAGAAATACTTTGCTCCCGAGACCGAGGCGCGCGTTGTTCTGAGCCGTCGGAAAGACGCCGAAATTATCGAGGTCACGATTCCGACGAAAACCGGATTTATTCGCGCCGAGGAAGCGACCGATGACTTCTTCGCATCCATCGATCTCGCCGAAGAGACCATTGAGCGCCAGATTAAGAAGTACAGAACCAAGTTGGTCGATAAGAAACAGTCCGCACTTGCCTTCTCCGAGCTCTTCCTCGACGAGGGAGAGGATGAGGGCGAAGCGGAAATCCGCATCGTAAAGAACAAGAAGTTTGAATTGCAGCCCATGAACCCCGAGGAGGCTTGCCTCCAGATGGAAATGCTCGGACATGCATTCTTCGTCTTCTTAAACGGCGACAGCGGTGCCGTAAATGTGGTGTATAAGCGCCGCGACGGCAGCTACGGCCTGATTGAGCCGAGCATCTGAGGCCCTGTTATCACATGTTTCGAGAAGCGAAAGAGGTCGCGCATCTGCGCGACCCCTTTTTTGTTTGCGACTCGTTTGTTCCTTGCGCCTTTCGCTTACGGCGCAACCGCCTTCCGCTTCTCACCCGGGACAACCCAGCCGAGTGCGCGGCGCTTTGCCTTGATGTCCTCGACCAGCTTCTCTGCGAGCGCCTTCGGATCGGTATTGACGTGCATCACCGAACCCAGGGTCTCGCGGGTTCCCTCTTTCAGGAACTCGATGACATTCTTCGAACCGTGAATTTGTGCCTCCACGCAGTGATAGGAGTTGATTCCCATCAGTCGGAAGCCGAGCGAAGCGTCGATGCCCTTCTCATTGCTCCACTCCGGAGAAGTGAAGGCAAAAGGCATGTCCTTTAAGTCCTTGCCGAACTCATTCGCAATGCCCGCAAAAATACCGGAGGAACGGGTGTTGTCGATGCACTCGCCGACATGCCAAACCGGCGGAAGGTCGGGCGAGAGGAAGTTCCTGAGCGACTCGCCTGCTTTCGGCAGTCCGTCCTTCATATTGCAGTAACCCATCTTCATGAGCGGGAAGGAGACACAGCCGTTGGTCAGGATGAGAATGTTGTTCTGCAAGAGGATATCCGCGACGTCCAGCGCGGTCTTCTCGTAGAGCACCTTCGGGTTATTGCAGCCGACCATGTTCACAATGCCGAGAATTTCACCGGACTTCACAGCCTCCGCGAGCGGCGCCATGCTGCCGAAACGCTTGTGGACATACTCGACCGAGAAGCCGACCTCGGCATCCACCTCGTAGGGCGGAATATAAACCGGAACACCCTTTCTGTTTTCGAAGCTCTCGATGGCGCGCTTCACAATGCGCTCCGCGAGCTCCCTTGTCTCACCGATGTTCGAGTGGTGATGATCGTATTCAAAGCGCTCCGCACCGGGCAGACGCGCCGACTCGGAAGTCGTAATGACAGTCGTTTGGAAGCACTTTGCAACTTCCATGATGGACGGGAACACATCCTGTACGTCCGCAATCCAGAGATCCAGGGCACCGGTTCCGAGCACCAGTTCCGCGGAAACCGCATTGCTGAGCGGAATCACACCGGCGTAGCGGTACATTGCAGAGAGTCCGGAGCAGCAAATGCCGTAGAAACGTATGCCCTTTGCACCTGCCTTCTTTGCGAGTTCAATGAACGCCTCCTCCTGACCGACCTTGACAATCTCACTGACCAGGGTTGGCAGATGTCCGTGCACCGCAATGTTCACATAGCCCTTCTTAAGCGCGCCGATGTTCACCTTCGAGGTCACGCGGTCGCCGACACCGAAGAGACTGTCGGTCGCAATCGCGGTCGAAACGACGCCCGAGAAGGTAAAGGCAAGACCGCAGCGCAGGAACTGCTGCATGATGCTTCTCCAATCGCCGTCCGTGCCGACACCGCTCTTATGGTAGGCTTCAAAGACCTCGTGGTAGGCGCTGATCGGAATGATGTCTAAATCCTTCCAGACCTTTTGGCGCTCTGCGGGCGCACAGGCCTTGATGACCTCGTAGTCGTCCGGAACGGTTCTGGACATATCCTCGAGCAGCTTGTCTGCGAGTTCGGAGGCAATGCGCTTAATGCTTCTTCTCTCGGTCTTAATACCGAAGGCCTTTGCCGTGTCGCGAATCTTCTGCTGGCCGAGAATCGGAAGATCCAGCTTTCCCTCCGCGGCCCACTTGAGCGACAGAATGACCTCTCTGCCGTGCATGCCGTGCTGTGCCGCACCGGCAGCCGCCGAGCGGAGCAGATTTCTCGCGACAATCAAATCCGCATCCGCGCCGCAGATGCCCTTCGGGCTCTTCGGCGTAATCTTACATGGTCCCATGTTGCAGATTTTGCAGCAGATGCCGGCGAGACCGAAGCTACACTGCGGCTTCTGCTTGTCGAAGCGGTCAAAGGTCGTGTCAAAGCCGAGCTGTTCCGCGCGGAGCAGCATCTCCCGCACGGCGGGATCCGGCGTATTTTCAATGACATCCTGCTTCGAGGGAAAGGTCTTCTTGTATTCGGCGACCGCATTCATGTAATCGCGGATAAACTCGTTCTCATCCTGCTCATCCTGATGATCCGCCTTTACCACAACGGTCGGCACACCGTGCTTGTCAAAGCCGATGATGTTTCTGTGGCTGTGGATGTGCGCGGGTGCGTTGTCATCATGTGTATGCGCGTGTCCGTGCGCATGCGCATGCTCGTGTGTGTGTTCGTGTGTATGCTCGTGCTCGTGTGTGTGCGCGTGCTCGTGTGTGTGCACATGATTGTGCTCGTGATCCTGTCCTTTTTTCTCTCCGCTCATACTTACCTCGCTTCCGAATCTCGAAACATTACCCTATATACATACTTAATTTGTTGGTATATAGCTTCTGGCATTGTAAAAAAAAAGAGTGTCGTTGTCAAGCCAACGGCACTCTTCCGCAATTCATTTTTTTGATACGATTTTATCACTCAGGAGAATAAGATATCGCGGACCACTTCCTTCATCTCCTCCGGCTTGCAGCTGCGCGTGTGGCGCACCTCCGCATTCCGAATCTCCTCGACCGCCGGCGGGAAGGGGATTCCCGCTTTTTTACGGAGCTCGTCCAGCACCGCAAAGTCATCGAGTGCGCTCACATCACCCGCAATCGCCTCCATGACGGCGCGGGAGAACTTAAACGGACTCGCCGTGCTCGCAATGACGGTCGGCTTCGTGTCGCCGCTCGTTTTCCGGTAGTCTTCGTAGACCTTGGAGGCAACCGCCGTATGCGTATCAATCACATAGCCGGTCTTCTCATAGAGCGAGCGGATGCGCTCTGCCACTTCCTCCTGTGTCGCAAAACCGCCCGCAAAGTCCGCCATGGCAGCCCGCATTTCCGCGCTCAGCGCATACTTGCCGCCGCTCTGCAGCGCTTCCATGAGCGCCTTGGTCTTCGCCGCGTCGCAACCCGCGCTCAAGTACAGCAGGCGCTCCAGATTGCTCGATACGAGGATGTCCATGGACGGAGAAGTTGTCAGAATAAACTCGCGGTTCTTGTCGTAGACACCGGTCTCAAAAAAGTCAAAGAGCACCTTGTTGTCATTCGACGCGCAAATCAGCTTGTCGATCGGCAGTCCCATGCGCTTCGCAAAGTAAGCCGCAAGGATATTGCCGAAGTTTCCGGTCGGCACACAGACATTGATTTTCTCGCCCTCGGTAATCTTTTCTTCCTTCAGAAGCTCGAGATATGCGTGGACATAGTAGACAATCTGCGGCACCAGGCGGCCGATGTTAATCGAGTTTGCGCTGGAAAGCTGCACCTTTTTTGCCGCGAGCTCCGCCTCAAACGCGCGGTCCCCGAAAATCTGCTTGACCGCGGTCTGCGCATCGTCAAAATTGCCCTCGATGCTCACGACCGCCGTGTTATCGCCCTTCTGCGTGATCATCTGAAGTTCCTGGAAGCGGCTCACGCCGCCCTTCGGATAGAAGACCACAATGCCGGTGCCCGGGACATCCGCAAAGCCGGCCATAGCTGCCTTGCCGGTGTCGCCGCTGGTCGCGGTCAGAATCTCAATCTTGTTGGTGACGCCGTTCTTTTTCGCCGCCGTCGTCATAAGATAGGGCAGAATCGAGAGCGCCATATCTTTGAACGCGATGGTCTTTCCGTGGAAGAGCTCGAGATAGTAAGCATCGTCCGCGAAGGTGAGCGGCGCAATTTCGGGTGTGTCGAACTTCTCGTCGTATGCGCCCTCGATGCAGGCGCGAAGCTCCTCTTCGCTGTAATCGGTGAGCAGAAGACGCATCACGCGATAGGCCACTTCCTGATAAGAAGCATCCTTTAATTCCGGAAGCGCAAAGTCGAAGCGCGGAATTCGCTCCGGCATGAAGAGTCCTCCGTCCTTTGCAAGACCTTTTAGCACAGCTTCCGATGCCGTGCAGCCGGTCTCACCGCCCCGCGTGCTACTGTAAAGCAATTCACCCATTCTTCTGTCTCCTTACTTTCCAAAGATAAGCATATATCTCATTAAAAACTTCTGCCGCCGCCGCCGTGGGTTCTGCCGCTCGAACTCGTGTGAGTCGAACTGCTGCCGTGGGGACCGCTGCTGCGACCGCCGCCGGAACCGCCGCTGCTCCGCGGAATGCGGCGCCGCACACTGTTTCGGTCAAGCAGGCGGTCCGCCGTATTGCGGAAGCCGAAGGCCACCCCGCTCGCGGCAACAATGCCTGCGACTGTGGAAGCGCGCTTTGCGGCGCCGTCCTGCATCTTATAATTTCGCTTGACGCCCGTCACCGCACCGAATGCCGTGAGAAGGGAGGCCGCCAAGGAGCCGAGCGCCGCCAGCGGCGAAAGGTGTTTCTTCTTTGTCCAAACACCGCTCTCCGCATTGTAGGTCCAGCCCTTCTGCTTGGCCCTGTCATACGAATTCTGAATCCCCGCGAGCACTTTCTCCGCACTCGCCGCATAATGTCCCTCGGTGACCTCACTGTAACCCAGGTTCAAAAGCGTTTCGATTTCACTGTTCGAAAGCAACTGAATCGCGCCGCCCGCCGTGCTGATGTGAATGCGGCGGTTATCCATGTCGATGAGATAGAGGGCGCCGGAGAGCTTGCTGCCGTAGCCGTAGTTCCCCGCATCGTAAAAATCGTCCGCGTAGGCCTCGGAACTCTTGCCCTCGGCACTGCCGGTTGTCACCACGACGAGGTCCAGCTTGGTCTTTGCACTGACCTTGGCCACGGTGCGCTCGATTTCCGCTTTCTCGCTCTCGGAGAAGAGGTTTGCGTTATCAAAGACCCGCGTTCCCTCCGCGCGCGCGGAGACAGCGCCCGGAAGGCAGAAACCGAGCAGAAGCAGGACAAACAGCAAAAGGCCCGAAAATTGTCTCTTGAATTTTTCTCTCATGCCGCCTCCTCAAGAAATAAAGTACATCAGCGCAAGCAGCGCGATGAACAGCGGTATGAAGATCGAAAGGAAATAGCGCAGCAGTTTCCCGTTGTCCACCGGCAACTCGCCGACCACCTTGCCGCTCTGTCCGTTCAGCGAAAAGTAATAGAGCTTGGAGGAGCCCGGCTCTCGATAGGTCATGGTCCAAACCGGCATGAGCGCATACTCTAATTTTTCGTCACTGAGCCAGATATTGTCCGAAGTGACCGAAATTCCGTCATACTCCGAAATCGAATTCCGGAGGGCCGCAAGCGCGTAGCGCGCCACTTCCTGCCGCGTTTCGGATTGCACATCTTCGCTCGCCACATCTTTTCGCTCCGCGACAAAACCGGAGAGATAGCTCGGCGCAAACGGCTTTAAGCTGTTCACGTCAAAGGGCTGAACACTTTCCGCAAGCACGCGGTTCGCCTTTTTCAAAGCGTTCCGGGCAACCATATCCACCGGGAGCTCACCGTTTCGTTCCACCTGAAACTTGCTGGTGATAATTTCCTCCGTGTCACCGTGACGCCGCCGCTCCACACTCGTGCCGACGCCGGAAAGCTCCGAATGCGCCTTACAACTGTAAATCAAATAGGGGAAGTAGACGCCCGTAAACTTTTCAATCTGCTTTTCGTCATAAAAGGCGCGCGGAACAAATTTTTTCTTTCGGATCCAGTCGCCGAAAATGCCGAGTGCTTTTTTTCGGTCTATGCTGAAGGGCAGCACATAACGCGGCCCCTCCTCGCCGGACAGACGTCCGACCAAAACCACGGGATTATGGCAGTAATAGCAGAAGGTCGCCGCCGTACTCTCCTCGGTCACAATCTCCGCACCGCAGTTCGGGCAGTTGTAGCGGAGCAGTTCGTCGCTTGCCGCCGCCTTTTCCTCTGCCGCCTGCCCTTTTACGCCCTCTACCGCTTCCCGCTGCTCATAGAGTGCCTTAATCTTGTCTTCCGTGAAAGCCGAACCGCAAAAGGGGCAGGTGAATCCGCCGGTCTCGGGGGAGAACAAAAGCTCTCCCCCGCAGTTCGGGCATTTATACGATATACTTCCAGCCATTAGACGTCCTCAATTGTTAAGGGCGCGGATTTCCACACTCCGTGCAGAACTTTCCGCTGTTCTCCGAGCCACAGTTCGGGCACTGCCACCCGCTTGTCTCCGGGCGCTTCGCGCCGCACTCGGTGCAGAACTTGCCGCTGTTCTCGGCACCGCAAGTCGGACAAGCCCACTGTCCGGCCGCCACCTGCGAAGCAGCCTGCATCTGCTGCGCCTGTGCGGCAGCCTGTGCCTGTGCCTGCGCTTGCGCCTGCTGCTGCATCTGCATCTGCTGGTAATTGGTGTTGCTCGCCTGGCCCATAAAGCCCATACCGGCGTTCATGCCCATGCCGACACCCATCATGCCGACCGCGCCGCCGTTCGGATTCTCGCCCGCGGAACGGATACCCTGTGCAATCTGTCCCTGCACAAAGCCCTCGCGAATGGTCGCGTCGGAGAGCATGGCACCCTGGTTCCGCATGTTGATGAGTTCCTGCGACTGATCGTCATAGGAGAGACCGTCGACACCGATCTCGACCAGTTCAAAACCGCGGGGACCCCATTTCTCATCAAGCTCGGCATCGACCTCTGCATTCAGTCTGTCCTTGATCTTCGACTGGATGAAGGAGATGCGCTCGCCCTCCGCGGAGAGCTTGTTGACCGAAATCTGGAAAGCCTGCAGGAACTCCGCGAGATACTGCTCCGCAACCTCGGAGAACTGCAGATGCGTCGCGTCGCGCGGAATGACCTCCGCATAGAACTGCAGCGGATTCGTGATGCGAATCGAGTAGTGACCGTGTGCGCGGAGAAAGAGTTCCGCGTTATAGAAGGTATCAAAGTAGTTCATCGGCGTCGGCGTGCCGAAGCGATTTCCCTTGATCTCCTGAAGATTGATAAAGAAAACCTGCTGCTTTCCGGACGGCACACCGCCGAACTTGATACGATTAAACGCATCGCCGAGCGACTCACCGAACTGTCCGTTGAAGAGCGAGGGCGCACTGGAATTGTTGACCGTATAGTAGCCCTCTTCCGCCGTATAGTCGACAATCTTTCCGCCGTCTACCAGCATCATGAACTGATTCTTCTGGACGACAATGCGGCTTCCGTTGCTCACATAATCCGCACTGCCCTTCGTGTTGGAGCCTTTTCCCGGGCGAACCGCCTTTGCTCCGGTAAAAACAGTGCCTTCTCCCATCTCGTCCGCTTCAAGGAACTCAAGCCACTGATCCGCAAGACCGCTTCCGATTGCGGAGACCGCTGCTTTAATAAGACCCATATCACACCTCCTGTTGGTTATGCCTTAGCTTCCGGTTACAAATACCTTTTTATTTTATCAAATTCTGTTCTGTTGTAAACTTACGTTTTCTGCGGCGCGGCGAAATCACCTTGACCGCCAAAAAGAGCAGGATGCCCATGAGGCAGAGCTGCAGACAGACAGTCGGCACCAGGGCCGCCTCAAAGAGCCTGCCGTCTCCGAGTAAGGCGAAATCCGAGTGTCCGGTAGCGCGAAACAGCAGCCCTTCCATCAGACTGAGCGGCGAGAGCCAAAGGAGTACCGCTGCGCCGTTCCCCGCGCCGCCGTAATTTCTGAGCAGGAAATAAAGCCCGTAAGGCCCGAAGAAGAGCAGGGCTTCGGCCGCAAAGGTCTCAACGATGGCAACCGCCGTCGTGCGATTCAGCGCCGAGAAAAAGAGCCCGAGACTGCCCGCAAGAGCTGCCGAAAGTAAGATTCCGCCGAACAGCAGGGCCAGATCCGTAAAACCCGCGCCGCCGAACAGCAGGGCGGTTAATAACACCGGCAGGCCGGAAAAAACAAAAATCGCCGCGGCAATCAAATTCTGCAAGAGATTGCCGAGGATGATGCTCGGCGGTGAGAGCGCTGTCCCGAGCAAAAGATCCAGGGTTTTTTGCTCCCGCTCGCCGCTTACGGCACTCGCCGCACTCGCCGGCACCAGGAGAGCCGCGAGTGCCAGTTCCATCCAGATCAGCGCGTGAAAGACCCCGAGCACTTCCTCATAGCGAAGCTCACCCGTGTTCTCCGCGCGCTGAAACATGAGTCCCAACAGGAAAATCGCCACCGCGGAGAGCAGGGCATTGCCGCCGCAGAGCGAGGCGCTGAAGCGCGGTGTTCTGGCAGCCGCGCGGGAGGCTCTCTCACAAATCGGATTCATCTTCATCTTGTACGATTATCCTTTCCTCTCTGCCGACCGTCATATTCAGGAAGAACGACTCCAAGGTGCCGGGTTCCCGAACAAAGCTCTTCACCGGCACTTCCGCATCGATGAGCTGCTGTAAGAGCGAGGCCTCATCCTCCGCACTGCCGATAAATTCAAGTTGAAATTGTTTTCCGTTCTGCATGACGGCCCGAATGCAGGGATTTCTGCGGAACATGCGAAGGGCCGTTTTCTCGCCGTTCAACACCGTGACCCGAAGCGGGTTCGAGTTCGCAATCTGCCGCAGTATCTCCTGTACTTCACCGGTCGCCCGAACCCTGCCCTTATCCAAAACCGCAATATCGGTGCAGATCTCCGAGAGTTCCGATAGCACATGGGAGCTCAGCAGTATGGTTTTCCCGCTGTCCGAGAGTTCCCCGAGCAGTTCGCGCAGGGAAAAACGGCTCCCCGGATCCAAGCCGTTGGTCGGCTCATCCAGCACCAGGAGCTCGGGATCGTGAATCAGGGCGCGTGCCAGCGAGAGTCGCTGCTGCATGCCCTTCGAAAGTTCCGTGACCAAACTGTCCCGCCGCTCAAAGAGGCCGACGCGCCGCAGAAGTTCCTCGTTCCGAAGGCGCGCGTTGCGGCCGCCGAGCCCGAAGCAACTCGCAAAGAAGCTCATATATTCGAGTACGGACATATTGTCATAGGCCCCGAAGCCGTCGGGGACAAAGCCGATCAGGCGCTTTGCCTCCTCCGGGCGCTGTCGCACATCGATACCGCCCACCAAAAGCTCCCCCGAATCCGGTGCGAGTAGGCCTGCGGCAATGCGGAGCAGGGTCGTCTTACCGGCGCCGTTCTGCCCCATGAGGCCGAAGAGAGAGCCGCGCGGCACCGACAGTGTGAGCCCTTTCAGGACTTCCAGATTTCGATATGCCTTTCGAACATCGGAAAATACCAGCATCAGCTCTCCTCCCCTATGACGGTAATCCACGGGAGCGCTACATCCAAGCGATTGGGACTTGTGCTCTTCTCCTCGGCATAGCGCACCGTAATGGTTTGATCCAGCGCAAAATAAGGCGCAAGTTCTTCCGCCGTAAAGCGCGTTTTACCGGCCTCGATGTCATCAAAGTTGCCGCTGCGATAGTTGTAGAACGAAATCACACCGCGGAATTCCGCTGCGTTCTCGCCCGCTTCGCCGCTCTCAAAGATGGCATCCGGCGCCTCCAAAAGCAGCACCTCGGTGCGGAAGTTCTTCCCGAGCTTATAGCTCAGCACGACAGGATCGCCGCGGTAAAAGGAATTCGTGGCAGCGATATAGTCGCCGCTCAGCACCTCCGGAACCCGCATCAGCGCCGAGCGGCTGATGCGATCATCTTCCCGCGCGTCCACGGTGAGCACCGAGGTGAGAAGATTCATTCCGAAATGCCTGAGTCCTTCGGTCTCCACCGCTTTGCCCGCCGGCTCCTCCTCCGAAAACGCGACCACACGCGCATCCGGCGTATAATTTCCCGCCACTTGGGAGAGATAAAAGCCGAGGAAGTCCGCTCGCTCGAGCGCGCGCAGACGCTCTCGCTCGCTTTTTCCGCCGTCATAGACACCGGTCAGGAAGGCAGCGACCATCGGCTTGTTGTTAAGCGGAATGTTGTATACATTTCGTTCCGAGACATCCACGGTCTCGTTTGCCTCCATACGACCGAGTGCGACAACCTTTCCGTAAAACAACAAAAAGGCATTGTTCACGGCGTACGGATAGCGGTTGGTCACCGTTCCGCTCACCCTGTCGCCGAAGAGACTCAAATCGCCCGAAAAGCCGAAACTCTGCTCGTTCGCCGTGCTCTTCTCCATGCGAAGCAGCTTGGCGCTGAAGGCCGCGGGATTTCTGACCGCAAGTTCCCGTTCCGTTCCGCGTTCGGATACGGTGAGATCCGCCTCTTCTTCTCCGCTTACGCCACTGTTTGCCGCCGTCTGCTTCGCCGTGGCAAGCGGCACAATCTCACTCCCGGCTTCCAACGCGAGCCGATAGCTTCTGTGCCGCGGATTTCTCAAATTGACATAGACGGTCTCGGAGAGCACATCCTCTCCGGCCTCCTGGATGCTCGCATAACTGTAAAACGGGCTTCGAAATCTGCTTCCCGCGGAGAAAAGCCAGGTGAGGCCGGCAAAGAAAACCGTCACGGCAATTGCGGCGCGCCGGTATATTCGCTCCGAGCGAAAGTGCCGCAGTACGGCATAGAGCGCGGGGCCCACCAGGAGCAGATAAAAAAAGAGCAGAGCGCCGTAACCGAGCAAATTCGGCAGGAGCGTTGCGGCGCCGTTGTCCACCAAGGTCTCCGCGGACCACGCCTCACCGTAACGAACGCTTTGTGCCTCGGAAGCGAGGCGTTCAAGCCGCGCACTCCCGAGCAGGCGTGTCAAGAGCTGGTCGGTGTACTGCGTGTGCGCCGAGGCGTAATCATGCAGGGCCGTGAGATCGATGGAAGAAACCGCAAGCACGCCGCTGCCCTTGTTTGCCGCCGTGATGAGAGGGCGCTCTCCCGCTGAGACCACTTCGCTGCCGCCGTGCAGTGAAATATGAACATAGGGCAGCGCAACCGGCGCTTCCGCCTCATCCTCTGTTCCCGGAGTCTGAACACTCAGGCCGTCGGTCGCAGCGAGCGAGAGTTCCTGTACGGTCGGCTGCTCATACATATCATCCAAAAACTCCGGCGCAAACATGCCGAGGGTATCGTTTACGCGCTCGCCGGTTCCGAAGAGCAGCACGCCGCCGTTTCGCATCCACTGCATCAGCGCGCGCACCTGCCTCACGCTGAGTTTCGAGACTTGATAGTTGCTGATGACCACGACATCGAAGGCGTCCAGCTGCCGTCTGTCCTCCGGAAAATCACTCTCGGAGAGCGCAAAGGTTCTGGTCTTCATCTGCCCGTAATTCACCGAGACGCCGTTCAAATAGGCGAGTGCCTCCGGCGAATCCGAAAGCAAACCGATGAAGAGCTCCGGTTCTCCGCCGCTCTGTGTGAGTTCCACCCGCTTCGTCTCCGAAAGTTTCCCTTCGCTGTCCCGAAGTCGCACCCAAAAAGCATCCGCGCCCACGCTGAGCGGCACCAAATAGGAGGCACTGTAAGTTTCCCCCGCCGTTAAACGCAGCGGATAGGCATAGGCGTAGAGCTCTCCGTCCGGCTGCCGAAAGAGAAACTCGACACTCCCCTCCATGGCAGCATCCGCACGATTGTCTATGCCGAGCCGAACCGGCATGTTACGGCCACCCTTCGCGCGGTTTTCATAGCCGTATTGTACTTCAATGGTACGCATTGGCAAAATTTTCCTTTGTGAAATCCAGATTTCGCGGGAGTCGCACCACAAAGGCGGTGCCGCTCCAGTCGCTTGTCACCGAGATTTCTCCCCGATGCATTTCGACGATATTCTTGGCAATCGTAAGTCCCAGTCCGGTTCCGCCCGTCTTTGTGTTCCGCGACTGCTCAACGCGGTAAAAACGGTCAAAGACATGGGGCAGTTCCTCGGCCGGAATTACCTTTCCGTAGTTCACCACGCGCACGGTGACAAAACGCTCTTCCGTCACGAGGTACACGCGGAGCTGCTTGCCCTCGGCCCCGTACTTAATCGCATTGCCGATTAGGTTCTCAAAGACCCGCGCCAAGAGTTCCGGGTCGCCTTCCAGAGAGAGGGCCTCGCGGTCGGCAATCAGCTCATAGTGCAGGCCCGCATTGACAAAGCTCGGGTAGAATTCTTCCAAAAGCTGGGCCAACAGCTGCACCAAATCCAAGCTGCTCACATGCATGACGAGTTCCCCGCCCGAAAGCTTTGTAAAACCGAAGAGCTCGTTAATCAACTTTTCGAGTTTCTTGGACTTTTCATAGGCAATGTCCGTATAATGCGCGGTCGTCTCCGCATCCAGGCTGTCCCGCTTGGCTCTCATGATATCCAGATACCCCACAATCGAAGTGAGCGGCGTCCGCAGGTCATGCGCAATGTTCGTGACCAACTCCGACTTGCTCTTCTCGGCTTCCCGCTCCCGCTCCATGAGGGAGCGGATCTCTTCTCCCAATCGATTCAGATTTTCTCCCATCTCCGAGAACTCATCGTCCCCTTCGATGTGCACCGTCGCTCGGAGATCTCCTCCCGCCATATTCCGCATCGCCTCCGAGAGCGCGGCGATGTAAGAAAAAGACTTTCTCTGCAAAAACCAGAACACGAGACAGAAAAACAAAATGCCGCCGCCGAGTAAAGCAAGCAAGGTCAAAAGGCGAAAATCCGCAATCGGTTGAAACAGTGCCGCATGGGAACCGCTCTGCACCTCGTAGTCGGCAACGGCGAGCAGATTTTTTGCCACAAAAAACTCAGCCGTCAGGGTGAGTAAGAGGCTATAAAGCAGAGAGGAGAAAACCTTCCGCTGAAAGCTCTCCCCTGCATTTGTCTTTTTAGATTTCACGCTGCGCCGCGCCTCCTCTTTGCCGTCTCAACCAAAGTGTCGCCGCGGTCGCCAATAGGCTTAAGGACAGCGAAACGAAAAAGCGTTTCCAAAAGCCTTTTTCCGCCGCCGTCTTTGAACGTCTGCTGTTCTTCATGCTCCTATCCTCTCCTTGTCTCTTCGAGAAAACCGATTTCACATCCTTCACAGTACAGACCGCTTACTTTTCGATTTTATAGCCTACCCCCCAGACCGTGGTGATAATCTTGTCCTCACGGCTGTCCTCTTTTAACTTGCCGCGAAGGCGCCGAATGTGTACCATGACCGTGTTGGTCGCCTCATAAACTCTCTCGTTCCAGACATTTTGGAAAATCTCATCCGTCGAGAAGACGCGCCCCGTGTTGCTTGCGAGCAAATAGAGGATGTCAAATTCGATCGGCGTGAGGCGTATCTCCTTGCCGTCCACGGAGACCTTGTGGTTATCGCGGTTGATGACCAAGCCGCGCACCGAAATCTCCCCTTTCTTCTTAGCCTCTTCCTCTTCTCCGCCGCTCCGGGGGTTGAACTGGGTGTAGCGGCGCAGCTGGCTCTTGACGCGCGCCGTGAGCTCCAAGGGATTGAAGGGCTTTGTCACATAATCATCCGCCCCGGTACCGAGGCCCTTGATCTTATCGATGTCCGCACTCTTTGCGGAGAGCATGATGATCGGAATGTTTCTGGTCTCTCGTATCTTTGCGCACATGGAAAGTCCGTCCATGCCGGGCATCATGATGTCCAGCAGAACGAGCTGGGCATCGTTCTCCTCCAAGAGGCGCAAGCCTTCCTCCGCATCGTTGGCCTTGAGCACTCGATAACCGTCGCTCACCAGATAGATCTCGACCAGGTCCGCAATTTCCTTCTCGTCGTCCACTACCAGTATTGTTGTCTCCGTCGCCATAAGTCTCAAACCTCCTTTACACGCGGAAGCGATAGCCCACGCCCCAAATCGTCTCAATGTACTGCGGTTTTGCCGTATCCAGTTCGATTTTCTCTCGTATCTTCTTGACATGCACCGTGATGGTCGCAATCTCACCAAGGCTCTCCTCACCCCAGATTTCCCGGAACAGCGCCTCTCTCGTAAAGACGCGGTTCGGATTGGAGGCGAGAAAGTTCAGAAGATCGAATTCCTTGGCGGTCAGTGTTCTCTCCTCGCCGTTCACAAACACGCGCCTTGCGGTCCGGTCTATCTTTAATCCCCGAATCACAAGCACATCTCCTTGCTTTGCCGCGACCAGTCTCTCGTAGCGGCTTAAGTGCGCGCGCACCCGCGCGACCAGTTCCCGCGGCGAAAAGGGCTTCGTGATGTAATCGTCCGCGCCGAGTCCGAGTCCCTGTACCTTGTCGATATCGTCCCGCTTGGCACTCACAATCAAAATCGGTGTGTTGTAGCGCTCTCTCACCTCACGGCATATTTCAAAGCCGCTCTCGCCCGGCAGCATGAGATCCAGAATCATCAAATCATAGGTGCCGCTCAGCGCCTCCTGCATGCCGTCCCGCCCGTTGAGACAAATTTTTGTCTCAAAGCCGCTCGCCTGCAAATAATCCCGCTCGAGCTCCGCAATGCTCTCATCGTCCTCGACAATCAGTATATGTTTCAAGTCCAATCCTCCATGTGCTTCCTGAGCGAGAAGAGTATGGTCATTCCCTTCCCGGGTTCCGAGCGGGCCCAGACTCTGCCACCGTGATCCTCAATGATCTTTTTCACAATCGAGAGCCCTATGCCGCTGCCGCCCTTAAAATTCCGCGCCTCATCCGCGCGGAAAAAGCGCTCAAACACATAGGGCAGCTGGCGCGGCGCAATGCCGGGGCCGTTGTCGGAGAGTTCTACCCGGACAAAGTCGCCGTCATCTACCACCCGCATCCGTATCTCCCCGATTGCTTTGTCGCAGTACTTGATGGAATTGCTGATGATGTTGTTGATGACGCGGCGCATCTGCTCGGCGTCGGCGACAAGCTTGACATCCTCCCCGAGCGATTCCGTAAAGGTGAAGCGGAAGCTGCGCGCCTCCGTCTCAAGCCTAAGATCCTCCGCGCAATCCCGGAAAAACTGCGCCGCCGGCACAATCGCAAAGTGATAGGGGATGCGGTTCGAGTCGATTTTCGTATAAAAGGTGAGTTCGTCGATCAAATGATCCATCTCGTTGGCCTTGTTATAGATGGTGCGGATATAGCGGTCCATCTGCTCCGGGCTGCTGGCAACGCCGTCCTGAATCCCCTCCACATAGCCCTTGATCGAGGTAATCGGAGTCTTCAGATCGTGGGTGATGTTACTTAAAAACTCCTTGGCATCGCTGTCCGCCTTTTCCTTCTCCTCTCGGTTCTCCTTGAGGCGAAGCCGCATCTCTTCAAAGTCGTCCATGAGCCCGCGCATTTCGCTCGACACATCCTCGGTGTCAAGCGGCGCGTCGAAGTTCCCGTTTTTAATCTCCCGCATTGCCTGCTCGAGGCGCTCCAGCGGCAATATCACCGCACCGTAAACCCAGAACGCCATCGAAAAGGCCACTATAACAAGAACAGCAATTCCCGAAATGAGCACTTGCGTGGTCAGATAGGAATCGCTGTTCTTCCAAATCCCCAGGATGAAAAGAGCCATGGGGATGATGATAATCATCAGGACCGAACCGAACAATCTGATTCTGGTCTGTTTCACAGACAGTCCCTCCGAGCAACTATCAATTGTAATTTAGCCGAGATAGCTCTTCAGCTTTTCCGCGCGGTCCGTCTTCTCCCACGGAAGCGCGAGATCCTCTCTGCCGAAATGTCCGTATGCCGCCGTCTGCCGATAAATGGGACGCTTCAAATCGAGCATGCGGATGATGCCGGCCGGGCGAAGGTCGAACTCCTTGCGCACAATGTCGCAGAGCTCTTCATCCGAGAGTTTGCCCGTGCCGAAGGAATTGACCGAGACCGAGGTCGGCGTAGCGACACCGATCGCATAGGAGAGCTGAATCTCCACATTGTCCGCGAGGCCCGCTGCAACCAGGTTCTTTGCGACATAGCGCGCCGCATAGGATGCGGAGCGGTCCACCTTGGACGGATCCTTGCCGGAGAACGCGCCGCCGCCGTGGCGCGCATAGCCGCCGTAGGTGTCGACAATAATCTTTCTGCCGGTCAGGCCCGCATCGCCGTTCGGACCGCCGATCACAAAGCGGCCGGTCGGGTTGATATAAAAGCGCGTGTGCTCGTCCACGAGTTCCTGCGGGAGCACCGCATCGAAAACATACTTTTTCACATCCGCGTGAATCTTCTCCTGACTCACCTCCGGATCGTGCTGGGTCGAGAGGACCACCGCGTCGAGACGCGCCGGCTTGCCGTTCTCATCGTACTCGACCGTAACCTGGCTCTTGCCGTCCGGGCGAAGATACGGGAGCGTCTTGTCCTTTCTGAGCTCGGTCAGCTTGCGGCAGAGCTTGTGTGCCAGGCTGATCGGATAGGGCATGAGCTCCGGCGTCTCACGGCAGGCATAGCCGAACATAAGTCCCTGGTCGCCCGCGCCCTGATTGAGCTCCTCGTCCTTCTGTCCCTCTCTCGCCTCGAGCGCATGGTTCACACCCTGCGCAATGTCGGGCGACTGCTCATGCAGCGCGGTCAGCACCGCGCAAGTGTCGCAGTCAAAGCCGTACTTGCCTCTCGTGTAACCGATTTCGCGCACCGTGTCGCGCACCAGCTGCTGGTAATCGATGCGCGCCGTCGTGGAAATCTCACCCATCAAGACAACCAGACCGGTTGTGGTGGACGTTTCACACGCAACGCGGCTCTCCGGATCCTGTGCGAGCAGCGCATCCAGAACCGCGTCCGAAATCTGATCGCAGATTTTATCCGGATGTCCCTCTGTGACAGACTCCGAAGTGAATAATCTTCTCTCCATTTTTCTTTTCTCTCCTCTAAAAGCGATTGCTTTTCTTTCAGCCGGCGACCATCATGAACTTTCGAAGGTCGCGCTCGTTGTTCGCCAGCTCAATGACGGCGCCGAGGGCGCGAAGCTTCTCTTCAAAGTGTTCGTAGCCGCGCTGAATAAAGTGTATGTCGGAAATCGTTGTGATTCCCTCTGCGGCAAGGCCGGCGAGCACCAGCGCAGCGCCTGCGCGCAAGTCGCAGGCGTGAATCTCGGCGCCGGTAAACTTCTCGACACCGGTGATAATCGCTGTGTTTCCCTCCACCTTGCTACAGGCTCCCATTGCGCTCAATTCGCGCAAGTAGCGATACCGACTCTCAAAAATCGATTCGGTCAGGACGCTGACCCCGCGCGCCAAGGCCATGGCCGTGCCGACCTGCGGTTGCATGTCGGTCGGAAAGCCCGGATAGGGAAGGGTCTTCACATTGACGGGACGAAGACGCGGCGTGCCGACCACGCGAATCGCGTCGTCAAACTCAAGCACCTCGCAGCCCATCTCGATGAGTTTTGCGCTGATTGCCTCCATGTGTTTCGGAATCAGGTTTTTGACCATGATATCCCCGCGGGTAATCGCTGCCGCGAACATAAAGGTTCCCGCCTCAATCTGATCGGGAATAATGGAATAGGTCGCCGCATGAAAACGCGGGACGCCGACAATGCGAATCACGTCCGTACCTGCGCCCTTGATATTGGCTCCCATGCTGTTCAGGAAGTTCGCGACATCGACGATGTGCGGTTCCTTCGCCGCATTCTCCAGTATGGTTCTCCCCTCCGAGAGTGCCGCCGCCATCATGACATTGATCGTAGCGCCGACCGACACCACATCAAAAAAGATGTGCTCTCCGCGGAGTTTTTTGCTCTCAACGCGTATTCTGCCGTTGACAATCTCGACCTCGGCGCCGAGCGCGCGAAAGCCCTTTAAGTGCTGGTCTATGGGTCTCTGCCCGATTTCGCAACCGCCCGGCATGGGCACATCCGCCCGTCCGTACTTTCCGAGCAACGCACCGATTAAATAGTAGGAAGCCCGAATACGTGTCATGTTCTCGGACTCCACCGAGAGCTCACGTATCCCTTTTCCGTTGATTCGCACCGTGTGTGTATCGAGGCGCGTCACATCCGCGCCGATTTCCCGAATCGCATCCAGCATCATATTAATGTCCTGAACGTCCGGTAAGTTTTCAATTAACACATCCTCATCGGCCATGACGGATGCTGCGAGTATGCCAAGCGCCGCGTTCTTTGCGCCGCTGATCGAGACCTCACCGACCAACGGATTGCCGCCTTTCATGATATATTGTGCCATCTCACTCCTTTTGGCGTTCCTTCGCCGGAACATGGTCAGTGCTACTATATCACAGCTTTCTTTATTCGTAAATCAGCGTGAAGAAGTGAGCGCAGCAAAGTCACTTCGCCCGTTTTCAAACATACGAGTCGCCTCTTCCATCGTGAGCTTAAAGTAAGTACCGTCATCGATGCGATACAGCGAAACGGTCGAACGGTCGTAGCCGTAGAGAATGAGCGGGGTGCCGCCGTCCGAATAGGCGAGCAGCGGTGCGCCGCCCGAGACAAAGTAGAGTACCGCGGGCAAATTTGTTCCGTAGAGATCGAGCACCGTCCCGTCCTGTCTTGCCGCGAGCAGCGCATCCTTACTCTGATCCGGATTTTTGATGTTTCGCGCACTCGCCGTGCCGGCCCGGCAGTAGAGCATGCGCCCGCCGCTCCGCACATAGCCGCGGTTTTCGTAGGCGATGTTAATGGCCTGCCCCGCACTCTGATAACGCCCCAGATACCTGCCCTGTCCGTAGGCCTCATAGCGCGCACTGTCGTCACTCTGTTTGTCGACCTGCATTCTCGGTGCGCTGTCAAAGCTCACCGCGTCCGATGCCGCCGCTCTTGCGCGCTTTGCCTGAAACCCGCGCGGGGTCGCCGTATAATAGACCTTTTCCTTCTCCGTATTGTTCTCGGTGAGCACACGCGGTGCCGTCTCCTCCATGGAGTTCGAGACTATGGTATCGCTTCCGCTCACGCGGAAGCTGTGTTCTCCCGTCTTCGTGATTTTTTCCAAATGAATACGCGTTCCCGTCACCTGCACATCCGAGAGCAGTACGCCGCTCTCCATGTAGCGCGTGGGATCCGGGTTCTTCGCATTGCTGTCCGTGATCTCAATGGCAGTGAGCGGCAGTTCCCGCACAACCCCGTTTAACTCCCAGCTGTTTCCCTCCTCGGCGATGCCGACCGCGAGGTCGTGCCCCAGGTAGCCGAGCGGACGCAGTAACTGCCCCGTTCCTGCGACAATCGGAGTGCGCTTTCGGCTTTCCACCTGCATCTGGTTGATGGCGGCGGCCCCGAAACCGTTCGCCGTATCCTGCCAGGCAAGTTCTTCCTGCGAAGCGCTGACCTGTAAGTTACTCTGCGCCGCATCGGCACAGAGCACAATGTACTCTTTGCTCTGCAAATCCAGGCCGTAGACCGCATTGCCGAGTTTAAAATAAAACATGGAGCCGCCGCTCTCCGCGGAAAGCACTTCCATATCCGCCTGTAACTCTTCGAAGCTCTCGGTGGTCGGAATAAAGGCCTGCTCGGTGACCGCACTCTTCGCGCTGTCATAGCGCATCAGTGAGATACCGACCTCGCCCTCGTGTTCGCCGCGGTTCATATAGCCCGCAAGTAGGAAATCAATGTCGCCCTTGTCCGAGAGGGAGAGAATTTTCAGACGGTGCTTTCGGTAGCCCGCGCGCACACCGCTGTCCACACCGCTCCGAAACGAAAAAATTCGCGTGTAGAGACTACGGGCTCCGTCGAGCAGCCAGAGGTCACCGTTGGAAATAACGGCCTTCCAGCGCTTGCCCTTGCTGTCTGTTGCCTGCACGTTTCCGTCCTCGTTGATGCCGAGGTACATCTTGGCACCCGAAAAACTCGACTGATCGCCGAGGAAAATCTCGTGCATGGTGCGGGTGTAATCCATGAGGTAAATACGCTCCGGTCCCTTTCGCATCACGAAATTTTCGCTGATTTCAAACTGCATCTGCGTGCCGTCCTCGCTGTCTCTCGACGCGAGAAAACTGCGGGACACAATGGCCAAATTGCCGTTGTATTCGAGGAGGCGCAGATCTGCCTCTCCCGTCACGGTGAGTTTTAACCCGCCGTAGGTCAGTTGGTTAAAGCTCGACTTTAAGTCCACACGGCCGAGTGTTGTATTGTCTCCGCCATCACCGCTCTCCAAGAAAACCGCATTTTCCTTCGCCCGGTCATAGTCGAAGTTGCGGTTGCTGAAATCCTCCGCGAGCGAGACAAAGTCCGCCGCGCGGCCCGCTTCATCCGCCAGAATACGCGCGTAGTAGTGGAGTTCTCCGACCTCCGCGGTCTTAACGGTCAAATCCAGTCGGTACTGGGTCCCCGGCTGCACCAGATTCTGGATGGGCAGCACTACTTTGACGTTCTTATCCTGTGTCTCCCAGTCCGTAATCTCCGTCCGCTCCACGAGATCCTTCAAATCCGCGGAGCGTATCTCATAGCGTATCCCCGTAATCGTCACATTCCCGCTCTCCACGGAAAGCGGCAGCTTCCTGTCCTCCGGCAGTATCACAAGACTGTCGAATGCGATGTCCGCATCCGTCGCGTTCTTATAGGCATGGAGTACATCCATGCGGCGCGACAGGGTCTCCGGCCAAATCACGGGGAGTACGGGCTCCGCAAGATAGGTCCGCGCGCCGCTCTGCTGTCTCCGCTGCTCGCGAATCGAGAGCGCAAACCAGATAATCAGAGCGACCGCAAACAGAAGCACAAACAACAATACACGAAAACGCAGTCTACGCTTGGGACCGCGGTCCATTTTGATCGGCATAAGTTCCTTCTTCTTTCCGGCTCTATGATTGTAAAACGACTGTTCACATGTTATCCTGTTAACAAACAAACGGCAGAGGAGGCGACTTTTGTATGAATGATGACAGACAAGATCGCAGAATCAGGAAAACTCGCTCGGCACTTCGCCGCTGTCTGAGTGCTCTTCTTTTGAAAAAGCCGGTCAAAGATATCAGCGTTCGCGAACTCACCGAACTTGCCGATATCAACCGGGGTACTTTCTACCTGCATTACCACGATGTCTTTGATCTCTTGCAGAATCTGGAAGAGGAGATGTTCCTGAAATACACAGCGTTGCTCGACCGCCACGATGCCGAGGAAGTCAAGGAAAGTCCGCGGAAACTCTTGGTCGATCTGCTCTGTTTCATTCAGGAGAACGCGGACTTAATCCGCATTCTGATCGGTTCAAACGGCGATCCGAACTTTCTCCAGCGACTCCGCTCCGTCTTCCAGGAAAAGATTTTGGTGCCCTGGTGGCAGTCCATTGCCGGCAAATCCGAACAGGAATACGAGTACTTCTATTCCTATATCACGGAGGGCGCAATCGGCTTAATGCGCCGCTGGGTCGAGAACGGCACGGACCTCTCTCCCGAGGAAATGGCAACGCTCGCGGAGCGTTTCATTGTCTTCGGTTCCTCCACCCTGCTTCCGCCCGGTTGGACCCTCAATGACCGGGACTGAATCAAATAACAGAAAAGAGCGTCGGCACATTGCCGACGCTCTTTTTGTCTCCGTCAAATATCACCCGGCTTCTCAATCTGGACAATTGCGGACTTCTGCATCGGGATTCGGCAATTCTTGTTGTTGCCAAACTCAACGATTACCGTGTCTTCCGTCATGTCGATGATGACTCCGTAGAAGCCGGAAGTCGTGAGCACCGAGTCACCGACCGCAATGCTCGAAAGCAGCGCCTCCTGCTCCTTCTTCTGCTTCTGCTGCGGACGGTATGCCATGAAATAAATCAGCGCACCGAAAAAGATAATGTAAACGCCCCAGAACAGAATGTTGTTTGTTCCGCCTGTCAGTAAGACTCCGCTCATGCTTTTGCCTCCATGCCCTCTATTTTTCTTTCCTTATATGCCCGGAACTCACCTCGATCGATGGCGTCACGGATTTCTTGCATCATTGTATTATAAAAGTACAGATTGTGCAAGACGCAAAGCCGCATCCCGAGCATCTCTCCCGCCTTCAAAAGGTGGCGAATATAGGCGCGGGAATAGGAGCGGCAGGCCGGACAGCCGCAGCCTTCTTCAATGGGCCGCGCATCCAGCTCATACTTCTTGTTGAAGAGATTAATCTTGCCGCTGTTCGTGTAGACATGTCCGTGGCGGCCGTTTCGCGAGGGGTATACGCAGTCAAAGAAATCCACACCCCGCTCGACCGCTTCCAGAATGTTCTGCGGTGTGCCGACTCCCATTAAATAAGTCGGCTTTTCGCGCGGCAACTCCGGAACCACGGCATCGAGAATGCGATACATTTCCTCCGCGCTCTCGCCGACCGCAAGTCCGCCGACCGCGTAGCCGTCGAGATCCAGCTCCCGTATTTCCCGCGCATGGCGTATGCGCACATCCTCAAGTATGCCGCCCTGGTTGATTCCGAAGAGCAGCTGCTCCGGATTCACGCGGTCCGGCAGGGCGTTGAGCCGCGCCATTTCCGTTTTGCAGCGCTTTAACCAACGCGTGGTGCGGTCCACACTCTGTTCGATATAGCTTCTCTCCGCAAGGCTCGGCGGGCACTCGTCGAAGGCCATCGCAATGGTAGAGCCCAGATTCGACTGAATTTGCATGCTCTCTTCGGGACCCATGAAGATTTTCCTGCCGTCAATGTGAGAGCGGAAGGTGACGCCCTCTTCTTTGATCTTTCGCATGCCCGAGAGCGAAAACACCTGGAAACCGCCGGAGTCCGTGAGTATGGGGCTGTCCCAGTGCATAAAACGGTGCAGGCCGCCGAACTCGTGAATCAGTCGGTCGCCGGAGACCTTACCGTCGCCCGGGCGAACATGGAGGTGATAGGTATTCGAGAGCTGCACCTGCGTGCCGATTTCTTTTAAATCATCGGTCGATACCGCACCCTTAATGGCGGCGACCGTGCCCACATTCATGAAGACCGGCGTCTCAATGCTGCCGTGTACCGTCTCCATATGTGCGCGCTTTGCTCTTCCCTCGCTTGCCAGAATTTTGTATTTCACAATGTATCCTCTCTGCCAAGAAGAGGAGGAGCTCTGCTCCTCCTCTTACTCTGCTGTCTGTGTGAGAGCCCTGCTCTCGGAATGTCTTACTTTTTCTTTTTCTTCGCAGCCTTTTCAGCCTTCTCCGCAGCCTTTTGCGCCGCCTCTTCCTCGGCCTTCTTCTTGTCGTGCTTGCCCTCCATGAGATCCCAGAGCGGGCTTGCGATTGCAATCGAAGAATAGGTACCGAAGATGGTTCCTACCATGAGCGGCAGGGTGAAGTCGCGAATCGAGGACACACCGAGCAGGAAGAGAATGAAGATGGTCACAAAAGTCGTGAGCGAAGTCAGAATGGAGCGCGAGAAGGTCTCCGTGATACTCTTGTTCGCAATCTCTCTTCTGTCCATGCGCGGGAAGAGCTTCTGATTCTCACGAATGCGGTCAAAGATAACAATCGTGTCGTTGATCGAGTAACCGACCAGCGTCAGCATGCAGGCCACGAACGAGGAACCGATGCTCCAGCGGAACACCACGTAGAAGGCAAAGAGCACCAACACGTCGTGGCAGAGGCACATGATGGCCGAAGCCGCAAAACGGAAATTCGAGAAGCGGAAGCGAATGTAGACCAGCATTAAGAGCAGGGCAATCGCAACCGCGAGCACCGCATCGCGGCGCATCTCGCCGGAGATCGTGCCGGAAATGCTCTCCGCCGTGATCTTCTCCTGATCGATACCGAACTTCTCCGCCAGTGCCTGATCCAGCGCCTGGCGCTCGTCCACGCTGAGCGCACGCGTCTTGATGATGACCTCGTCGGTGCCCTGGACCTTTGCCGCCTGGATGTCGTTGTCACCGGTAATACCGGCAACCACCGGCTTCACTTCCGTATCGATGCGCTCAAGCGACATATCCTCGTTGAAGGTCACGTTGGTCGAGGTGCCGCCCTTAAAGTCGAGGCCAAAGTTCAGCGCACTGCCGCTCTTCGCCTGATAGACACCCATCCCGATGAATCCGGACGCAATGATCGCGAGGGCAAAGCCGAAGAAAAGCTTGCGCTTGCCGATAAAATCAAAGGTCTTTCTCTCTCGGATTTTTCCGAAGAGTCCCTTCTTGTCGAGACCGAGCTCGATGAAGGAAGTGACCCAGCTTCTCGTAATCAAGAGCGCCGTGAACATGGAGACTACAACACCGAGGCCAAGCGTCGTCGCAAAGCCCTTAATGGTGCCCGTGCCCATGATATAGAGAACGGCTGCCGCAATCAGCGTCGTGATGTTACCGTCGATAATCGCGGAGAGCGCCTTGTGGAAACCGGACTTAACAGCCTCACGCACACTCTTTCCGAGGCCGATTTCCTCGCGGATACGGGTGAAAATAATGACGTTCGCATCGACCGCCATACCGACCGAGAGGATGATACCCGCGATACCCGGAAGGGTCATCGTGATATCGAACGCGCTGATTAAGCAGACCGTGAGGCTGATGTAGAGTGCCAGCGCGAGCGCCGCCGCAAGACCCGGCAGCCAGAAGATACCGACCATGATTGCGACAATCGCAAGGAAGCCGACCGCCCCTGCCTTTAAGCTGGTGTGAATTGCCTGCTGACCGAGCTGAGCGCCGACCACATTCGAACGGAGCTCCTCGAGCTCAAGACGCAGCGAACCGATGCGGATCGTGGACGCAAGCTGATCTGCCTCCTCGTAGTTCTGCATGCCGTCGATCTGGCAGGTTCCGCCCGTAATTGCATCGCGGACCACCGGGTTCGAATACGTTCTGCCGTCGTAGATAATGGCAATGTGCTGGCCGACCAACTTGCTCGTCGCATCAGCAAAGGCCTTCGCCCCTTCCTCGGTGAAATCGAGTTCCACGAGATACTTGCTCTGCCCCGTGGTCTTGTCCTGCATCTGTGCCGGCTTTGCGCTCTTCACCTGATCGCCGGTCAGAATGACCGCACCGGTCGGATCCACAAAGGTCAGCGAACCCGGACGACCGAGATCTTCGAGAATCTGGTTCGCATCGGAGACACCCGGAATGTCGATGTTAATACGATTCCGGCCCTCCTGATAGACCTGCGCCTCGGTGGAGTAATTCTCCACGCGCTGCTGGAGCTTGAAGATGGTGTCCTTCATGTCCTGCGCGCTCGGATTCTCCTCCTTCGCCTGGTAGGTGATGCTGACACCGCCCGCGAGATCCAGACCGAGCTTAATCTTATTGCTGCGCATACTGTCGTATGCGAGATATAAGAAGCCCGCCAGAAGCGCAAGAAGCACCAGCAGGCGCAGCGCGCCCTTTCCCTTTTCGCTCTTCATACTAGCTACCTCCCCTTGATTGTCAGATTGCCGCCTGCTCCTCCGCCGCTGCCGCCGCATCCAACATCTCGGCCGCTTTGATCATGATGGCACACTCAATCCGCTTTTTTTGCATCGCGCAGCCAATCTCATAGGCATCCGTCAGATTGTGATGGAAGTTGTGAGAGTTTGCCGCACAGCCGCCGCTGCAGTAGAAACGAACCTCGCAGTCCTTACACTGCGGCTTGGCATAGACATTACATAATTTGAACTCATCGCAGATATCGCTGCGCTGAATACCGCTGTCAACATTGCCGAGCAGGAATTCCTCCTTGCCGACAAACTGATGGCAGGGATAGAAATCACCCCAGGGCGTCACCGCGAGATACTCGGTGCCCGAACCGCAGCCCGAGAGACGCTTTGCGACACAGGGCCCCTGCTTTAAATCGATCTGGAAGTGGAAAAAGACAAAGCCTCTTCCCTCCCGGCGACGCTTCACATATTCCGCCGCGAGCTTGTCGTACTGCTCGAGGATAATCGGCAGATCTTCCTCGCGTATCGCATAGGGCTCCGCGGGGTCCGCGACCACCGGCTCCATACTCATCTTCTCAAAGCCGAGGTCCGCAAAGTGCAACACATCCTCCGAAAACTCCAGGTTGTTGTGCGTGAAGGTTCCGCGGATGTAGTAGTCCTTGTGAAGCTTTTCCCGCTCCGCCGCAAAGCGTTGGAACTTCGGGACAATGATGTCGTAGCTGCCCTGCCCGCCGCGCGTGGGGCGCATGCGGTCGTTCACTTCCTTGCGGCCGTCCAGCGAGAGAACCACGTTCGACATCTCGCGGTTGCAGAACTCCGTGATCTCGTCATTTAAGAGCACACCGTTCGTGGTCAGCGTAAAGCGGAACAGCTTGTCGTGCTCCTTCTCAAGCGAGCGTCCGTATTCGACGAGCTGCTTTACAACCTTCCAGTTCATGGTCGGCTCGCCGCCGAAGAAATCGACCTCTAGATTTCTGCGATTGCCCGAGTTCGCAACCAGGAAATCCAGTGCCTTCTTGCCGACTTCAAAACTCATCAGCGCTCGTCTGCCGTGGTACTCGCCCTCTTCCGCAAAACAATAGCGACATGCGAGGTTGCAGTCGTGAGCAATGTGAAGACAGAGCGCCTTGACGACAGTCTTTCTCGCCTTAAAGTCGCGCACAAAGCTCTGGTAGCCGTCCGTGGTGAAGAGCTCCTCGGCATCAATGAGCGCCTGCATGGTCTCAATGACTTCCTCGATCTCCTCTGCCGGATAATCCGTCTTCAGTTCCGCGCGGACCGCCTCCTTGGCCTCCTCAGAGAGCGGTGTCGCCTTCTCGAGTTCTCCGACCACCGGCTCGGCAGCCTGTACCGCTCGGTAGAACGCCGGATCCGCAACATGCACGGAGCCCGAGTTGACGTCCATCACAATGGCAATGCCGTTGTTGATAAATTGGTGAATCAAGCCTTTACCTGCTTTCTATAAACAAACTTCTCTATATCGCATGCAGTTTCCGCCCTATGGCAGTCTGCAAAAATACTCCGCAAGATAAGAACCCCTACAATCCTCTCAGACTGTAGGGGTCTCCCGTCGTCTCCGGGCCTTATCTGTTCTCGTTCTCGCAGCTCTGATTTCCAACGGTGCAGGAAGTCTTGCACGCGGACTGGCAGGAAGTCTGGCACTCGCCACAACCACCATGCGCCATGCTTGCCTTCAGAGGCTTCTCATTCAGCGTCATAACATGCTTCATCTCATTGTCCTCCTCTCCGTGATACTCTGAAAAATTATAACATACCGTATATTACTTGACAACGGCTTTCTCCGCCGCGAGAGTCAGCTTGACCTCGGCAATTCTGGTCTGCTCCATGCGCGTCACCGTAAAGCGTATGCCGTCCCGCTCCACACTCTCGCCCTCCTTCGGAAAGTGCTCGAGCTGCTCGAGCACATAGCCGCCGATCGACTCATAGTCCTCCGAAGAAAGCTTTAACTGCAGCGCCTCATTCAAATCGTCAATCTTTACGTTGCCCTCGACGAGATAGGTGTTCGGGGCAAGGCGCCGTATGCTCTTCTCCTCGTCGCGGTCGTATTCGTCTCGAATCTCTCCCACGATTTCCTCGAGAATATCCTCCATGGTCACCATGCCCGCGGTCACGCCGTACTCATCCAGCACAATGGCGAGATTCGTATAATTTTTCCGCATCTCGACCATGAGCTCCGAAGTCTTTTTCTGTTCATAGGTGAAGAGCGGTTTCCGCATCAGCTCCGCAATGCGGAAATTTTTCTCCGGCGCGCGGAACAGAAGATCTTTGACATTCAAAATGCCGACTATGGTGTCCGCCGAATCCTTATAGACCGGGATGCGCGTGTACTGCTCTTCCCGCACCACCTCCATCAATTCTTCTTTCGTCGCTTCAATGTCGATGCAAGTCATATCGATGCGCGGAATCATAATATCCCGCGCGCTCCGATCACCGAAATCAAAGACATTGTCGATGATTTTCCGCTCGTCGTTCTCGAGCACACCGTCCTCATGTCCCACCTGGACTATGGTTCTAAGCTCCTCCGCGGTCATGAGTTCTCTTTCGTTCGGGCGATCCGCACCGAAGAGTTTCAGCACAAGTCGCGCCAGATTGTTGACCACAAAGACGAGGGGCGTAAAGAGCCACATGAGACTGCGCACCGGCCCCGCCGCGCGAAGCGCGATTTGCTCCGCATTGCGGCTTGCCATGGTCTTCGGCGCAACCTCACCGAAGACCAGAACCGCAAGGGTCAAAACACCGGTCGCCACACCGACCATCTTGCTGCCAAAGAGCGAGAGCGTCACTGTCGTCGCGAGCGAGGAGGCGTAGAGATTTACCACATTGTTGCCGATTAAAATGACCGAGAGCATTTTCTCGGGCTTTTGCAAAATCGCAAGCAGCGTGACCGCGCGCTTATCGCCCTGCCCCGCGAGTGTTCGTATGCGTATGCGGTTCACGGTCGTGAGGGCCGTCTCCGCCGAGGAGAACAGAGAGGAAGTCCCGAGCAGGAGGATGAGCAGACATAGTTGTATGAGATCTTGGCGACTCAAGATTGTCTCCTTTTGGAAAGCAGGCGTTTCATTCCCCGCGCGAGTTCGATGAGAGCCGTGAGGCCCATGCCGAACGCGATGAAGAGGTCGCCGAGGTTAAACACCAAATGTTCCGTTTTTTGATTGACGAGGGAAAGATAATCGACCACGTAACCGCGGAAAAAGCGGTCAAAGAGATTGCTCGCGCCGCCCGCAAGCACCAGGGCGAGCGCCGTTTTTTCCGCTTTCCTACCGCGCTTCGGGAGCAGGGTAGAAAAGCGAAGCAGCACCAGACTCTCAATGAGCAGCGGCCCGCCGAGTACGATTTCCCTGTGCTTTTTGAAGAAGCCGAGCGGCAGGCCCTCGTTGTGAAAGCGCTTTATAAAAAGCAAGGGCTTCCCGGGCGGCAGTTCCCGCGGAAATGCCTTCTCAGGCAGGGCTTCGACCGCACTTTTCCCGACTAAATCCAGAGCAGTGAGAAACGCAATCAAACGATAGTACCACATTAGGCCGCCCCCATGGGTCTCCCCATCAAGGTAGAAATCACGTACCAGATGAGAACAATAACGCCCAGCACAATACGATAGTAACCGAAGACCTTGAAGTCGTTTTTCTTAACCCAGCTCATCAGGAAGCGTATCGAGTACAGCGAGACCAGGAAGGCCACCGCCATGCCGAGCACGAGGTAGAGAATCTCGACATTGCCGAAGGGGATGCCGTATTTTATAAATTTTACAAACTTCAGGAGGCTCGCACCGAACATAACCGGGATGCCGACAAAGAAGGAAAACTCTGCCGCCACCGCGCGGGAACAGCCGAGAAGCACGGCGCCGAGTATCGTGACGCCCGAGCGCGAGGTGCCGGGAATCAGCGCAAGCACCTGAAACATGCCGATGTAAAGCGCGGTCTGGTAGTTGAGCTGCCACATCTTAGTAATCTGCGGCTTGCTCGTCTGATTTCGGTTCTCAATCAGAATGAAGAGAATGCCGTAAATGACCAGCATAATCGAGACCACAAGACCGTTGTAGAGGTGCGCGTCCATCCAGTCGTCGAGCAGTTTGCCAAGGATGGCGGCCGGAATGCAGGCCACAATAATCTTACTCCAGAGCGTCAGGGCAACCCTTCTCTGGTCGCCTCGTTTTGAGCGACTCAAAGGATTCAGGCGGTCAAAATAGAGCATGACCACAGCAAGAATTGCGCCGAGCTGAATGACCACGCGAAACATCTCCATGAATTCCGGTGAGACATCCAGATGAATCAACTGGTCAATCAGAATCAGATGGCCGGTCGAACTGATCGGCAACCACTCGGTAAAGCCTTCGACCATACCGAGCACAATCACTTTTAGAATTTCAATGATGCGCATACGTAATCTCCGTCTTCTTTCTCTTTCGTTTGCATTTGCCTTCAGATGTTTTCAATCTGCCAGTCGATCGGTTCTTCCCCGACCGAGCGCAGAAAGTCATTGGCCTTTTGAAAGTGGCCGCAGCCGAAGAACCCCCGGCTCGCAGAGAGTGGCGAAGGATGCGGCGAGGTCAGCGCCAGATGCTTCTCCCGGTCTATCATCGGCAGCTTTTCCTGCGCGGGTCGTCCCCAGAGCAGAAAGACCAGGCGCTGATTCGAGCTGTTTGCCGCCCTTAGAATCGCATCCGTAAACTGCTCCCAACCCTTGCCTCGGTGCGAGAACGCCGCGTGCGCCCGCACGGTGAGCACCGTATTTAAAAGGAGCACCCCCTGTTCCGCCCACTTTTTTAAGTAGCCGTTATTCGGGATATAGCAGCCCAGTTCTTCGTGTAACTCACGGTAGATGTTCTTCAGCGAAGGCGGTATGACACGCTGCTCGGGCAATACCGAAAACGCGAGCCCGTGCGCCTGGTTCGGTTCATGATAAGGGTCCTGCCCCAGTATCACCACACGGACTTTTTCGAGCGGTGTCAGTTCCAGCGCTTCAAATATTCTGTTTGCCGGCGGGTAGATTTGCTGCGTCCGGTACTCTTCTTCCACAAACTGATAGAGCTCCGCGTAATAGGGCTTTTTAAACTCTGCCCGCAGAGCCGGAAGCCAGTCGTTCTGAATTGCGGCCACCTGTTTTGCCATCCTCTCTTTCAGGATATTTCCTGTTTTTTTATCGAAATAAGTCCTCATATCATAGCATAAAATAAGAGCCCCTGCGCAGCTTTTTTGCCGCACAGAGGCTCTGTACCCGCACTCAGCGCACTTCTCGGTGCAGGGTATAACGCCGGAGTCTCGGGCAATACTTCATTGCCTCCATGCGCTCCGGGTGGAGTTTCTTGTTCTTCGTGGTGGTATAGTTCCGATCGCCGCACTCCGTGCAAGCGAGCGTGACGCGCGTTCTCCCTGAATTTGCCATGGCTTTTCTCCTCTCAAGAAACCGCTCCGGCAAGGGCCGAAGCGGTCATCAGGCTACAGTTAGGCGAAAACTCTTGCGACTTTGAGGCTTTCGTATTTGCATCCTGTTTGCATATTCATAGTAGCAAAGCCATGGTTTGCTGTCAATGCATCTTTTTTATTTTTCTTCGAGCACTTGGAAGATGAAGAACTTGAGGTAGTAGGTTTCTCCCGCCGCCCAGAGGATCGGGTGGTCCGGCGCCTGGGTGGAAAAGTATACCTGGCGGAGACGCTTTCTCGCGCCGCGCGCTGCCTCCTGTATGGTCTTTGCAAAGAGCGCCTGCTCCATAAAGTGCGAACAGGAACAGGTCGCCAGGAAGCCGCCGTCCCGAACAAGCTTCATGCCGCGGAGGTTAATGTCACGGTAGCCCTTGACCGCACGCTTAACGGTATCCCGCGACTTGGTAAAGGCCGGGGGATCCAGTATGACCAAGTCAAAGCGCTCGCCCGCTGCCTCCAGTCGCGGCAGCAGTTCAAAGACATCCGCAGTCTCAAAGCGCACTCGTTCCGAGAGTCCGTTTAAGGCGGCATTCTCGGTGGCCTGCGAAACACCGAGTGCCGAGGCATCGACCCCCAGCACTTCCCGCGCGCCCGCAAAGCCCGCATTCAGGGCAAAGGAGCCCGTGTGCGTAAAACAGTCCAGCACTCTTGCGCCCTGTGAAAAGCCCTGTACCGCACGGCGATTCAACTTCTGGTCGAGGAAGAAGCCGGTCTTCTGCCCCTCGGCCACATCCACCCAATAGTGCACCCCGTTCTCACAAATCTGAACCTTGGTGTCAAAGGGCTCGGAGAGAAAACCTTTTACCCGCTCCATGCCCTCCTTGAGTCTCTCCTTCGCATCGCTCCGCTCGTAGACACCGCGAATCGGAAGGCCCTCCTCAGAGAGAACTTCGAGGAGTATCTTTAAGACTCTTTCCTTCATTCGGTCCATACCGAGCGCAAGGCTCTCCAGCACCAAGACATCGTTAAATTTGTCCACGGTGAGTCCGGGCAAAAAATCCGCCTCGCCGAAAATCAGACGGCAGGCTCCGGTATCGATGACCTGCTTTCGAAGCCGCACCGCAGCCTCAATCCGTGCGCGAAGAAAGGCATCGTCGATTTCCTGCGCCGCGTTTCTGGTCATCATCCGCACGCGCAGCTTGGAATGCAGGTTCATAAAGCCGTTGCCGAGGGGATAGCCGTCGTGATCCAGTACGGTCACAAGATCGCCGTTCGTAAAATTGCCCTCGACCCGCGCCACTTCGTTGTCGTAGATCCAGGCACCGCCGCTCTTAAAAGCGCGTCCGCTGCCCGGCTTTAAACTCACTTTGCAGGGATACATCCTTTTCCCCTCCTCAGTTCTTCATACCGGGTTCCCAGCGCACCGAGACCCCCATGCCGAAGGCATTCGGACCCGTGTGGCAGGAGACGCTGTAAGAGAGCGGATCGTAGAAGACCGTCTCCGTCGGGAAGGCCTCCTGTCCCATCTTCTTCCACTCCTCGATATCGGCTTCGTCCGGGAAGCTGCCCGCCTGGCCGACCCATATCTTTCTGCCGGCGTCCAAGAAGCCCTGCGCCGCCTTCAAAATCTCCTCGACCTCGCGCTTCTTGCAGTGCTTGCTGCCGCGCACCGTCGCAAAGGGCTCCACCTTCTCACCCTTGATGACAAGGAGGGGCTTGATGTTCAGAATGCTGCCGACCGTCGCGGCCGCGCCGGAAATCCGGCCGCCGCGCTTCAAATATTTCAGATCTTCCACGCCCACATAGACAATGGAGAGAAGGGCGATTTTTTCAATTTCCTCGCGCATCTCCCGCGCCGAGAGCCCCGCCTCACGCATTGCAAGCGCATCCAGAACAATGTGGCGCATCGTAATCGAGATGCGGCGCGCATCCGCGACCTCGACCCTGCCGTCGTAATCCTCTGCGAGGAGGCGCGCCGAGGTGTAGGTACCGCTCAAGCCGGAGGACATCGGAATAAACAAAATCTCATCGTAACTCTCAAGCAAATTGTCCCAGAGGCTTGCCATCTCGCCGGGAGAGGGCTGGGAAGTGCGGAGCACCGTATCGCCGGTCAACAGCTCGTAGAAACGCGCCGTTGTCAGGTTCTTACCCTCGTGGTATACATCCTCCCCCGCAATGAAGGGCATCGGCAGCACCGAAATGCCGAGCTGTTCCGCCTCTGCCTGGGAAATGCCGCTGTTCGAATCCGTCACAATTGCTGTCTTCATGCTTCACCTCGCTTCTTTCTCTGTTAACGCGCGGTAACTCTGCGCCGGCAGGGCTATGTGTTCCCGCTGAAATGCTTCCGCTATACGCCCGGTGAGCGCATAGTTTAAATCCCAATACTCCTTGGTCTTACACCAGACACGCAGGGTAAAGACCTGCCCCCGCTCCTGCAGTTCGGTCAGCGCGACAAAGGGCGCTGCCGGGGCATCCGGCGGCAAGAGCACCGCCTTCTCCGCCTCGATTGCCGTGCGAAGCAGCTTGAGCACCTTTGCGATATCCGCCTCCCGCCCCACAAGGAAAGTCATGTCCAATCTTCGCTTCTCGTGGGCGCTGTAATTGGTGATGTTCGCGTTCATAAGACTGCCGTTCGGCACCGTAATCTTCTTGTTGTCGATGCTGATGAGCACCGTGTAGAAGAGACTGATTTCCCCGACTGTGCCGCCGACGGATCCCGTCTCAATGTAATCGCCGATTCGGAAGGGGCGTGCAAGGGTAAGCATAATGCCGCCCGCGAGATTCGAGAGCGAGCCCTGCATCGCAAGCCCCAGGGTCACACCCGCCGAAGCGATGACCGCTGTGACCGAGGCCATGGGCACGCCGACGATTGCTACCACGGCGATGACCAGCAGGGCATAGAGCAGCGCCCGCAACAGATTCAGCATGAAGCGCTGCATGGTCTTGTCCATGGGAACCCTGACACCCGGCTTTTCCGCAAGTCGTGTGATCTTTCGGATGATTACGGTGCCCAGTTTCCAGACCAACAGCGCAAACAGCAGGCGGACCAAGAATCCCCAGAGCGCCGCGCCGGTTCCGGGCTTCCAGAGCACATTCTGCCAAAACCACTGTAAAAATGTGATTTTCTCCGCCACCTGCGTGGTGACGGCCTCTGATACCTGTTCTGTCATGATGACCTCCTCATAACATCGGGGAAATGAAACGAAGCAGGCAGTGCTCCGCGCGCTGAAACAAAGTTCTGCCGTAGAGATACTGCTCCGTGACCTCGCGGCACAGCGGAAACGTGTCCAGAAAACACTGCTTCATCTTCGCAATCGCGCGGTAGCGGTAAAAGAGCACACCGTTCTCAAAGTGATGGTAGAGCGAGCGGAAGTCTAAGTTAATGGTGCCGCAGACCGCAAGTTCATCGTCCGCCACACACTGCTTCGCGTGCATGAAACCCGGCGTGTACTCATAAATACGAACGCCCGCGCGCGTCAGCACATTGTAATAGGAGCGTGTCGCCTGATAAACCATCTTCTTGTCCGGGATGCCCGGCGTTATGATACGCACATCCACCCCGCGCTTTGCCGCCAGGCAGAAGGCCTGGCTCATCTCATCCGTGATAATGAGATAGGGTGTCATAAAATAGACATAGCGCTTGGCATGATTCACGAGGTTCATGTAAACGTTTTCGCCCACCTGCTCTCCGTCGAGCGGCGAGTCCGCATAGGGCTGGCAGAAACCGGGTTCCGCCGCGCAATAATCGGGCAGACTGAGGTAGCGCTCCAAATTTTCCGCGTCCTTTTTTTCACCCCGTATCGCATTCCAGTTCTCAAGGAAGATGCCGGTCAGGTTGCGCACCGCCTCGCCCGTCAGGCGTATGCCGGTGTCAAACCAGTGCCCGTAGGGGTGGGTGATGTTAAAGTACTCCTCCGCCAGATTGTAACCGCCGGTAAAGCCCACCTTGCCGTCGATGACCGTTATTTTCCGGTGGTCCCGGTGATCCAGAAAGGCGTTGAAGAGGGGCGTCATCGGATTAAACACGCGCGTCTGTATTCCCGCTGCCTCCATGCGGCGTATGAAATCGTGATCGATAAACCAAATGCTGCCGATGTCATCGTAAAAAAGTCTCACCTCTACGCCCGCAGCCGCACGCTCGGAGAGAACCTCAAAGAGGCGCAGGAAAGCGCTCTTCTCCTCGATTGCATGGTACTCCATAAAGATGAAGCGCTCCGCCTTTTTAAGTGCCTCAAGCTGCGCCTCAAAGCCCTCCTCCGCGCTCGGATAGAAGCAGATGTCCGTATCGCGGTACACCGGGTACCCGAGGCGGTCGGAGAGATAACGGAACTGGTTCGCAATGCCGTAATCTTCGGCCTCCAATTCCTCCAGAATGCCGCCCTGCTGCGGCATCGCCGGAAAGAGATGCGCATCGATTCTTTCATAGCGCCACCGCATGCGCCGGGTCGCGCCGTTAAAACCGATCAAAAGGTACAGCGGTACGCCGAGAAAGGGAGCCCCTGCAATCAAAAGAATCCAGGGCATTTTCATGGCCGAGTTGATGTGTCGCCCGTAAATACCGAGCACCAGAATAAAGGCAAGCCCGTGGATCAGGAGCGGAATCCAGGGGTAGTCTCCCGTTAGATTGCGGAGTACTATGTAGACCCATACGAGTTCCACGATAATTGCAAACAGCGCAAACAAACCCCGTTTGATGCCGTTTCGCACCTCTGTCTTGCGTTCGACTCGCATTGCCCGTTCCATCTTGCTTCCACTCCCTTTCCGATACAACCAATCGTCCCCTCAGTGTAACACGCGTTGCATTTCTTGTCGCGTTTTTATCGACTTCTCTCCTACTTTGCGCCGCTCTGTGTTAAAATAAAAGCATCTGAATTGGTCGGCATTTTGTATCGTTTAGGAGGAAAACTATGAAAGAACTCGGCTACTACGACGGCAAATTCGGTCCTCTCACAGAGATGCAAATTCCCATGTGCGACCGCGCCTCCTGGTTCGGCGACGGCGTCTACGACGCAGGTCCCGCAAGACACGGAGTCATTTTTGCGCTGGATGAACATGTGGACCGCTTTTTCCGCAGCGCGGCACTGCTGGATATCACGATGCCGCTTACGAAGGAAGAGCTGAAGGCACTCTTACAGCGTCTGCTCGGTGAGATGGATGATGACGAGCTTTTTGTCTACTACCAGGTGACCCGCGGCAACCCGACCGTCCAAAAGCGCTCCCACTGTTACGAGCACGGGGTCCCCGGAAAGCTCTGGGTTTCTCTCAGCCCGAACCGCATTTCGGACGGCAAGGAACCGGTCTCGCTGATTACCCTCGAGGACACGCGCTTTTTGCACTGTAATATCAAGACCCTGAATCTGATTCCCTCGGTCATAGCTTCCCAGAAAGCAAAGGATGCGGGTGCCGATGAGGCCGTCCTTTACCGCCCCGGCGAGCTCGTGACCGAATGCGCACACTCCAATGTGCACATCCTAAAGGACGGCGTCTTAAAGACCCACCCGGCGGATAACCTGATTCTCGGCGGCATTGCCCGCGCCCACCTGCTTCGCGCCTGCGCGGCGCTCTCCGTTCCGACGGATGAGACCGCCTTTACGCTCTCCGAGCTCTTCGATGCGGATGAGGTCATCGTCACAAGTTCCTCAAATCTCTGCATCCGCGCCGAGAAAATAGACGGTAAACCCGTCGGCGGCAAGGCACCCGAGCTCTTTGAGCGCCTCCGCAGCTACTTAATCGATGAATTCCTCACGGAGACCGCCTGATTCAGGCGGTCTTTTTGCTTGCCAGAAAACGGTAAATCGCGGTGCCGATAATCAGCAGATAGCCGAGGACACTGAAAAGATCCGGGAGCTCCCGAAAGAGCAGAAACCCGAAGAGCGCCGCAAAGACCACTTGAATATAGTCGTAAACCGAAATTTCCTTTGCCGGCGCATAGGTATAGGCCATCGTGATGCCGAGCTGTCCGAGTGCGGCAGCGCAACCGGATAGAAGCAGAAACACGAGTTGCCGCACTCCCATGCTCTCATACCCCGCAAGCATGAACGGCAACACCATGACACAGGAGAAAATCGAAAACGTGAGGATAATGACAGGCCCCTTGACACCGCCCTGTCCCGCCTTCCGAACGAAGGTATAGGCCGTACCCGCACAAAAACCGCCGAACAGCCCCACAAGCGCGGGAAGCGAAGTGAGCCCGAGCCCCGGCTTAATGACCAGTGCTGCACCGCTCAAAGCGACCAGGAGGCAGAGCCAATCCCGCTTAACCGGACGCTCCCCCAGAATAAAGAGTGACATCAGGATTGCAAAAAACGGCGACATCTTATTGAGCATGGTCGAATCCGCAATCGGCAGATGATCGATGGCCCAGAAGTTTGCGATGACCCCCAGCATGCCGACAAACGAGCGCAGGAACACGGCCATGCGGTTGCCCTTTCCGATGCGGAACGGCTCTTTGGCGCGCCGTAACATAATGATCGCGACCAGCGCCGCGACCAGATTCCGGAAAAACACCTTCTGCATGACCGGCAACGGCCCCGCAAGGCGCACAAAAACAGACATCAACGAAAAGCCCGCAGCCGCGAGCACAATAAAACAAATTCCCTTTACGGTATTTCCCTTCAAACCAAAGACCTCAGCTTTCCTTTACTTCCATGCTATTTTGCGCTGAAACGACACTTTTCGCAAGGCGTTTTGCCTGCCGCGCAAACTTCACCGAAAATTCAGACAGTTCTCTCGATTCATGATTGCATTTTACGTCGGGTTGTTATATAAGTCTAATTAGTAGCCACTATCTAATTTCTTGTACGGAGGCACACTTCTATGAAGAATTTGGATCGCTATCTCTCTGATCTGATGATAGGAAACATTAAGCTGCACAACTTGCACTGGAACGTGACCGGTCTCAGTACACTCCGGTTGAGGCAATCAAGTACGCGAAGGAGTATGTCGAGCACATGCGCGACCTTGCTCTGACCATACGCGAAGAGGCTGGTAAGGACGACTGCTTCGTTCTCACAAACCTCATGGAGGATCATGTGGCGGGCTACGACAAGCACATCTGGTTCCTCAACAACATGCTGAAGTAATATCCTTTCGAAACGGAGAAGCGCCTGTATCAACAACTGCGTTGATACAGGCGCTTTTTGTTTTCTCTTACTTGTTCTTCCGCTGCTCCAGATAATCATTCAGCTCGGCATTGACAATGTCCGTAATGAACATATGGCCGGGCACATGGGTGATAACAACCGGCGGCTTTGCATTCTCCACCGCGGCCTGGGGCGTCACGCCGCAGGGCCAGAACACGGGAATCTCGCCCTCGCGAATCTCGACCGCATCGCCGTAATCCGGCTTCATCACATCCGTGACACCGATTTTCTCCGGATTGCCGATTTGCACCGGTGCGCCGTGGACGTTCGGCATCTTCACCGTGATGTCATAGGCCTTCTTAGCCTGCTCCGGGGTCATGGGGCGCATGGAGCAGACCATGGGACCCTCAAAGGGTCCTACCTTCTCGGTCTGAATATTGGTCTTAAACATGGGAACATTGCGCTTCGTCTCAATGTGGCGAACCGGAACTCCCGCCGCCATGAGAGCCTCCTCAAACGAGAACGAGCAACCGATCAGGAAGCCCACATAGCCTTCCTTCCAGTATTCGGTGACATCGGTGAGCTCCTTGGTCACAACGCCGTTCTCATACACCCAGTAGCGCGGCACATCGCTGCAGATGTTTCCGCCCTCGCCCATCGCATGGGTGTCGGGACTTCCCTGAATCACTTCCAGCACAGGGCAGGCAAAGGGGTTCTTCTCGGCATAGCGCTCAAAATCGGCCGCGTACTCCCCGGGGAGAATGACCAGGTTCGCCTGGGCATAGCCGCGGCACATGCCGGCGGTCGGGAAATCAATCTTGCCTTCCCGAATCAGCTTCCGAACCGCAGAAGGTTTCATGTCGATATAAGGGGTGATGTCAAAAGCCATATCCGCTTGCTCCTTTCTTAAACCAACAAATCGCTACCTGAACTCTGTTACATTCATTCCCAGCGCGTATCTTGCCTTTGTTTCTTATGCTCTGCTGTGCTTCGTCACGAATGCTTCGCTTTATGCGCGCACTGCCGTGACTGCAATCTCAACCTTTGCGTTCTTCGGGAGCGCCGCGACCTGGAATGCCGCTCTCGCCGGATAGGGTGCCTCGAAGAACTCGGCATAGACCTCGTTCATCGCCGCGAAATCCGCAATGTCAGCGAGGTAAACCGTCGCCTGCACCACATGCTCAAAGCCGAGTCCCGCCTCTTTGAGGATGGCGGCGATATTGCGGAACACCTGTGTGGTCTGTCCCTTGATATCATCCGCGGAGAACTCTCCGGTAGCCGGATCCAGCGGAATCTGACCCGAGACAAAGAGGGTTCCGTTTGCCTCGATTGCCTGCGAGTAGGGGCCGATTGCTGCCGGTGCGTTCTTGGTCACGATTGCCTTCTTCATAAAAACTCCTTTCCGAATCACAATGTCTGTGCTTATCAGTATAGTACAGGAACCACCTTAGCGCGAGAAAACTTCCTCGGCTTTCAGCGCTTTTTCGATCAGTTCCCGGATATGTGCGGAGAGCGCGTGGCGCGTGCGGTTCTCCTTGCCGGGCCTAAGAGCAAAGGTCTCCAGCGGAAAATGATCGGACCGAATCGGCGCAGTACTCGTGTCCGGCGTAAGCGCCATGACACCGCACACCGGATTGGTACGCAACAGCTTGCCGATTCCGCCGTAAATTTCGTCGCTGCACGCATTCTTATAATAGGTCTCCAGCTGCCCGAGACTCGAGCGCTCCCCCGCCCAGATTTGCCGCACCTTTCGGTACTTGCACTCCAGTATGATGCTGCCGACATACCAGCCTGTTTTCTTGCTGAAAATGTGCAATAAAAGGTCGGGATGATTGTGGTTTCTTCCGTTGTGACTTGTCGCAAAGTAGAGCGGATCCCGCTCTCTGTCCGCGCTGCGTTCTCCGAGAGTCTGGTTATAAACCAGCGCGAGGCGCACCTTCTCGTTTTCGTAGCAGACCCGGCTTCCGTCCCGAAGCGAAAAGCCGCCGCCCTCACCGACCTCGTAGCTCTCCTCCCGATCTGTCTCGGTCGCAAAGTCCTCGAGCACATGCCGCAGTTTAAAATAGCACCAGAGTTCGTATAGCAAGCTGCTCTTTTGATAACTCAGGCGGTATATCTCCCGCATGGTGAGCCCGAGATGATCCCGTTCGAGCGATAGATGCAGACAGTACAGTATGTAGTAGCGATTGTCCGCCAGCATGGCCTGCGAAACCGCATAAACCTGCCGCCCCGAAATCTCCGGATACCAGGGCATATTGCGGAGCGCATTCAGCAGATGGCGGTAGCGCCGCACCGTCTCGGTAAAATCTCGCATCCGCCCGCCGCTGAGTTGCGCATCTTCCGTGTACTGCTGAAAACCCGCGAGCCTTGCCAGAATCCGCTCCGCCATCATACGGAGCATGCGATTCTCGTCAATGTCGTAGTCGAGCCGCTTCTTCGGGATTAACTGCACATGGGAGATGCCGCCGCGAGATAGATTGCTGCGCATGCTCTTGGCATCCACTCTGCCGCCGGCTTGTACCGGCTCCTTTTCGTAACTCGTCTTAATCGCATAGCGCGGCTGCTCTATGATGTCCCGTATTGCGGCAAAGACCTTGCTCTCCTGCGCCCGAAGGCGCTCCAAGTCCCGAAACGCGCGCAGCGGCAGCGCCTGCTCACCGCCTATTCCGCGCCTCTCTGTCCCCTTCTTCCAGACCCGGCTTAAACCTTCGAATTCTTCTTCCAGCTCTTGTTGCATGAGCTGCCATTCTCCGGACTCCAACTGTCGCGGCTGCACGGCAAAGTTTCCGTAGTAGCGCTGCCCCGCCGCCTCGACAAAAAACAGCATGCGCTCCACCAGGAGCCCCTCCTGCCCGCCGCCGCAGAGCTGAAACGGACGGTCCGATGGGGTAATGTAATCGCCCGCCGCATCGCTCTCCACGAAGCGCTGATCGAGCGCCGCATCCAGACAGGGTAGATACAGTTTTGCCGCCGTATCTTCCGAGCGGAATAAAAAGGCCACGCCCTCGTTCTCCTTCACCGAAATTGTGGGCGTTGTCGTGAGACTGTTTGCGGCAGGCACCGTGACAAAGCGTGTCGCCTCCGATCTTCGCCTGATTGCGGCCCCGTTTTTGTCGATGTAGCTCGTGCGTATCACCGAAAGGGAAAAAGGGAGCTTAACTGCAATAGCCATAGCTCTCAATCTCCTTTTTCTTCTGTGCGAGTATCGCACGGCATCTCGCAAACGGCGAAAGTGCCTTGTGCTTCTCCAACACAGCGAAGAGACTGCTCTCTCCATCCTCCCTGAGGGCGGGACCTACCACGCTCTCGACACCTCGAAGCTTTGTCAGCACGCGCTGCGCGAGCTGTAAATCCAAGGCATCTTCAAAGCTTAAGCCTTCCTCCGCAGGTAGATTGCTCAGATATTTCACCACACTCTTTACAACGCGCGGACCCGCACCGTACTTGCTGCTGAGGCTCTGCAAGGCGCAGTGTACATCCCAGAGCAGCGCACGCAGTTCAAGTTCATTCGAAACACTGTCCTTTGCGAGCAGCTTCTCGTAATCCTGGGTGCTCCAGATCTGTGTTTTTCCGATGGCCGCAAAGCTCTTATCCTCCCACTCGGTCGCGTAGTTCAGCACCGCAAGCTCTATCACATTGGCGCGGTCCAACACCTTGTCCGAGAAGTGGAAGGTGGTCTCATCTACATTGACCGTGCCGATAAACTTCACATTGCTGCCGATTTCGATCCGGAAGGGATAATCCGCCGCATTGTAGAGCTTCCCCATGTACTGCTTGTCGTAAAGTTGCAGTTCCCGCTGTCCCGCCGGCCTCTCGAGGATTGATAGGAACTGGCTAAAGTAGTGCTCCACTCGTGCGAGGTTCATCTCCTCAAAGCAGACCAAAAAGAGCTTGTTCTTATTCTCCTCTCGCTGCGCGCGCACCAAGAAGTCCACAAAGCCGGAATCCGCCGCGTGGTAGACCATGTGCGCAAGGTCCACGTAACCGAGGAGATCCGCATCGTCATTCCAGGACGGACGCACCGGGACCATGAGAATCTGGCTGTCCTCCAAGTCCGCGCTCGCATTGAGTCCGAGTGCCTTCGCGTAGATATTGACCAGCGAAGACTTACCCGTGCCGCTGAGACCCGAGAGTATCACGAGATCGTTGCACTTGACCGCCGTGTGGAAATTGACAAAGTCACTGCGCTTATAATAGCAACGGCTCTTCTGCGCGTAGTACTCCATCATATTGAGAATCAGCGCCTCGTTTTTCTCGGCCATCGGAATCTGCGCAAGGTCCTTCTCATCAATCGGATCCTTGAGCTCTGTCTCCAGCTCGGCTCCGCGGAAGTCCTCGCGCTCTTCTGCCTCTTCTGCCTCTGCCGCCTCATCGAGGGCATCGCTATCCGCTTCCTCCTTCTTATCGGAAGCAAGCGCATCCTCCGTTGCCGCCGCAAGCCGCTCGGCCTCGGCCCGCGCCTCCGCTTCCCGCTGTCTCTGCTCCTCCTTCTCATCTTTCACAGCCTGCAACACAGCGCTCTTTAACTGGTTGTCAATCTTCCGGTAGATATCACTCGGTACATAGCTCACGCAGGGATTGTAGCTGTCGTCGTAGACAAAGTACTCCATGAACTCACTGAGATCGATCGTAAAAAGATATCTTGCCCCTAGGACGCAAGCGCCGACCGGATCCGTGGTCGCACGATCAATGCTGCCGACCGCAAACAGTTTTCCGTCCTCCTCCATCCAGAGCACAAACGCGGGCGAAGAACTCTCAAGGTCATACCCGTAAAGGCTGCCGAGCCCTTCTCCGGCATGAATGCAGGCCATGAACTCTGCGCGTGTCTCGAAACTCCGATATAAATTCCAACTCGTTTCGTACTCCCACTCACGCACGCCCTCATTGTTTTTGTTGCAGAAAACAGGCACCGCATAGAATTCCGTATTTTTGTCGAAAGACTTCGGAACCGGAACCAACTGAACATCCTGCATACTCCGAATTTCGGTGCCGTTTGTGTTTTTGCTCTGCACCCGGAAGATGAAGAGCTGATTTTCCATAAACTCCTCAAAGTGTTCGATACGGTCTTCCACGCTCGCATATACATCATCCGTGAAGTCATTGATTAAATTTCCGAACCCTGCCACATACGAATTGGCGGCATCCGGCAGCATCAATGTTTTTACATTAAACTGGATGATTCCCAAGCGATTGATAAAAACAGAGCCCCTTCCGGTCTCACCGTTCTGTGCCAGTCTTCCGATATATTCTCTGTAATTTTTTGTCATTTCCGTAGCCTCTCCTCAATGGCCTGTTTGACATCCGCAATCGTGGTAATTTTTAAGTTGCTGAACTGTTTGATTTTTACTTTATCCGCAAATCTCAGGGTTCCGCTGACATTCCAAATTTCCGCATATTCTTTCCAGCTAAGTTCTTCCAGCGCATCCGCCTTTGCGCAGATATCACAGTTTAATTCTTCAGCTTGATCGCTCAAATCGATTCGTGAAAAAATAAGGATTTTAGGCTGTTTTCGTTTTTCACTGAGATATTTCTCCTCATATTTTTTGAGCTCTTCTATATTCTTTAACAGTTCCTTTTTTTCGCGCTCTGACTGCCGCAGTCTCTCTTCGAGTTCTCTGATTTTATCTCGCGCAATTCCGGCCTCGTTTTCCGCAATTTTCTTTAACTCCTCGCATCTGGCTTCCGCGCGCCTCTGCTCTTTTCTGGCCGACTCCGTCTCGCGCTTTTCATTGTCCAAGCGAATGCGAAATTCCTGCTTTTCTTCTTTGTTCTTTTTCTTCTGTTCCTGATTTTCCTCCCTGAGTTCCTCCAGCTGTCTTTGCAACTCCCTTAGCTGCGCCGCGAAAGCCGCAAGCTGCTTCTCTGTCTCGGCTTCGTGCTTCTCCTCGGCGGCCTCCTCCGTAGCCGCTTCTTTTATCTCCTGTTCCGTCGCGTCCTCTGTCGTTACGCTCTCCGCTTCCGCCTTCTCTTCCTCCGGCATCTGCCAAGCCGTAGTCGTCATGTCCTCCTTCGCGTGATAGAGCACTTCTCCCATCTCAATGGTCATTCGATTCGACTGATCCAAGAGATGAAACAGCATCGGCAGGGGCAAAAGATGTAAGTTCTTGCGCTGTCTTGCGGGAACAGAACTGCCTCGTTTCTCAACAAAAAATGCCAAGAAGCTTCGTCTCTCTGCCTGAGACATGCTTTTCAGGTCTTTTTTCAACAGCGCGGGCGTATACTTTCCGCCCAGGGTCTTTTTCCGTATGAACGCCAAAGTTCTTCCTCCTTTCGTCTTGCTGATTGTATTGTGCGACAGCAAAACGCTTTCTTCAAGCCCCCCGCGCTATCCAAAACGTACAATTTTCAAGGTTATTTTCCACGCAATTACCAATTGACAGCATATTTCTCATTTCTGTTCCATGTTTTTATTCCGAACAGATACCTTGCACGCATAAATTTCGTCATATTTATTTTTGCGTTCACATCCACCGCCTTGGGTGCATCATTCGCCGATTTCGAGACGCTGCCATTCGCTCCGGACAAGCATCGGCCCTCGGCAGCCACAAAAAACCGGGATTTACAAGCGTCCCATCATATGCTAAATGGTCAGCAGACGCAATTATCAAGCCGACATTTCTAAGAGCCCCTTTGTGATACAAAACCCACCCCTGGAAGAACTGTACCGCTTCCTGTTGGATTCTTTCAACAAAACAAACGCATTCCGTTTGAACGGCCTGATTTTCGGCTTTGCTTACCGAAAAGATTCCCAAATCTGTTCCTTCCAAAACATTCATGAATTCGCAGCTTTTGTGCGGCAAAAGAGGAATGCCATCGCTACGAATCTATTGCCAGAATTGTAACGGACATCCGTCACGCAAGTATCTCGTCCGGTGAATTCCCCAGTTATTTGATACAGGCACATCTACCGGTAATTCATGAAAAGAATATTACCGAGATGTATCATATGTTTTCCTTGGATTCATAAGCACAGCTTCGAAGCTGTCATCAATTTCCGCAAAAACAAGTCCACCGTCCCATACTCTCGTATGGTCCGGCGGACTCGTTTCCTTACTTTTCTGTTTTTAACACTTCGCCTTACGCGCTCTTCTCTTCCTCTAAGAGATTGGTCATGCTCTTTAAGCCCGTCACAAGAGTGGAGCCGTTGTGCAGAAGCGCACCGGTTGCGGGCGGAAGCATGCCGCCGACACCGAGCGCAATTAAGAGCGCATTGAAGCCGATGATGAAGTTGTAATTCGAGTGAATGCGGCGCATCAAAGCCATGCTGAGCGCTCTGAGGAACACCAGCTCGCGCAGGTTCTCCGCAGAAAGCGTGACATCCGCGACCTCGCGCGCAATGGCCGCACCGTCGGAAATCGCAATGCCGACATCCGCCTCGGAGAGCGCCGGGGTGTCGTTCACACCGTCGCCGATCATGATGACCTTGCGGCCCGCCTCATGTTCCTTCCGCACAAACTCTGCCTTGGTGCCCGGGAGCACCTCTGCGTGGTACTCGTCGAGTTCCAGCTGCGCCGCAACCGCGGCCGCGGTCTTCTCGGAATCGCCGGTCATCATGCAGATTTTGGAAATGCCGAGGGCGCGAAGTCCCTTCACAATCTCCGGTGCCTCCTCGCGAATCGGGTCAAAGATGCATATGACCGCGCAGAGCTTGCCGTCGATTGCAAGATACAGTCTGGAATACTCATCCGGCAGCGCCTCGAGCTTCTTCTCATCCTTCTTTAAGAGCTTGCACTTCTCGTCCTCAAAGACAAAGTGATAGGAGCCGATGACTACCTTCTTGCCGTCAATCTCGGAGGCAATGCCGTGCGCAACCACGTAGTGCACCTTGGAGTGCATCTCCTTGTGCCGAATGCCGCGCTTCTTTGCCTCGCCGACCACGGCGTTTGCAATGGAGTGCGGGTAATGCTCCTCGAGGCAAGCCGCAATCTTCAGTGCTTCTGCCTCTTCCATGTCATTGAAGGTCTCAATGCGCATGACAGTCGGCGTTGCGCGGGTCAGCGTTCCGGTCTTATCAAAGACGATGGTATCTGCCTCCGCAATGGCCTCCAGGAACTTACCACCCTTCACGGAGACATTGCGATCGCCCGCCTCGCGAATTGCCGAGAGCACGGAGAGCGGCATGGAGAGCTTCAGCGCGCAGGAGAAATCGACCATCAGGAACGCGAGTGCCTTTGCGACATTTCGCGTCAGAAGGAAGGTAAGTGCCGCACCGCCGAGCGAATACGGAACCAAACTGTCCGCAAGATGGTAGGCTCTCGCCTCGGTGTTGGACTTTAACTTCTCCGACTCCTCAATCATCTTAACGATCTTGTCGTAGTGACCGGTTCCCTGTACCTTTGCGACGCTGATGATGCACTCGCCCTCTTCGACCACGGTGCCCGCATAGACATAGGCACCTGCCTTCTTCTCGACCGGCACGGATTCACCGGTCATGGACGCCTGGTTCACCGTCATCTCACCCTCGACCACAGTTCCGTCGAGCGGGATTACGTTCGAAGTGCGAACCACAATGCGGTCGCCGACCTGCACGTCCTTGACATCGATCAGAACATCGGCGCCCTCGGTCTTCATCCAGACCTTCTCGACCTGGAGGCTCATCGCGCGAGCCAGGTCGCCGACCGATTTCTTATGCGTCCACTCCTCGAGTATCTCACCGACCTCCAAGAGGAACATGACCGAGGAAGCCGTGCCGAAGTCGGAGCGGAGCACCGAAGCCGAAATCGCAGTCGCATCGAGAACCGGGACTTCCAGGCCGCGCGTCAAGAGACAAGTAACGCCGGTCACCACATAACGTAAGCTCTTGACCGCCGTCCAAGCCGCACGCAGCGGCGCAGGCAAGAAGAGCATTCTCGCGCCGTGAAGCACTACCTTCCAAAAGAGTTTCTCCTGGTAGTAGCGATTCATCGCACGGCCGCTGTCTTCGGGGACCAACGAGAGTGCGTATTCATCCCGGTATGAAAAATCACAGAGAGCGCCAATCAGCCGCTCTCTGTGATCCGCCTCTCGATTGTACTTTACAATTGCGTCACAGGTTCGCTCAAATATTTTGACATCCTGAACGAAGGGCAGTGCTCGCAAGTAGTACTCCAGAATATCCGCCTCGGAGAGCGACATGCGCGTGCCCGCCAAGTGGACACGCATCACATTTCTGGATTCGTGGCGTATTGTGTATCTCATGCCTCGGTCGCTGCCTCGTGCTCTTCAACCAGAGCCTTTGCCTCCTGATATGCTCTCTCGGACTCCTCTGCGTAGCGACGCTCGTTGATGTCCTTTGCGTCCTCGTAGATGTCATCGCAGTTCTCGCGGAGCGTGGAGACCGTCTTCATCACGCAATCCTTGCCGCGAAGCACCGCAGCCGTTGCCTGCGTGTAAGCGCCCTTCGCGTCCTTGGACTTGAGAATTGCAACGCCTGCCGTACCGAACAGAGCGCCGCCGACAAACATACCAACCTTGAACAGATTCTTTACACCAAACATAATTCTACCTCCTCGTTTGTGCTTGTTTTCATGTCTTGTACATAGTTTACCGCAATCTATAAAAAGTGCAAAGTAAACTTACTTTGTATACTCTAACAGCTTTTAGTGAAATTCATCTAAGGTAGTGAACTATAACCTCTGCCATCAACATAAGTATTGACAGAAGGAGCAACACAACCATGTGCAAACGGTAGCTTAAGCTGAGATATGCCACGTACTCGCGTATCGTCGCATTCAGCGTGTAGTACCATTTTGTTTTGGCGCCGAAGCCCTTACAGGGAAGATGCAGTCGCCGCGCAATGAGCAGCGCACGAAATACATGGTAACTCGTCGTCACGACCGCAACCCGCGGATGGGTTCGCTCCATGAGTTCCCTCGAAAACTCCAGGTTTTCCCGCGTATTCCTGGAGCGCCGTTCCACCAGAATGCGCTCCGGGGGCACCCGTCTTGAGAGTGCGTAACGCGCCATGGCCTCACCCTCCGTGATATCCTCCCCCGGTCCCTGTCCGCCCGAGAGTATAAGGAGTGCCTTCTTATTCTTCTTTAAGAGCGAAATACCGCGTTCGATGCGGGCCGCAAGCAGCGGCGGAACGCGTTCTCCCTTTAATCCCGCACCGAGCACCACAATGTAATCAAAGTTCTGGTTGTCCCTCCGGTGAATCAAGTTTAAAAGGGATGAAAGCGCGTAAACCGCAAAGAGGATAAGCCCGTAGGCAATCCAAAGCCCCACCACACTGTAGGCGAGACGCCCGGCAAAATTTCCGCTCCAGTTCCCGATTTGCGGCCAGTAAATGAGATACAGAATCAGGAAAATCGCAAAGAGCAACGAGAGCATGTTTCGGACACGCAGCCCTTCCCGAAACAGAATACGAATTCCTTCTATAAAGAAACTGCCGATCAGCAAAAACGGGAAAAAGAACGTTGCCAGCGCAAAGACAGCCACAAGCACCACAAGTAAAAACATAAGCGGCGGGAAGGACTGCAATTGCTCCGAATAGCGGAAGGCCGTCAGCACCAGAAAAACCGCAATCCCGCCGAGCGCGAAAAAGCAGCAAACGCCGCTCCAGAGTGTTCTCGGATCCCTCAACATGACAAACAGGAAAAGCGCTACGGTAAGCAATGCCGTTATTTGAACGGCATTCAATAGCAGAAGCTGTATTCCTTGCTCCAAGCATCCACCTCCTTACGATTAATTGCATTCGAATGTATTAGCATACCACAGGCAAGGTCCTTTCCGCCACTTCTATCGGACCCCAAAAAAGTCCTTAAACTCCCCAAAAGTCCGCCTCTTCCCGCTCATACAGCAGCTCGCGTGTTTCCGAATAAGATTACCACTCCGTTCATCGGCAGCCGCTCCCATTATCACCGATAAGCTATATCTCTTATAGAATTATGCTTACACAAGCTTTAAGAATTCCCGCACGGCTCGCGTCATATAGCGGTTCCGCCGGAAGTAAAAATTGACCTCTCGCACCGCCTCCCGCGCGTTGAGCTTATAGAAGCAAAGATTCTCCTCATTCGGCACATGCTTAATCAGCACATCGCCGTTAAAGGAGATGCCCATGCCGTAGCAGGAAAAGTTATAGGCAGTCACCTGCTGCTCCGGTTCCAGGCGCAGCTTCGGCGCAAAACCTGCCTCGTGGCAGAGACGGTCGGCGCGCTCACGCGTATCATTGCCCTCGCGGAGCAAAAGGAAGCGCTCTTCCCGAAACTCGATTAAGGGCACCGGCGGGATGCGAGAGTTTAAATGCGCGTTCTGCTTGATTTCCGCCGCCGTGAGCGCATAGTTCCGGACGCGCTCATTGACCGCGAGCGCCCGCGGCACGGTGAGTAAGAGATGCTCTTCCCGGAAGAACTTTTTCTCATAGGCGGCCGCATTGAGCTCTGTGTTATCGATTAAAAGATCCAGGGTGCCGTCCGAGAGTCTGTCCTTTAACTCCGAGGTCACGGCCTCGACAAGTTCTATATGAATCTGCGGGAATTGCTCCGTGAACTGCGAGACCAAGGGCGGCAGCGCATAGGAGGTAAAGACATTGGTCCCACCGATGGAAACCGAACCGTTTTGCAGTGCATTGCGGTCGTGCAGGTAGTTCACAAAGCCGTTCTCCACGTCCAGAATCAGCTCCACGGCGCGAATGTACTCTTTCCCGAGATCCGTGAGACCGATCGGATTGGTGCTGCGGTCAAAGAGCGGTGCTCCCAACTTCTGCTCGGTTTTTCGCACCGCATTGCTGAGCGAAGGCTGCGAAATAAAGAGCTTTTTCGCGGCGCGCGAAAAGCTCATCTCCCGATACACTTCATAGACATAGCGCATGCCCTGAAACATCTCTTCGCCCGACATAATACGCACCTCCCAAAGTCTCCCTTCGCAGCGGAAGACATTTCTTTTATTGAATACCTTGTATCATCCCTTAGGTATTTGTGAATAGTATAGCGCTCTGTTAGACTGGAAACAAGCAATACAGAAAACAATCCCAGGGAGGATTACCATGACGAAGGTAAGAGAAGGATATCGTCTCGAGCACGATTCCATCGGCGAAAAGGAAGTTCCGGCATCTGCGTATTACGGCGTTCAGACGCTCCGCGCACACGAGAACTTCAACATCACGGGTCTCAAGATGCACCCGGAACTCATCATCAGCGTGGCACAGATTAAGAAGGCCGCTGCAATCACGAACTTCGAGGTCGGCGAGCTCTCCAAGGAGCGCGCGAGCGCTATCGTGAAGGCCTGCGATGAGATTATAGACGGCAAGCTTCACAACCAGTTTATTGTCGACCCGATTCAGGGCGGCGCAGGTACCTCTCTCAACATGAACGCAAACGAGGTCATCGCAAACCGCGCCATCGAGATTCTCGGCGGCGTGAAGGGCGATTACAGCCTCGTGAATCCGAACGACCACGTGAACTTCGGTCAGTCGACCAACGACGTGTTCCCGTCCTGCGGAAAGATGGCAGCGCTTACCCTGCTCCGCAAGGCACAGATTCAGCTGAAGCGCCTCGAGAAGGCACTGCGCGAAAAGTCCGAGGAGTTCGACTCCGTCATTAAGATGGGCCGCACTCAGCTTCAGGACGCCGTGCCGATTCGTCTCGGTCAGGAGTTCCACGCTTACGCGAGCGCCATCAGCCGCGATATTAAGCGCTTTGATACCGCGAAGGAAGAGATTCGCTCCCTCAATATGGGCGGCACCGCAATCGGCACCGGTCTCAACGCGGACAGCACCTACTTCCACCGTGTCGTCAAGAACATGTCCTCGATTACCGGTGAGGAGCTCGTGCAGAGCTACGACACCATCGATGCGACACAGAACCTTGACAGCTACGCAATGGTCTCCGGCATCGTGAAGAGCTGTGCCGTGAACCTCTCCAAGATGTGTAACGACCTGCGCCTTATGTCCTCCGGACCGCGCACCGGCTTCTGCGAGATCAACCTTCCCGCAAAGCAGAACGGTTCCTCCATCATGCCGGGTAAGATTAACCCCGTCATCCCCGAGGTCGTGAACCAGGTTGCGTTCAACATCATCGGCAACGATGTGACGATTACCATGGCGGCAGAGGCAGGTCAGCTCGAGCTGAATGCGTTTGAGCCGATTATCTTCTACAACCTCTTCGAGTCCATCCAGACCCTCAGCAACGCAGTCCAGACCCTTGTGGACAACTGCATTGTGGGCATCACGGCAAACGAAGAGCACTGCCGCGAGATGGTCGAGGGCTCCATCGGTATCATCACCGCAATCTGCCCCTATGTCGGCTACGAGACCGCGGCGAACATCGCAAAAGAAGCGCTCCGCACGAACAATTCCGTTCGCGATCTGATTCTGCAGAAAAAACTCCTCACGGAGGAGCAGTTAAAGACCATACTCGACCCCTACACCATGACGAAGCCCGGCATTCAGGGCAGAAACCCGGCAGATCTCTTGGCTGACTGATCTACTACCGAAAGAACGCCTCCGCAACAAATTGCGGAGGCGTTTTCTATTACGATACAAGACTTTTCTCTGCTTACATCTTTCTTGAAACAGTATGTTTTTTCCGCTGTACCTTGCGGGACGGCGCTTAAAACAGCTGCTTTGCAAGCAACAGAAACAGCGGCAGAAGAATAAAGATTAGACAAAGCGCCGCCAAGGCTACTCCGAGGCCGCGTCCAAGCGCTGCCGCTCCGCTCTCTTTTCGAAACGCGTAGGTGCGTATGGGTGCAAAGCCGCGCAAAAGTTCTTCTGCCCGCGCTACGTCCTCTTCTGCCACAAGTATCGCCCGGCCGCTTGGGGAATTCCCCTCGTAAACCTGCATACTGCCGACTTCTTCGCATGCCGCAATCTCATGCCGCAAAAGAAACGCTACCATCTGCGCCGCCTCCGCGGTGCTTCCCGCAAAGGCCGCCTTCACAAGGCGATTTTCTCTATCCTTCATCGACCGCACCTCCTTTCTTTCATCATACACCATTTGAAGCCATGTGAGCGCATCACAGCAACAAAAAAGCGCCCTGCAAGTTTTCTTGCAAGGCGCTTCGTTTTACCAACGCTGAAGGATGTAAATCAGTCCGGAACCGAACATATCCGCCATCGAGTGCACGAGGACCACAGGCAGCAGGTTCTTGATGAACTTCCGGTAAGCCACATAGTAAAGGAGACCGAAGAAGATACCGATGATCAGTGCCGACGCCATACCCTGGTAGGTGTGGAACGAGGTACGGATAATCGTCGAGAACACCAGCACCGGCCACTTGTACTTCTGGTTGACCGTTCCGAGCAGACCGAGGAAGTAGAACTCCTCATAGAATGCGTTCAGAAGCGAGTAAATGATTGCGACACCGGAGAGCGCCGTAAACTTCGGGATGACCGAAGTCAGGTCAATGTGACTCAGGCTCTCTGCCGTGAAATAGTTGTAGCCGTTGTCAAAAATCATGTACAGGATATCCGCGCTGAGACCCATGATGAAGAAGAGGACCAGATACTGCGGAATGACCTTGAGATTGAGCTTGAACGGAATCTGCTTAAAGTCAAAGTTACGGATGAAGAGATAGATGAAGACAATGGCAAGCATCTTCGCCTGAAAGCTCAGGTTACTCGAATAGGCAGCGCCTTCCGAAGATACCTCGGTTGTTGCCTCCGCAACCTCCGTCGCCACTTCCGTGACCGCCGTCGCCGCAGCTTCCACCGCCGGCTTCAGCGTATCGAGGTACATCTGCGTGGAGATGACAATGAACTTCCCGAAGAGAATCAGGGTGATGATGACGACATCGAACCATCTTAAGTTCTTTGTCTTCTCTCTCGGGAGGATAATGTCGCGTATGTTCATACTAAATTGCCCCCTTTATGATTTTTAATGCGCTCATTATAGCAAAGGGTCCAAGTTCTTTCCAGTAGATTTTAATTTTCTTTAAATTTTGTATAGAATCAACTACTTACTCTACCTTGTTTTGTGTTATTTGCCCTCAAAATGATTCCGTTCTACTGATTGCATACCAAAAAAGCCGCACGGTACCAATAACCGTGCGACTCTTCTCAGCCTATCTTTTCTTTGCTTCAGAGCTGTGCGTCCAGCTTTGCCTCAAGCTCCTTCTGCGGAACCGCACCGATGATGCGATCCACAACCTGGCCGTCCTTGATGATGACCATGTTCGGGATGCTCATGACCTGGAACATCTGTGCAAGTTCCGGCTCATCGTCCGTGTTGACCTTGCCGACCTTGACCTTGCCCTCGTACTTCTCTGCGAGTTTTTCGACGACCGGTGCCATCATCTTGCAGGGACCGCACCAATCCGCATAAAAGTCAATGAACACCGGCTCCTTCGACTGCAAAACTTCCTTCTCAAAATCAGCTTTTGTAAAACGATACTCCATCGCGCTACCTCCTCATGAACGGTACCATAGGCACCAAAATAGGAACTGGTCCTAGTTTGACAGATTTCGCAACGAATGTCAAGTGCTCAGAGGCCCACGTCCTCGTGCGAGAGCGTCACGCTGCCGTCCTCGCGGACAAAGCAGGGAATTCCCACATAGCCCTGCTCTCTTGCCTCTCGAAATGCCTCATTCCGGTCGCGAAGCTGTAAGAAAGCCTTGAGGTAAACGACATGCTTGCCGATGTCAACCAAAGTGAACTCGTTCTCTTTGCCGCTCGCCTTGATTCTCTCTTCGACTTCTGCGCAATCCGGGCAGCTCGGCATTCCATAAACCTTAATCATGTTTCTGTTCTCCCTGTAGAAAATGTCTTTTTGCAAATTCCATGTCCTGGACAAACTCCGCCGTTCCCAAATAATTGCCGTCTTGGTCTCTCACGGCGCGGTAGTTGACCAACATGGTCTTTCCGCCCTTCTCGGCCCAAATGGATACGCTGCTCTGTCTTCCGGAACGAAATTCCGTGATGATCTGGCGCACCATAGGCTCAATTTTCGGCGGGTGGCAGGAAAAGACCTCGCGGTCCAGTGCCATCTTCGGGCGCTTAAACGCCTTCTGTCCCTCGCTCTCGTTAAAGTAGCGGTTGATGTTGTCTGCATCGACAAAGGTGATTTCCATCGGAATCGTGTTGAGAAGCCACTCCAGCTGATCAAGCTTCAGGTGCCCACCCGGCATCACCACCTCACCGACAAAGGAAGACGTACGGCTCTTCGTATCCGCTGTGTTCACAGCGACCTGCAGCGCCGGCTGCTCTGCCGCTTTTTCCTCCTCCGCCGCTGCGTAGACCTTACTTTCCACGCCGAGGCAGTTCTCATAATCCTTGGAATCCCGATAAATTCTCTTCCACTCATCTTCCGTAAAATTCACGGCGCAAATCGGGAACAGGATATTGGTCTCCTTGTAAATCATCTCATCCGCACGCTGTACCACAGCCTCTGCGGCAGCCTTCCAAGCCTCATCTTCGACACTTGCCTTGTCAAGGCGACCCAGTTCGTCGCGGATTTCATCGTCCACCGTCCACATGACCGAGGAGGGACCTGTGACATCATACTTCACCTTTAAGAGCGGGTAAAGCAGATCTCCCTTTTTCGCGTAATGAACCGTGACTTCGCGGATTGCATGCACCGCATCCTTCAAGGAAACACCGAGTTTTGCCGCCTCGCGGAAACTCTCGATGCGCAATGCAAGCGCCTGGTTCTCGCGCGTTAAGGTCTCAAGCGGATGGCCGGGAATCGCAATGAGCTTTGCAGCCAGTGCGTTCTTATCGCCGTACTGTGCCTGCTGCTCTGCCTTCTCGTGATCCGAAATGCGAATCATGGAAGCCGCGACCTCGCGCTCCGCATTCGCAACGCGCTCTTCCTGCGTCGCGCCGTGGAAAAGAGCCGAGTGAATGTCGCAGAGCTTCTGAACTTCCTCAAGCGGCATGCCGTCCTTCATGAGCTGCTGCTCTGCCTGCATAATCTCCGCCGCCTCGACCGAGTGGAACTCCTTGCGGAAATCTTCGCGGACCGTCTCCAGAGACTCTCCCTTGCTGAGGCGCTCCAAATAACCCTTCAGCGCTTCCGCGCGCTCCGGCTTTGCGTTCGGGAAATTATACTGCGCAGCCGGCGGCACCGGAGGCTTTGCCGGAGCGCTCGGCGGCGTGGGCGGTGTCGGCGGCACCGGCGCTTCGTCCACACCGGTTACCTGAAAGCCCTTCTCACCAAACGCTTTCAAAATTTGCTCCATCGGGATGCCCTTCATCCGGGAACCCTTCGGAACCGTCATGATCTTACCGGCGGATGCAAGAATTTCCGGCTCCGTAATCTCCTTAAAACCGACACTTGCCATAATCTCCTTGAACTCCGGGTGCTCCGTTGCAAGCTCGTACACTGTCTTTCTGAAATCAATTATCTTATCCATGGATGTGCCTCCAAAATGGTTTGTTGTTCCTTACACCCCCACTATAACATATCTTCCCGGAAAAACCGTGACCGCTGCAACAAAACAGAAATTTATTCCTCCGCGATTCCCGCACAGCGCGCAGAAAACCGTTCTTCTGTCTCTCGGCAGCGCAGCACATAGCTTCCGAGCGCCTCTCGGTATTCTTCCTGCTGAGATTTCCAGCTGCCGAGCAGACGGCTCAGTTCCGACAGTCCGTCCCGCGAGACCGAGACATAACGAAGGCAGGACAGTCTCTCGTTTAGCTGTTCAATGTCCCGGAGCAAGCTGCCGCAGTGGAGGCTCACATCCGCCGCGCAGGCAAGGGCATGTTCCGCCGCCGCATAGTCGATACCCGCCTCTCCGACCTCTCCCGCTGCCATAGACGAAACAGCGCTCTCACTACCGCTCTGAAGGAATGCAACCGTATCAAAGGCTGCTCCCAGTCCGGTACTTTCATGCGCCCCGAGCAGCACAAACTGCTCTCGGAAGCCCTTTTCCAAGCGCGCCGCATAATTCAGTAAAATGCCCTCCATCTCTCGCGCATCGTAAAGGACTTGCTTTGCGAAATTGACAAGAGGGCGTTTGCCCGGTATGTCTGTTTCGAGCTCGTCGAGAGAGGAGATACCGCAAGATTGCAGTATGCAGACTTCCAGCAGCGCTTTATCTCGCATGAGACTCGAAACTCCGGACTGAATCTCCGCTGTATGCTGTTTCTCTAAAAGTTCTGCCAACTTTCTAGGATAATGCGCCCCCTCCGGAATCCGAAAAAGCGGATAGCAACTTTCCTCGCAACTATGAATTGCCTCATCCGCAGCGCGACAGGCATAGGCGAGATTCTTACAAAGTTTAAGAGACGGGGGACCCTGTAGTGTCCGTATTGCTTGCAGCATCCCGGGACGAACTTCTCTCTGGGGGAAAACATCGGTGATAAATGTACATACGTCGTTGAATTCCGCAATGATATCCTTAACGGAGGTCCCGAATACTCCTGCAGCTACTTGCAACAATGCAATTGTCGAACGATTGAAATCCAGATCGTGGCGAATGATGGGCAATCCTCCCGCATCTTTATCGAAAGCTCGTGGCAGTATTCGCTCCGTCTCGATAAATTGTTTTGTATTCTCCAGATACCGCTGTATTTGCTCTGACAGCTTTTTTCGAAATCGTTCCTCCGTCTTGAAAACGCCCTCTATCGCCATGGGTGCCACAATCGGCAGCATATCGGCAGCATCTTGAGTAATCCTTGCCATAAAGTCAAGTAATGAATTCAAAAAATACCCCTTCTCCACGGAGAAGGGGTAACATAAGTCAACCATATTTATGCTTTATTATTAACTTCGTCTTTTTTGTTAGTTTGTACGGCAAAATAATTTCGTAAAGGAGTATGTATTATCATTTTCCCAATTGGATCGAGGTCATCGTCTTTCAAGAATTTGAATCTCATTCTTTGACCACTATTGCCAATTACTCCCGTATTAAAAAGCTGTTCCAAAACACTGATTAATTGATGGCGTTCATTAAATCTTTTGACATAATCATAAAGTCCACCATATTGTTTCAATCGGTCGTTTAAATCACCTAATGTAAATGGAACCCCAATATTAGTAAAAAGCTTCTTAATTGCTTTCAAATCATCTGAATCATAAATTAAGCTTAATTCCTCTGCTATTTCGTTCCAACTTTTTTCTGAATAGCTTCGCATAGTTGCATCAAAAATATCCTGCGTAAAGCAGTCTGAATCCCCAGCATTTTCTTTTGCAAGATTGAGCATCCTAACAATATCTCGTGGACGATGCCAAGTATAACGCAAAATATATTCTTTGCTGTTTAAACCATTGATAGTACGAGGAAAATACTTATACCACAAATCTTCATTACCATTAATCCCAACTTTTTCTTCACAAACTCGTATTCTTTGCATTATCATTGATATAAGAGGACTGTCCTCATAACTTCCGCCTCGTATATACCAAGTAATTTCTTTGCCAAAATCTTCAATAGGTTTATTAATTTCATAACCTGATGTATAAACACTATTAATTACCTCTCTACGAATAGACGCAATAATATGAACCGGGAAGCTCACATTTCGATTTCGACATATATCGTTGAGACGTTCAATTGCAAGAATCAAATCACGAACTAATGTGATGTCTCTATTATTCATCTTTTTTGATTGGACAGATAATTCTAATTCATCAAAAAGAACCCAAACACTATTATCGGAAGAAACCAAATTAAGAACACTAAATAAATCTACAACTTTTTTTGCAAGTTTCTGATAGTTAACACGTTTCTGTTCTTTTTCGAGCCCAATTTCTAATCCAACAGTGGCACTTAACCCATTAAGTGCCGACAAGTTAACACTAACCATCCCCTTATTAATCTGCGGTATTATACGATGTGATTCATCAGCATAGATACTTTCGATAAGCTTATAAAGTGTTGAATACTCCTTGTTATCCTCAAAGATCTGATATTCGCCTTTGTGTTTTAGCCCCTTTATTATTCTGCTTATAAGATACAATTGCCAAGAGGCAATACAATCCTTCACTTCTGAAATATCCGAAATATCTGCTACTTCTTCTTTTATGTTATTAGTAGTAACAGCTGCTCTTTGTAAAATCTTTTTATCATCGGAACCGATCTCTGTTTTGTACCTTATAGGAATAACTAAATTTTCCGGATCATTTGATAATATACATTCTAAATATTTGAGAAAGGCTGTTTTTCCAGTGCCCTTATCTCCATAAATATAATATTTAGAACCTTTAAGAAAATCATTGATACTATATTGGTCATTTTGCCAAAAAAATCTTTCAAACAATTCAGCTCCGGACTCTAACAATTCATTATAGGCATCTGTTTTTCCAAAACATAAATCTTTTAACGGTAATTTGGAATTATTCATATCAAACGCACTCCTTGTAAATTGATTTTTATCGATTACTCCTTTTTAACAAGAAGTAAAAAATTTAGTGATGCATCCCACTTTATCTTTCAAGTGGGATGCTCTAATATATAAACACTTATGCTGGAATTTCCCCAACAAAATTATAAACAATCCTGACTTCCTGCACCTTCTGTCCGTCAATCTTCTTGACTACGCCCACCAAAATTTTGCTGATGAGTCGGTTCAGCACCGCTTCATCCAGTTCTTCAATGGCTGCATAGCACCGGATTTCTTTGATGAAGGTGCGAACTTCACTTTCCTGAGCATCGGACTGCTGAAGCATTCGCAACAGTTCCTGCAAACGGCGCTGATTTTCTTCCTGCTCCTGTTCCATGGTGGCAGTCAACTTCACAAACCGCTGTTCGGAAAGGATCCCATTTGCTTTATCGGTATAAAGGTTCAGGAACATCTCGTCGATTTCACGGTTTCTGGCTTCCAGTCGCTCACGCTCTTTCTGCATCTGAGAGGCATCTGCCATATATCTGTGTTCCATCCGACTGCTCAGCCGCTGATAAAAAGCATCCGCATCTTTAAGTGCAGTCTTTGCCATCTCCTGAATATCTTTCAGCACAAGGTTGTATAAATCTCTGGCTTCGATTTTGTGGCTGGTACAGGCGTTCTGACCTAACTTGTTGTAGGTCTGGTAGATATAATATGCTTTATCAATCGGCTCCCGCTGTTCGCCGGTAACACGGTTCTTTCCGGTTCTGCCGACCTTTTCATAACGCACCTGCATGGACTTTCCACAGGTGGCACAGTAAATAATACCGTGGAACAAGTTGTAGAACGGGCAGGCATTACCATTCATAATGGTTGGTCTGCGGTCAATCAGCTCCTGAACCTTATCCCATTCTTCCGGGGAAACGATGGATTCGTGACAGTTCTCAATGATTTCCCATTCCTCACGGGGAATGATGTCATAGGTGTTGGAACGAATGCCTTTCTGGTGCGTCCGAAAAACCAGATGAGCATCTTTATAAAAGGGATTTCGCAGGATGTGGCTGATTCGGGAACCAGCCACATAATAATAATTTCTGTGATTTTCTGATTTTCTTGTTTGTTCCTGTTCATAGTAAACTCTCTCTATGAACAGGTACACGACAGTTATATTATACCAGGTCCCTGTTACAAACTCAAATAGTCTTTACGCAGCTTTCTGTGCCATTTCCCGATGCTAGATTGCAAGATCAAGTAGGACAGTCTGAAATATTTCCTCCGGCGAACTGTAGTGAAAGTTTTTTCGGGGGAGCTGATTAATCCAGTCCTGGATCTCTCGTATTTGCTCATCCGTAGCGACATCAAAAGAACGCCCCTTCGGCAAGAACCGGCGTATCAAGGAGTTCTGCTTTTCGTTCAGTCCGCGTTCGTAGGCGGAGTACGGATGAGCATAGTATATGGGTATCGTGGGAAGCAACTGTGGCAGTGAAGCAAATTCACTGCCATTATCACTTGTGATGGAGTGAAAAACTTGGCTGAATCGTTCTCCGTACAGCTCTCGGAGCGTTTTTAAACCTTACTCAACTGCCTGTGTGCTTCTACCGGGTATCTTTATGATGTGTCGAAATCTTGTGGTTCGCTCATCCAGGGTCAACAAAACGGATTGTGAC
>ERZ773233.50-NODE-50-length-97724-cov-9.010648_pt1 | contig 97724 bp, 74 predicted proteins | sample MGYA00580991_ERZ773233 | MGnify/ENA primary metagenome ERZ773233 (study PRJEB29015, sample SAMEA2738178) | human oral metagenome | biome: human oral; feature: human-associated habitat; material: saliva | place: China | collected 2161 ...
GAAACAATGAATCTTCGGCCTACAGCCAGGTCGAAAGAATCGTTGTGGGCTATAACCTGAGTAAAAAGGAGGTGACCTTAAACCAAATTGGGGTTGATAAAAAAAGGACTTTCGCCCATGAAAGTCCTACACTTAAATTCTTCAACAAAGGCTGATCGGTTGAAAGCCCAGTGGTTGATTATAATTTACGATCAATCGTGTACGCCAAATAAGCAGCTAATGAACGCCTTACAGCTTCATCGGGGAAAGCATTAAGCGCTTCATCGGCTTCTTTCCGAAGCTCCTCCATGCGCTGATGAGCATAGTCGATTCCGCCTGAACTTTTCGTGAAATCAACCAAACTTTTAATCTCTTCAGGCGTTGCCGTGCGAGCTTTTACGTGGGCTACCCACGTTTGCACGTCGGTGCGGTCTGTATGGTTAAGCGCATAGATAGCCGGCAGGGTTAGTTTGCCCTCCATCATATCGTTACCAGTCGGTTTACCGATGATTTCGTCGTCGTAATAATCAAAAATATCGTCGCGTATCTGGAAGCAAAGTCCTATGATCTCGCCGAACGTGGCTACCTGCTCTACCGTAGCCGGCGCACAGTCGGCACTGATCGCTCCCAAGCGGGTACAAGCCGCAAAAAGGGCAGCCGTCTTGTGACGAATGACGTCGAAATACGCCTCTTCCGTGGCCACGGCTTGACGAATGTTGGCCAGTTGCTTCACCTCGCCTTCGGCTAATGTGCCGCCCAAACGCGCTACGATTTCTACGATACGCAGGTCGTCAGTGAGATAGGCTTGGTGCAAGGATTTGGAAAGGAGATAATCGCCTAAGAGCACGGCCACCTTATTGCCAAACAAGGCATTGACGCTGGCTTGTCCGCGCCGCTCACCGCTATCGTCGACAACATCGTCGTGGATCAAACTGGCCGTATGCAGGAGTTCGAGCGTGACGGCCGAGCGCAAAGTTTTCTCGCTAATGGGCGCGAAAGCCTTGGCCGCGAGGAGTACTAAGATAGGCCGCATCATCTTGCCGTTGCGCCGGCGCACATAGTTGAGCGCCTGACCCAAATAATCATCTTCGTGGGTAAGGGACTCGGCAAAAAGACGGGCGTACTCGTTAAGTTCTGCCTCGATGGGGCGACGTATTTCAGCAAGTTTGTCCACTTTCATTCGCTGGTTTAGGTGACAAAATTACGAATAAAAAGCCAACAGACGGATTCTTTTCCGTAAATTTACCGATAATTTGACCACGAAACTGCCCTACGCAGCACTGAATCATGAAGAGACTTTTCTTATTGGACGCTTATGCGCTCATTTATCGGGCTTATTATGCCCTCATACGTAGTCCGCGTATCAACTCGAAAGGAGAAAATACGTCGGCCATCTATGGTTTTGTTAATACGCTTGAGGATATTCGGCGCAAAGAAGCGCCCGATATGCTCGCGATTGCGTTTGACCCTTCAGGACCGACATTTCGCCACGAGGCTTACCCTGATTACAAGGCGCAGCGGGAAGCGACACCGGAGGATATTAAGCACGCCGTACCCATCATTAAAGATATTATCCGCGCGTACAACATTCCCATCATCGAGGTGAAGGGTTTCGAGGCTGACGACGTGATCGGAACGGTGGCTAAACGGGCAGCGGCAGAGGGCATTGAGGTTAGAATGGTCACGCCGGACAAAGATTATGCGCAATTGGTAGGACCGAACGTGCTGATGCAGCGACCGGGTCACGGCAATGCGCCTTGGGAAATTTTGGGTGTGGAAGAGGTTTGCCAAAAATATGGGCTGGCGGATCCAAAACAAGTCATCGACTACTTGGCTTTAATGGGTGATGCGGCCGATAATATACCCGGTTGTCCGGGCGTGGGACCTAAAACGGCCACTACTTTGATTCAGCGCTTCGGAAGTATTGAAAACTTGCTCGAACATACGGACGAGTTGAAAGGGGCACAACGGCAAAAGGTGGAAGACAACGCGGACAAAATTCGTTTCTCGAAATTCTTGACGACAATCAAGACGGACGTGCCGCTCGACGTAAATTGGGAAACGTGGAAATTGACAGAGCCGGACTTCGACCAACTGCAACCGATTTTTGAAGCGCTCGAATTTCGGACGTTTTTGAGTCGCTGGCAGAAAAGTCAAAATTTGCAAAAAAATCAAGTCGTCCAAGGCGATCTCTTTGCGATGCTTGCGGACGAAGATGCGGGCGACGCAAAAGAATCCAGTATTTCGACCTTAGAAAACACGGATCACGAATATCATCTGCTTGATAACGAGGATGAAATACGAGATTTTTGCGCGCAATTATTGACATTTGAAAAAGTTGCGTTAGATACGGAGACGACAGATAAGGAGGCGATCAAGGCAAAATTGGTCGGTATGAGTTTTTCTACAGCTCCGGGGCGCGCATGGTACATTCCGGTTTCACGTGAAACGGATGCGGTCAAAGTGCGCTTGGAACTCCTTCGCCCATTTTGGGAAAAGGCGGACGTTTTGATTGTTGGGCAAAATCTGAAATACGATCTCACGGTGCTGGCTTCTTATGGTGTGAAACCTAAGGGCCGACTTTTCGACACGATGTTGGCTCATTATGTTGTGCAACCGGAACTGGCGCACAACATGGACTACTTGGCGAGCGTCTATCTCAACTATCGGCCGATTCCGATCGAACAGTTGATCGGACCGAAGGGACGTGGGCAACGCAACATGGGAGATTTGGACCCGAAAGACGTATTTGAGTACGCCTGCGAAGACGCTGACGTCACGCTGCGGCTGATGGCGCCGCTCGAGAAGGCGATGCGCGAGAACGGGGTCGAACAAATCTTCTACGATATCGAGATGCCTTTGATGCCGGTCTTGGCACGAATGGAGCGCAACGGGGTTTGCCTCGACACGAACGCGCTTCAAGAAATCAGCAGCGAGTTTACGGCGCGTATGGTCAAGCTGGAGGCGGAAATTTATCAGTTGGCGGGCCACCCGTTTATGATTACCTCGCCGAAACAAGTGGGCGAGGTGCTTTTTGGCGAACTTAAAATCGACGAGAAGGCGAAAAAGACGAAGAGCGGCCAATACTCGACGTCGGAAGAAGTGCTCGTGCGCCTCTCTCACAAGCATGAAATTGTCGGGAAGATACTGGCGCATCGCGGACTCAAGAAGCTGTTGAGCACGTATGTGGAAGCCTTGCCCAAACTCGTGAATCCGCAGACGGGACACTTGCACACGACGTTTAATCAAGCGGTTACGTCGACGGGGCGCTTATCGTCGAGCAACCCAAACTTGCAAAATATTCCGGTGCGTGGGGAAGACGGACGCGAGATTCGGAAAGCGTTTATTCCGGAAGCGGGCGACGTATTTTTCAGTGCGGACTACTCGCAGATAGAGTTGAGAATAATGGCCCATCTCAGTAAAGACCCGCACCTAATCGAGGCTTTCAACAAGGGGGAGGACATTCACGCCGCCACGGCCGCACGCATTTTCAAGAAAGATTTGTCGGAAGTGAGCCGCGACGAGCGCCGGAAGGCGAAAACCGCGAACTTCGGCATCATTTACGGAATCTCGGCGTTCGGACTCGCAGAGCGGATGGACGTAAGTCGGACGGAGGCGCGCGAACTCATAGATAATTACTTCTCCACCTACCCTAAAGTGAAGGAATATATGGATAGCAGCATCGAAAAAGCGCGCCGGCGCGGCTATATAGAAACGGCTTTTGGGCGGCGTCAATATCTGGCCGACATCAATTCACACAATGCCGTCGTGCGTGGCTATGCGGAGCGCGTAGCTGTGAATGCGCCTATCCAAGGGACGGCGGCCGACATTATCAAGTTGGCTATGATTCGCATCGATCAAAGGTTGCGCGCAGCGGGGTTGAAAACAAAGATGATCCTACAAGTGCACGATGAATTAAACTTCAGCATTCCGCCCGCAGAACTGGAACGCGCGAAGGCTATCATCGTTTCTGAAATGGAAGGCGCTTATCAAATGAGCGTCCCCTTAGAAGCCGACTGCGGCACGGGCAAGAACTGGCTCGAGGCGCACTGATTTTACGCGCCCTACCCTACGCGCCGCACCGCGCGGATAAAAAAGGTCGCACGCCGGCGCTTAAGCTCCGGCGTGCGACACAGATTTTATGAACAAACTCTTTTACCTATGGAGTATCCAAGGGTGAAAACAGCCTAATTAATTTGTGGAATTCTTCACCGCCTCACCGAGTTGGCGGCCCAATTCACGCGCTTTTTCGAGCACTTCAGCCTTGGCGCCTTGTTTCCACTCAAGGCCTGTGCCCACTTCTTCCATTTTCATCGTCTCATTGTAAGCGCGCAGGATCTTTACTGCTTGTCCTGCCCACGAGAAACCGCCGAAAATGGCCAACTTGTGGTGACTTACTTCGCGGTCGGTCAGCTTTTTTACGAACTCATCCACACAAGAGAAGAGTCCGGTGTTGTACGTAGGTCCGCCAATCGCCACGCCGCGATATCTAAACACATCGCGCAAGACGCTGGACGGCTGCGAAACGCTCAAGTTGTGAACAATAATATTGCGGATACCGGCTTCAGCCACGCCCTCTGCGATAGCCTCCGCCACGAGTTGCGTATTGCCATACATTGACCCATAGCAGATCACTACGCCCTCGCTCGTTTCGCCCGCACTCAAGCGGTGATACGTCTCGATGATGCGCGGAATATTCTCCGTCCAAACCGGGCCGTGCGTCGAACAGATCATGTTCATCTCCAATCCGCCCAACTTCTTCAACGCCGCCTGTACGGGTTTCGCGTATTTGCCAAGAATCGCCGCGTAATAGCGCTCCATCTCCGGAATATAGCGTTCGATGTCCATCGTCGTATCGAGCACGTGGCCGTTCAAAGCGCCGAAGCAGCCGAACGCATCGCCCGAGAAGAGCACCTTTTGCTCCACGCAATACGTCACCATCGTCTCCGGCCAATGCAGCATCGGGACGAGATGGAAGCGCAGCGTCGTGTTGCCAAGCGAAAGTTCTGAGCCCTCTTTAACCTCTACATCATCTTCTGTGGTCAATCCATAGAAGCCACCAACCATATCAAACGTCTTCTTGTTGCCCACAAGCTTCACTTCAGGGTAGTATTTGCGGATATAAGCTATACTACTGGAATGGTCGGGTTCCATATGGTTCACAACAAGGTAATCTATGGGCCGCTCGCCCAAGATTTCGCGAATTTTATCCAAGAAAATTGGGAAGAAATCAGCCTCTACCGTATCGATAAGCGCCACTTTTTCGTCAACAACAAGGTAAGAGTTGTAAGAGACGCCGTGGGGCAAGAGCCAGAGTCCTTCAAAGCGATGCTTCACGCGGTCGTTTACGCCGACGTAATGGATATTGTTTGTTAGTTTCATAATTTTTACGATTGCTGATGCGCAAAGATAAGTCAAAAACAGACAACATGCACAGCTTCAGCGGGTCAAAATATCGCCAAATGCAAAAAACGCGCAAACCGGCAAGCCGCGACGGTCTGCCGGTTTACATTTTCAGCCGCCGCCCTCTTAGCCTCGCCGGCGTTCAGCGCAGCATCAAGCGGCCAAGGCGCTTTTCATCAATTCTGCTCCGCCTTCAAGTCCCCCCATCTGCCGCCGCAGCGCTTCGTTTGCTCCCACCAAACGATCGTATGCTGCCGCCAAACCATAGTTTGCTCCCACCAAACGATGGTTTGCTGCCGGCAAACAACAAAAAGGCTTGATGGCGGTAAGCGAAAGCGGGGCGGCAGCGCGCCCGATACAGCCTGTCGCGCAGCCAACTTTACGCTACTTTTCCGCAACGCCATCAAAAGCACAAAGCGGCGAGAACTTAACGCAAGGCAAAGGAGCGAGAAGCATCCTAAAGGGCACGATAAGGCGAATGGTTTTTACACTTTACGCTGCTAAAACGCAATATTTTAAAGCCAAGGCGGGGTTAGGTCGAAAAATTGTCGGACCTTTGCAAAGACAGGCCAACGAAAGATCGCGCCGGCCGCTTCTTTATATCCTCAAAAATCAACAACGATGAAACGAATCAGACCATTTCGCCTCGCCGTGTGCCTCCTGATGGGCGCCGGCGCCATCCTGAGCAGTTGTACGAGCGATGAGCCCACTCCCCTACCCAAGCCAAACTTGCCGGGTCAGCAGGGCGTTGTCATCATCAACCAAGGCAATGCTTACACAAGCCTTCCGGGAAGTTTGGATTACGTAGATTTTCAGCACGACACCAAACAGCAGGGCGTCTTTGCGCAAGCCAACGGCGGTAATAGCTTGGGCATGTCGCCGCAAAACGGCATTGCCTATGGCTCAAATATATACCTTGCCGTCTACGGCGACAACCTTGTGCGCGTGATTGACCGCACGACGTTTCGCCAGAAAGCCACGATCAGCATCAGTCAGCCCGAAGCCGTCTACGCCGGCGCCGGAAGCGTTTACGTGGCCGACAATACGGGCTACGTAACGCGCTTTGATACGCTCTCATGGAGCAAGCAGGCTTCCGTAGCGGTAGGGCCGAATCCGGCAGCTTTGGCGGGGGCTAACGGCTTACTATATGTGAGCATTTCCGACGGATATAATTCGTCGGGAGGCTATGCCAACGGCTTCCGCGTGGTGCGTTTAGACCCGCGGACCTTGCAGAAGCGCGACGAAATCAAGGTGGGTATGAACCCCGGCGAACTCTGCGCCGACGCCAACGGGACGGTCTACGTCGTCTGTCGAGGCGACTATGGCGCAACGCCGTCACGCATCTGGTGGATTAGGAGTGACGGCGCTGCACGCGACTACTGCGATGGCACACACATAGCCACGCACGGCTACGACCTTGTCGTGGTCAACTCCGTGACCGACTGGACGACGTATCAGACAAAGATCAATTCGGCGCTGTACCACAACCGAATGATGATTTCCGCTCAGCCGGCGCGCAAAGATTATTTTTCGGCTTATCCGGGGAGCGTGACGCGGGTGCAAATCAATCCGGCTTCGGGCGAAATCTTTATGTGTGGCGATACAAGTGCGACGGGCTATACGCAAAACGGCTACGTCTTTCGCTATGATTGGACCGGCCGCATAAAGGAGCAGATCAATACGGGCATTCATCCGTTCGGCCTCATTTTTATTTGAGCATCGGCCGACAAACGGCAGCCTTTTCCGCCTCTTTTTTCAATGCGCATCAAGCCCATTCGGCAGGCGGGTGCACGAGATGGAGACGCCCGCCGCGCCGTGCAAACGGCGCTCCCCCACCGCCGGCGCTGACGATTGGCATGTTCAGTCCTGATCCGCGCGAAGTCATAAGAAAGCGGAAATAGAGACGCGCAAATGGGCGCATCTCCCGAAAAAAGCGTAAATTTGCCCTACATCAGGCGGCGGCCGCGCTTCCTTCGCAAGGCAGCGTGGAGCGTCGGCCACCATTATTATAAGCATATTCTCCCCCATCCCATCCGGCCGGACCGCCCGTGCGGCCGGCCGTCAGTGCGGGGAAACTTCAAAGATAAGAGATAAGATTCATGAGTTTACAATGCGGCATCGTAGGCCTGCCCAATGTGGGCAAATCCACACTATTCAATTGTTTGAGCAACGCTAAGGCGCAGTCGGCAAATTTTCCCTTTTGCACGATCGAGCCAAATGTAGGCGTCATCACCGTCCCCGACGAGCGACTGAATCGCTTGGCCGAACTTGTTCACCCGGGGCGCATCGTGCCGACCACGGTTGAGATCGTCGACATCGCCGGTTTGGTGAAAGGTGCCTCGAAAGGCGAAGGATTGGGCAATCAATTCTTAGGCAATATTCGCGAAACGGATGCCATTATTCACGTCCTGCGCTGCTTTGACGACGATAACGTAGTTCACGTAGACGGTAGTGTGGACCCGATTCGCGATAAAACGATTATCGACACCGAACTCCAACTCAAAGACTTGGAAAGCATTGAGAGCCGCTTGCCGAAGGTGGAGAAAATTGCGCAAATGGGCAATAATAAGGACGCCAAGGTAGAGTATGAAGTGCTGAAGGCGTATAAAGAAGCGTTGGATCAAGGCAAGAGTGCGCGCACCGTGAGTTTCGAGACCAAGGAGGCGCAAAAAGCGGCCCACGATCTCTTCCTGCTGACGGCTAAACCCGTGCTTTATGTCTGCAATGTCGATGAGGCGAGTGCGGCAACGGGCAATGCTTACGTAGAACAGGTGCGCGAGGCGGTGAAAGACGAAGGGGCAGAGATCTTAGTCGTAGCTGCGCAGACGGAAGCCGACATTGCCGAACTGGAAACCTACGAGGAGCGCCGCGAATTTCTGAACGACGTGGGACTGGATGAGAGCGGCGTCAACCGGCTTATAAAGGCGGCTTACAAGATGTTGCAACTCGAAACGTTTATCACGGCCGGCGAAATGGAAGTGAAGGCCTGGACGTACCGCAAAGGCTGGAAAGCGCCGCAATGTGCGGGCGTGATCCACACCGACTTTGAGCGCGGCTTTATTCGTGCAGAGGTTATCAAGTATGACGACTATCTGAAATACGGCAGTGAAACCGCCGTGAGAGAAGCCGGCTTGCTCCACATCGAGGGAAAAGAATACGTCGTGCAAGATGGCGACATTATGCACTTCCGCTTCAACGTTTAAACGCACAAACTATGGTTTGGGATCCTGATATATACGCCTTTCACATCTTCGGATACGGTGTGCGCTGGTACGGCCTTTGGTGGGTGATCGGACTAATGATCGCTTATCTCGTCGTACAAAGACTCTATAAGCGCCAAGGGCTGGGCGATGAGAAGTTTGATAGTCTTTTTTTCTACGCCTTCGTAGGTATTATCCTCGGCGCACGATTGGGTCACTGCCTGCTCTATGATCCGGCTTATTTTCTCACACATCCGCTCGAAATCTTCTTGCCTGCTGTAAAGGTCGACGGACATTGGCAGTTTACGGGATTTACGGGTTTGGCCAGTCACGGCGGTACGCTCGGCTTAATGATAGCTTTGTGGCTCTACGTCAGAAAGACGAAGGTCAACTTGATGCGTGTGCTCGACAATATCGCAATTGCTACGCCGATAGCGGCGGCCTGCATACGTATGGGCAACTTCTGGAACTCTGAAATCGTAGGCAAGCCGACGACGTCGGCGCTTGGGGTCGTGTTTGTGCACAACCACGAGAATTTTGCCCGCTATCCGGGACAGCTGTTTGAGGCTGCGTTTTATTTTATATTGTTCCCCATCGGCCTTTTATTGTATCGCCAATACAAAGATAAGATCGCGACGGGCTGGTTCTTTGGTTGGGTGCTCACGTGCATCTTCTCTTTCCGCTTTTTCATTGAGTTTCTCAAAGAAGTGCAAGAGCCGTGGGAGCGCACGATGGTCTCTTACATCGGGATTAACCAAGGTCAACTGTTGAGTTTGCCGTTTATTATTTTGGGCGTCTACTGTTGGACCGGCGGAAAGCGCTGCCGACGCCTCGGCGAAAAGCCCCAATCGACTCAAAAGGCTTAAGCAGCGGGCCGACATCAAACATTAGCCATCAAACTTCTTTATTAGAATATCACTATGCGAAACAAATTATCCTTTCCCTTAGTCTTGGCTGCGACGCTTACGCTCACGGCCTGTAGCAAACTGGGCAATCTTACGGCAGATCGCTTCACTGTGACGCCGCAACCGCTCGAAGCGACCAACGGAAAAGTACCGGCAACGATTGCAGCACGCTTTCCGGCAAAATATATGAAGAAGAAAGCCGTCATAACCATTACGCCGGTGCTACGCTATGCGAACGGCGAAGCCACAGGCGCATCGGCCACATTCAGAGGCGAGAATGTCATGAGCAATGATCAAATGGTGAGCTACGCAAATGGCGGCAATTATATGATGAAAACAAGTTTCGCTTATCGGCCGGAAATGGCTTCGAGCGAGCTATTCCTAACTTTTGACGCGCATCTGGGTAAAAAAAGAGTGCAGATACCGGAAGTGAAAGTCGGATATGGGGTTTTGGCTACGGCAACCCTGCTGGAGCGCACCGCCGCTGAGACGCAGATGGCCCTTGGTGAGGACGCGTTCCAATATACTAAGGAACAGAAGCAAGAAGCGCAAATCCGCTACCTTATCCAACAAGCCAAAATTCGCAATTCGGAGCTTAAAACGACGTCAATCCAAGACTTTATTCGCACGCTGAAAGACATTAAAGCCGACGGGAAAAGCTTAGAGTTGGGCAGCATCGAAGTTTCGGCTTACGCATCACCGGATGGCGGCATGAAACTCAATACTGACTTGGCTAAAAACCGCGAATCGTCGTCAGCAAACTACGTGAAACAAGAGCTGAAGCGGCTCAAAATGGCCGGCGAGGTTGAGGCAAAATATACGGCAGAAGACTGGGAAGGCTTCCAGCAACTCGTTTCGCAGAGCAATATCCAAGATAAGGACATTATTCTCCGCGTTTTGAGTCTTTACCCTGATCCTGAGGAGCGCGAAAGGCAGATTCGCAACCTCTCAGCAGGCTTCCGCGAGTTGGCAGATGAGATTTTGCCGGAGTTACGCCGCGCCCGCTTGACGATAAATTACTTATTGATCGGCCGCAGCGACGATGAAATACAAGCGCAATACGCTGCCGACCCCGCCAAACTTTCTATCGAAGAACTCCTTTACTATGCTACGCTGACGGAGTCAAAGGCGGAGCAGGAAAATATCTACCGCACGGCGACGCGCCTCTACCCTAACGACTACAGAGCCTACAATAATTTGGCCATTTCCGCTTATGAGCGCGCCGACTTCAATACTGCCGAAGATTGGCTCCGACAAGCGGCGATGCGCAAAGGAAATGCGGCTGAAGTAAATGCCAACTACGCCCTCCTTTCCTTGGCTAAAGGCGACATAGAAGGCGCTGAAAACTATTTGGGAAGCGCCGTAGCCGCCAAGAATTACGGCGCCGTGGTCGGCAATCTTAATATTGCACGCGGCAATTATGCGCAGGCAGCAGCCGATTTGAAGGGCGTCAGATCCAACTCGGCCGCCTTGGCGCAAATCCTCAATAAAGACTACGTCGCAGCGCAAGAGACGCTCGACAAAGTAGTCCGCCCGACGGCAACGACCGACTATCTCAAAGCCATTCTCGCGATGCGGATGCGCCAATCTTCGACGGCGCTCACGCATCTCCGGAAAGCGATCGACAAAGATCCCGCTTTGCGCAACCGCGCTGCCAACGATTTAGAATTTGCAGCCTTGTTTAGCGACCCACAGTTTAAGCAAACTGTAAAATAAACAAATGCAGCCTCTCGCCATCCGCGGTTTAGTTGATTCGGATGTGCAGAGAGGCTGCATTTTTCCCATTGTGTACTTATGCGGATCAGCTTTTCATTACTCTTCATCTTGGTTCTCTTCACCGCCTGCGGGCCGGGGAAGGGCCGCATCCGAATTGAGGGAAAATTAAAACACCTCGACAAGGCCGAATGCTATCTTTACGCCGAAGGAGGCGACTTTTCAAAGCCCGACACCATTACGATCAGCGGCGGAAAGTTTAAGTTGGAGAAAGAATTGCCTGAAGCCTGCCTGCTAACAATCCTCTACCCTAACGCTACGACCACGACCTTCATCGGCGAACCCGGCGCCACGATCAAAATCGACGGAGATGCAGGCCGCTTAGACGAAGTTGACATCAGCGGAAGCGAACTCAACGAGCGCCTGACCAAGTTTCGGCAGCGGCAAGTCAAGAAAACGAAAAGCGACCAACTGATGGCCGCTACGCAATATATTAGAGATCACGCCACAAGTTTGGACGGACTCGCACTCTACTACAAATATTACGTAGACAACGACGCGACCGACGCCACCGTGGCCCTCGAATTGCTCAACTTATTGCGTAAAGGCCTCCCACAAAGTAAAGCTTTGGTCACACTGGATGCCGCCTTACGCCCACTCAAGTCCTACGCCGTGGGGCGTACATTCCCCGATTTTTCTGTGCAGACGCTCGCCGGAAAAACCCTCTCGCGCGCCTCCCTCACCGGCAAGCCCACCTTGCTTTTCTGGTGCGGTAGATGGAGCAGCGAAAGTACGACGGCACTCAACGAAGCGCAACGCTTGCAGACGACATACGCCAACCGGCTAAACGTCGTCGCCATCAGTCTCGATCCGGATCCTGAAAACGCGCGCAAATACGTTGAGTCGTTAGGCTACACAGGCGCTTTCGTCTGCGACGGCAAAGTCTTTCAAACGCCGCCGGCCCGACTGCTGGGCGTGCGCGGCGTGCCTTCGGGCTTCATCATCAATACAGACGGCCGCATCGTCGCACGCGACCTCCCCGTCAGTCAATGGGACGCTCAATTGCAGTCCGTCGTCCACTAAGACCCACGCATTTTTTCAGCCTGAAATCTTAAGAAAAACCGCATGTTTGCCAAAATCAATAGTGCCGCGCTCAACGGACTAAAAGCCATCTCCGTAACGCTCGAAGTGAATGCCTTTTTGACGAAAGGCGGCGACGGAACGGAATCAACCTTCTTTATGGTCGGACTCCCCGACAACGCCGTGCGCGAAAGCAAGCAGCGCGTACTGAGTGCACTGGCCAATTCGGCTTTCCGACTGCCGCGCATGAACGTGACGGTCAACTTAGCACCGGCCGACATACGCAAGGAGGGAAGCGGCTTCGACTTACCGCTGGCTGTGGGCCTCTTGAAGACGACCGACATTGTCAAGGCCGACCGCCTCGATGAGGTGGCTTTTGTCGGCGAACTCGGGCTCGACGGCACGATCCGCTCGGTGCGCGGCGCCCTGCCCATAGCCATTGAGGCGCGCAAACAGGGTTTTAAGGCGCTCTTCGTACCTAAGGCCAACGAGCGTGAGGCCGGCGTCGTCAATCACTTGAAAGTTTACGGCGTGAAGACGCTTAAAGAAGTGGTCGATGCGCTCAACGGCAACCTAAGTTTAACGCCCGTAGCGGTCGACACGCGCGCCGATTTCTATGCCGCACAAACCACCTATCCGCTCGACTTTGCCGACGTCAAGGGCCAAACGGCAGCCAAGCGGGCCTTTGAAGTGGCCGCCGCAGGTGGACATAATCTGATGATCGTAGGCTCGCCCGGATGCGGCAAGAGCATGATGGCCAAACGCCTCCCCTCTATCCTACCCCAACTGACTTTGGCGGAGAGCTTGGAGACTACGCAGATTTACTCCATTGCGGGCGAACTGCCGGCAGAGACGTCGCTCATAGCGCGCCGGCCGTTTCGCAGTCCGCACCACACCATATCCGACGTCGCACTGATTGGCGGCGGTATGACGCTGCGCCCCGGCGAGATTTCGCTGGCCCACAACGGCGTTCTTTTCTTAGACGAACTCCCCGAGTTTAGCCGATCGGCACTCGAGACGCTCCGCCAACCGCTCGAGGATCGTGAGATTACGATACGCCGCACGCGCTATGCCGCCACGCTACCTTGCTCTTTTATGCTCGTAGCAGCCATGAATCCCTGCCCTTGTGGCTACTACAACGACCCTGCCCACCAATGCACGTGCCCGCCCGGCAAGATTCAGCATTATATGGACAAGATTTCGGGGCCACTATTAGACCGTATCGACCTACAACTTGAGGTTACGCCCGTCGCGCTTGAAGAATTGCAGCGCGCACCTTCGGGTGAACGAAGCGAAAGTATCCGCGCCCGCGTCATCAAAGCGCGCGACGTGCAGACGGAGCGCTACAAAGACATTTCGGGACTCCACTGCAATGCGCAACTCTCTGCGGCGCAGATTCAGCAGTTTGCACAACCCGACGCAGCCGGTGCAAACGCGTTGGCGGGGGCTATGAAAAAACTCAACCTTTCGGCCCGCGCCTATGAGCGCATCTTGAAAATGGCGCGCACGATCGCCGACTTGGCCGGCAGGGATCAGATCGGTTTTGACGACATTGCAGAAGCCGTCAGCTATCGCAACCTTGACCGCGCCGACTGGGGCGAAAGTTATTAAGTCGGTCGCCGTCGCCCATCCTTCACCCTTATTTTTCATCACCCATCTTCGGCCTCGGTGGGCCGCATCGCGTGTTTTTGCATCCCGCCCCTTCGTTGCCCATTGTCAAAGTCGGAATAAAGTGCTTTATTTCTCCCGTTATCCCACACATTTTTGCCCACTTAGCAGCACGCCTTTCCCACCTCCGACGTTTTTTATCGTGAGGTGAAGCTCTTTTTCTCACGAGCGCAAACCTTTTTTCTCGTGAGCGCAAACCTTTATCATCGTGATCGCAAACGCCCCACGCTGAATGTAGGGCGTTTATTCCCCAATATTTCAGCGTTAAAAACCTCATTCTCGTCTGTTTTTGAAAGACCAACCCTAAGGGGTTGCCAATGCGGGTGCGTGATAGGCAGGGTTAAAACGTTGCACATTTTAACCCTGCCCTACCAAAAGACAAACCCCGATGGGGTTATTTGAGGCGGAAGACGTAGGCATTCAATATGATTGATTAGTAGGTCAAATAAAAGGTGCATACACACAATGACAGGGCAGGCATAATTCGACCCCGATGCCACAGATAGCGACAACAACCCCTTAGGGTTGGTCTTTTGGCAGGCCGGGGTTAAGGCACAGCGTGGCTTAACCCCGGATAAGCAAGCATACATCGTGTGCAACCCCTTAGGGTTGGTCTTTCATCGTGGCAGGGTTGAGGAGCGAAGCAGCAACCCTGTCGCTAACGATGTGAGTCGTTGTTGTTGTGAATAGTTGTCCGGATTGTTTTCGTTGCACCTCGATCATTGGGTTATAAAAATGAACAATGGATGAGCGCGGGTCAATTGTAGGCCGCGCTTTGGCGCGTTTTAGGCTGAATGTATTAACTTTGTAGCGAAAATAAGACAAGACTGACGCTTCGCAAACAGCGCGATGCTTGTCACCGTTTCACAGAAAGAAAAAATAATGCCACAACTCTTCGACTGCTAACGGGCGTTTGGCGGCTCTCTGCCGCTTGATGGCGTGAAGATTCGAGGGGCAATGGCTCAAACTCAATGCTACTCTGATTATGGCAAAACCCGGCATTCCTAAAGGTACACGCGACTTCTCTCCGGTAGAGATGGCGCGCCGCAATTATATATTCAACACGATCCGAGATGTGTATGCGCTCTACGGATTTCGGCAGATCGAAACGCCGGCTTTGGAGAATCTATCGACGCTCATGGGAAAATATGGCGAAGAGGGCGATCGTCTGCTTTTCAAAGTGCTCAATTCGGGCAACTTTATGGCGGGTTTGCGTGCTGATGATTGGAACGAGGAAAAATTAGGCCACCTCTCAACGCTGCTTTGCGAAAAGGGCTTGCGCTATGATCTTACCGTGCCCTTCGCACGCTACGTCGTGCAGCATCGCGAAGAGATCCAACTGCCTTTTAAGCGCTATCAGATTCAACCCGTATGGCGCGCCGATCGTCCGCAAAAGGGACGCTACAGAGAGTTTTACCAATGTGATGCTGACGTGGTCGGCTCTGATTCGCTGCTCAACGAAGTGGAATTGATGCAGATCATAGATGAGGTCTTCAAACGGCTTCAGATTCGCGTCTGCATTAAGATTAACAACCGAAAAGTGCTTTCCGGCATCGCTGAAGTATTGGGCGCCGCGGATAAATTGGTGGAGATCACGGTGGCGATGGACAAGCTCGATAAGATCGGTTGGGACAAAGTGAAGGACGAACTGATGGCAGCGGGCTTAGATGAGCAAGCGGTGGAAAAATTGCAACCCATCATCGAACTGAAGGGGGAGAACAGCGAAAAATTGGCTGTGCTGCGCGATTGGTTATCGACGTCGCCGACGGGCTTGCTGGGTGTAGACGAATTGGCTTTCGTCTTCGAGCGACTGGAGAAAGCCGGCTTGCAAAACTGCTGCGAACTGGATCAATCGTTGGCGCGCGGACTCAATTATTATACGGGTTGCATCTTCGAAGTAAAGGCCTTAGACGTCGAAATAGGTAGCATTACGGGCGGCGGACGCTATGATAACTTGACGGGAATCTTTGGTTTGCCGGGCTTAAGCGGCGTGGGCATTAGTTTTGGTGCGGACCGCATTTATGACGTCTTGAACCAACTTGATCTTTATCCCGCTGCGATCGAGCAAAGTGTGCGCCTGCTCTTCATCAACTTTGGCGAGGCTGAAGCCGACTACTGCCTGCAACTGGCGCGCCAAACGCGCGCGGCGGGCATCTCGACGGAGGTCTTTCCGGATAGCGTGAAAATGAAGAAACAAATGAGTTATGCCAACGCCAGAAACGTGCCTTACGTAGCGCTGGTCGGCGCTGACGAAATGCGCGACGGAACGGTATCGCTCAAAGATATGGTCAACGGCGAGCAAAAGACATTGACGATCGAAGAAGTCATTAGTTTGATCAGCGAAAACGCTTAACGAATAAGCCGGATACAGATGCCCGCGTCTCGTATCCGGCCTTTTTTGTCTCCAACCGCAACTGTACACATTATATATTAGAGCAGCTTTCGGCTTGATCGAAAGCTACACGCAAACGCTAACCTTGCAAAGAATTGCTTTCAAAAGCCTATTAAATATTTTCATAAAAAATGGGCACAAAATAGCAGGAAAGATATTTTTTCGCTAAATTTGTAGCATTAGTCTATCAAGTGAAAAAGAAAAAGCAGCGATGCAACAGATGCTTCTTTGCACAGAAGTCGAAAGAAAATATGATATAAGCACCTCATTTTATTAACCTAACGCCCGAGCCTCCGATATGGCGTGACTCGACGAGAGTATCAATAGGGTAGGCACACTAGTTTATTATGAAAAACCAGCTACATTTAGGATGCAGACAAACCGCCGTTACCGCATTTGCTGCCTTGCTCATCTCCTTGTTCAGCCTCGCGCAGGAGGCAAAATCCCAGACCAAGTATGGTTTTGCCATTGCCGGCACGTGGGTTACTTCGGAAAACTGCAACGACCTCACCGTGATTCCGGGGGTAGAGGGTAAGGTGCGCTACGATGAGAATACGAAAACGTTGTTCTTGAAGGACGCGAAAATAGATGGGAAGGGCGCTAACGCCATTTACTCCGAACTGGACGGACTTACGGTGCGCGTGGCCGGAAAGAACGAAGTAAGATCCGATTATATGTCGGCGATTCAGTTTTTCCAACCTATGATCATTGCCGGAAGCGGTACGTTAGACGTGACGTGCACCGGCGGCGATGCCATTTACGCCAATTGCACCAGCTTGACCATAGATGCTTGTACGCTGAACGCAAAGGGTATGAACTACGGCATCGTGGGTGAGGATGGTAAAAACGAAGAAAAACTTACCATCAAATATGCGACGGTAACAGCTGAAGGTAAAAGGGACGGCTCGATAGGTTGCTTTCAATATCTTACGCTGATGGGCTGCAAAATTACGGCGCCCAAAGGTGCTGAGTTCAGCGATGATCTTCGTGGCGTAGCGATAGACGGCGCATTGGTCAAAGAAAAGATTGTGATCAAGCCCACTACGTTTCAACTTTGGGTAGCGGGGAAAATTGTGACGCTGGATAATTGTGCGGATCTCACAACGATTCCGGGCGTGGAAGGCACGGTAAACTTCGATCCGGAGACGCGGGTCTTGACGTTAGACAATGCGTCAATCAACACAGACAAATACTACGGCATACTGAACTTTATGAACGATGTAACCATAAAGATTTCCGGGACAAATACGATTCACGCCCAACAGAACAATGCGATATACAATAATGATGATTGTTCGCTCAGCGTCGTTGGTCCCAACGCTCGTCTGATTCTGAAGGGTGGCCTTGTATCAAAAGATAAAGCAGGACGCCAGGCCTTCCAAAACCACGGCACGGTAACCATTAGCGAATGTGATATGGAAGCGAGCGCAGGGATCAATGCCTTGAGTTTCGGCGAATGGAAGTTTGACCGCTGCAATGTTCGCGCTAAGGCTGACGGCGATGAGAAGTATCCGTTTGCAGGTAGCATGGCTTATCTGACGAAGATACCGGAGTTTACGGGATGTGTACTCTCGGGCGAAGCAGGTGCTCACTGGCTGGAATTTTCCGACGAATACGGCGTCAACTACACGCTTGTGGACGCAGCAGAAAAACCCATAACCAACTGGGTGACCATTACGACCGACTTGAGCGGCATTGGCTCAACAACTGTTCAAACACCTACTGCGGCGCAAGGCATTTACACCATCAGTGGCGTGCGCCTCTCGGACAGTGTAAGCCAATTGCCCAAAGGTTTGTACATCGTAAATGGTAAGAAGGTAGTCGTTAGCAAGTAAAGGCTGAGCAGGGTGCCGCTTTTGTACGCTCTGAGACTTTTAAAATATCGATGCTTAGACGTTTTTTCATCGTTAGGGTTTAGATAATTTCTTTTCTAAAATGAGCGCAAGCCATTTGCGCTCATTTTTTATTGTCTAAAACAGCCTGAAGCCAACTATTGGGCTGACGGGAAAGGTGCTTTGTGCCACAATTGAAACGATACTGTGGTGAAAAAACGAAGCGGATACTTACAACAAAAGGCCTTAGTTTGTGGAAAACAGGTTTTCAAAGTGTATGCGTGAAAGACGTTGTACCCCCTACACTTTGGCGTAGTGTGTAGGGGACACGTGCGATCGTAAACAAGCTTATTGTTTCATCATTTTCTTTCCGTTTACGATGTATAATCCACTTGGCAAGTTTTGCAGCTCGTCAGACAGGCGCACGCCGTTGAGGTTGTAGATTCCGTCTTGGATAGTGGTAGTCGTAGTTATACCACCGATATTTGAAATATCGCCGGTTGAGATGGTAACCCAATCGGTTACAGACTTATTGTCGGTTCCGAAGAGCGTAAAGTACGTGTAGCCTTTGTCTTTAAACTTCTCCCAGCCGGTTGCTGCGGGATTTATGATCTGGCAACCTTCAAATTTGGGTACTTCATCCCATAACCAACAAATGCTGCCGTAGTATGGGTTGCTTTCTAATCCGTTGCCCTTAGCGCGGACGTTGCATCTGTCGAACTTCCAGAAGCCGCCGTACAAACCGGCCACTTCGCCGGAGGCCTCCAGCGTACATTCGCTCACGGTAATGGTACCCCAATTGCCTATGCCCATCATATCGCCAATTCCGTTAGATTGGTCAGCGCCTTTTACCTTGAGCGTACCGCCGCCTGTGATGGTGAGATCGCCATTCAGATTGTTCATAATGCCCATTCTTTCTTTGGCGGTAATGCTGTTGTTGCCAATGAGCACCATTTTGAGTTTGGTATTGACTATGATGCCTACGTATTGATCCGTTTCGATGGTTACATTGTCGAGCGTAAGGGTACTCGTAGTGGGATCAAACGTGATGTTGCCGCTTACGCCATCAATTTTTGAAAGTTCTGTGTAGTTCTCCGAATTAACTTTTACGTCACCGATCTGAAAATTGTACTCCGTTTGCGCCATAGTAGTTATAGGCTGCGCAAACATGGTGATGAAAAGTGCAGAGACAACTGCGAACGTGTTTCTGAGTAGATTATTTTTCATACTATTATTGCCTCTCTATTACAACTCTTTTGGAGCAACGCCGTTTCAGAGGCGCGGGCGTTTGATGGATTTATTAGGTTGTTATCTTGTTTGTACATTAAAGATGATGATTCGATGCAAACATAGCATTTACATTTCGTATTTCCAATTATTTTGTCGTTTTTCTTTACTTTAGAGAGAAAGGATTTAAGATACCTTTCTTTTAATAGTGCATTTCTTTTGTAGACCGATGGCGTGCTGCGCAGTAATTCCTTATAAAAGCTGCACGGCAGGGGCAGCGCATCGTCTCTTGAAGCATAAGCCGGAAGCACGCCCACTGCGCAATGAAATAAATCGGCAGTTGGCGTGCTTCAAGACAAAATCTTATCCCGAGCGGGCGTAATATAATAATGTAGTACGCGGCAGTGTGTAGCTCATCAACCGCCCTTGAGAATGCGTTTGATGTCGTTCAACTTATTGAGCGCCTCGATGGGTGTTAAGTTGTCTACGTCCAAATTCAGGAGTTCGTCGCGAATTTGTTGTAGCACGGGATCGTCTAATTGGAAAAAACTAAGTTGCATTCCGTCCGTGCCGCCCAAACTCGGGAGGCGCTCCATCTTCTCTACGGTGCCGTTGCGTGCGTTGTTGGCCTCTAAATCGTGGAGAATCTGCTCCGAGCGCTTGACGATACGCCCCGGCATACCGGCAATCTTCGCCACGTGTATACCAAAAGAATGCTCAGATCCGCCGCGCGTCAACTTGCGTAAGAAGACAATGCGCCCATTTACTTCCCGCACCGACACGTTCCAATTCTTCACGCGCTCAAAGAGCTTTTCCATCTCGTTGAGTTCGTGGTAATGCGTCGCAAAGAGCGTCCTCGGCCGACAATTTCCGTTTTCGTGCAAGTGTTCGACAATAGCCCAGGCGATCGAAATACCATCATAAGTCGACGTGCCTCGACCCAACTCGTCGAAGAGCACGAGACTACGCTCCGAGAGGTTGTTCATAATGTTGGCCGCCTCACTCATCTCCACCATAAACGTACTTTCGCCCATCGAGATATTGTCGCTGGCGCCGACACGTGTGAAGATCTTGTCGACCATACCGATTTGCGCTTGCTCAGCCGGCACAAAAGCGCCCACTTGCGCGAGTAGCGTGATGAGCGCCGTTTGCCGGAGCAAGGCACTCTTACCCGCCATATTCGGGCCCGTGATGATGATGATCTGCTGCTTGGTTGTGTCGAGCCTAACATCGTTGGGGACGTAAGATTCTCCGGGCGGCAGCAGCGTTTCTATGACCGGATGGCGGCCGGCACGAATATCGAGTGTCGTAGACTCGTCGACCGAAGGGCGAATATAGTTGTGCTCGCGCGCCACGACGGAGAAAGCGTAGAGGCAATCCAAAGCTGCGAGCGTCGAAGCGTCAAGTTGCAAGGGCGCAATAAACTGTTTCGTCTTTTCGATCAATTCGTTGAAGATGCGCGTCTCGATGACGGAAATCTTATCTTCAGCGCCGAGAATCTTCTCCTCATAATCTTTCAGCTCCTGCGTGATGTAGCGCTCCGCATTTACCAAAGTTTGCTTCCGAATCCAATCGGCCGGCACTTGATCTTTGTAAGTATTGCGCACTTCGATGTAATAACCGAAGACGTTGTTAAAACTAATCTTCAAGCTTGCTATGCCTGTGGCGGCCGCTTCTCTATCGCGAATCTGCTGCAAGTAGTCTTTGCCGGAGGCAGAGATGCTGCGCAGCTCGTCGAGTTCCGCATCTACACCCGCCGCAATCACATTGCCGCGATTAAGCAGCAAGGGCGGATCAGGCACAAGCGATTTCGCGATCAGTTCGCGCAATGCCTCGCAAGCGTCGAGTGCCGTGCCGAAGGCGCGCATCTGTTCGTTGTCGGCGTGTTCGCAAGCGCGCTTGATGAGGGCTATACTTTCCAGCGCCAAGCGCAATTGTTGGAGTTCGCGCGGATTGATTCTTCCCACGGCCGCTTTGGAAACGAGGCGCTCCACGTCGCCCACACGCCCCAAGCAATCGGTGCAGAGTTCGGCAAACTCGGGCGCTTTGAAGAAATATTCCACACCATCCTGCCGCTGCTGAATCATCTTAACCGACCGCAACGGGAAGAGCAGCCACCGGCGCAAGAGGCGAGCGCCCATAGGCGAGAGCGTGCGGTCTATAACGTCCAAGAGCGAACGCCCATCGTCGGCCATCGGATGGAGAAGTTCCAAATTGCGCACGGTAAACTTATCCATCCGGACGAAATGGTCTTCTTCGATCCGCGACAGGCGGGTAATGTGACCCGTCTCTTTGTGTTGCGTCAGTTCGAGATAAGCCATAATGGCGCCGGCAGAGGTAATGGCGGTCTCTAAATGGTCCACACCAAATCCTTTGAGGCTCTTTATCTCAAAATGCTTGCACAGACGAGTTCTGGCTGTCGGCGCGGAGAAGGCCCAGTCTTCCAATTCAAAGACGAAATACTTACTACCAAAAGTCTCGGCAAACTTTCCTTTCCTTCCCTGCACGACGAGCACCTCCTTGGGCGCAAAGTCGTTGAGCAGTTTATCGATATATTCCGTCGAGCCTTCGGCCACGAGAAATTCGCCCGTAGAAATATCCAAGAAAGCTATACCTAAGTCGGCCTTACCATAAGTAAGCGCGGCCAGAAAGTTGTTTTTCCGACTTTCCAGGACCGTATCGTCCAAAGCCACGCCTGGCGTTACGAGCTCCGTAATGCCGCGCTTGACGAGTTTCTTCGTTAGTTTCGGATCTTCCAGCTGATCACAGATCGCCACGCGAAAACCGCTGCGGATGAGTTTGGGCAAATACGTATCCAAGGCGTGATAAGGGAAGCCCGCCATCTCGACCGACTGCGTGCGGCCCTTGTTGTTGCGATGGGTGAGCGTAATGCCGAGCACCTGCGCCGCGGTAACGGCATCTTTAGCATAGGTTTCGTAAAAATCGCCGCAACGAAACAGCAGAACGGCATCAGGGTGTTTGGCCTTGAGGTCGTAAAACTGCTTCATCATCGGGGTCTCTTCGCTTCTTGCCATTGTCTCTGTGTTTGCCCGGTCCGGCAGATCGGGGCATAAATGCTTGCCCGTAGTGATACAGGGGCAAGCGGTGAATCATAAGGGTATAAATCAGCACAAAAATAGTCAATTCTGTGTTTTCAGCAAAAAGGAAGGACTGCAAGAGGGCTTGCAAGTGGAAGCGTATGCTAAAAAGGAGCGCGAGCCAACTATGCATCGCTCGATCGTTTGCTCCCGGCAAACTATCGTTTGGCCCCAGCAAACCATCGTTTGCTCCCGGCATACGATAGTTTGCTGGCAGCAAACGATGCGCGGGTGGCTTTTGAAGAGCGAAAAAGCGGGTAGCGTAGGGCGCTTCGCGAGTTGTGCGCCGCGGGCAAGGCGTCGTCAGGATACAAAAAAGAGGGAGCCTTGCAGCTCCCTCAACCATAAATCAGAGAATATAGCCGTTTAAACCATACGACTATTGGTTAACCGTGCGGAATTTTAATGCTTGCACGGCTGTAGTTACACCGCCATCATAACCACAGATGATTACGACGCAGTCTTCATTATTCATACCGGTCTCCAACTTGCCTTGGTAGTTGCCCTGGTGAATATAATAGCTCATATCGCCACCGTGCGAAAGGATCAAGTCGGCAAGGTCTTGTGCGGCAGCCTTTTCACTGCCGGATTTAGCGACTAAATTTTCCCATACACTCTCCTTCTGGATTGAAATGAAGTAGGGGTCGTTATTAGTCGTCTTCACGTCGATGTCGCATCCGTCCGTATAAGTTTTGGTAATGTTTGCGGTGATGACATTGTCAGACTGCGTTGGCGCCGGCGTGGTAAATTCTTGCTCATAAACGCCGGTTGTAAACGTACCATCAGTCTCTACGCCGTAGCAATATACGTAGTATTTCGTCTCAGCCTTAAGCGGCGAATGGAGGAAGTCTTGCGCATCGAAAGAAGAGTAGCCCACCTTCGTATTTTGTGCGATATACTGGTCAAGCTCTACGCCCGACTGCTGCGCCATCTCTTTCCAGAAATCCAAATCGGCCGCTTGTATGCTACCATTTCTTGCAATCATTTGCTCGCGTACTTGCTCCGTAACGAGGAAGCGGTAGTAGCGCATATTTTCGTCTTTCGGCGTGATTTCAACTTTGGCGTTGGCCGAGGTAATATCGCTTACTGAGATCGCAAATTCATCGCTCACGGGCGCCAAGGTCTTTACAGAAGCCTCTGACAAGCCTGCTACGACATCGTCTTCATCGAAGAGGAGCATATAGAGATAGTAGGTCGTGCCTGCCTCTGCATTCTGCATACGGAAATATTTGCTCTCCGTAAACTCATTGTTGTGAGCTACGATTACTTGCTCGCGCTTTTCTGCTTCCGTACCGGTAAGCGGCGTGGTAGCAATCTTCAAGAACCAGCGCTTGCAGCCTGCCGGCATTTTGAAATCAACCGTGTACTCATCGCTCTTTATGTTCTCAAAGTCGACATCCATCTTCAAAGGCGTGATCTTCTCAAATGTAATGTCTTTTACCTGACTCAGCAGGAAAGCCTTGTGCGTATGGTCAGTCTTATGAATGCGCACAATTTCGCTATTTTCAGTCTGGGCTGAAGCGAAGGTGAAGCCTAAGGCCGCCAACGCTAAAACTATTATTTTTTTCATTCGTGTGTTCCTTAAATCAAAATTGGTCATTACTGATTAAGCATCCGAAAGGATTAGTTGCCGGGATTAAAAAACTTCAACATCACCGGCTCTGAGCAGGGTGCGCCTTCGTCCAAACCTACGGCGATTACGTAGTAATATTCGTTGGGCTTGAAGGGTCTGAACTCAATTTCTTCTTTACTGCCATTGTGCGTCAATCCGGCGATGCCGTGCGTATTATAGCAAAGGCTGTTGATCATTTCTTCCTTCGTTGCAAACTTTTCTACATAAGAAGCCGGTTGCACGCTTACAAAGTAGTCCTTGTCGTTATTTACAGTCGTCTTAACTGCTACATCGCGGTAAGCCGGCGTACGAGCAAGCTCAATCTTAATTTCAATACCTGTAGGCTTCGGCGCCGTAGTGCGATACTTCTTCGTAACGATCGGTGTAACGAGATTGCCGTCATCATTCATACCAAAAGCCACGATCATCTGATCTGCATCCCAGAGGAGTTCGTTTTGTTCGTTCGTATAGTTACCCGTCTTCATATCGAGCTTCATCATTTCCTGCCAAGTAGAGCCATACCAAGAAGCAAACTGCGTCCACATCGCAATGTAGTGCTGAATCACGTCGCCTGCGTTTTCGCCTGCCGTGCAGTCTTCATAATATTTGTCGAGCGTAGAAGAGAGCGTGTAATATTTGATGCTGGGATCTTTAGGCGTAACGGTATATTCTACGCTACGGTTGCTCACCTTCTTAATATCGATGCTAAACGGATCATCAGCGACTGCACCCGTTTTCAGTGTCAGTTTGCTCACATTGCTCGGGATGTCGTTCATATCAAAAGCCAAGGCGTAGATCGTATACTCCGTTTCCGGCTGAAGCAGATCAAACGATTTCTTGTAAGAAGTTTCAGCTTCAACCGTTTTGTTCTTCAGAATGTAATCCTTCACTTGGTCTTCGGGGATCGGCTGATCAGCCGGCAAGCAAAGGGCATAGAAACGCTTTGAGTTTTCTTGCAACTCAATGTTAACGGCTATCGTCGTTGAGGTAACAAAGCGCTTTGAGAGATTTACTTGCACCTTTTCGTAGTTGGCGAAGGTGATGGAGTCAACTTCATCAGCTCGGAAGGCGAGTTTCTCACCTGAAGCCAAATTTACTTTTAACTTGTAGGCCACATTCTCTTGCGCCATGGTTGCTAAACCTTGGCAAGCGGCCAGAAGGAGAAAAATATACTTCTTCATAAGATTACTTGCTGAATTTAATAGCCGTTTTATTGATCTTGAATACAAACACGCCCTTGCTGAGGTTGGCTACGTTGATGGGCGCGCCTTGCCAGTTGGCATCGCGCATTACGCACTTGCCGGCTGCGTCGTAGATGGCCACGTCGTAGCGCTTGCCCGGCTCGTTGCCCTTCACGTAAATCATATTGCTACCAGCGGGCGAGCTGATCGTGAGATTACTTTCGGGGAGGCGGGCGTTATCAATTCCTGTCGGAAGCGCAAACATAATCGACTTGATCTCGTCGAAGTTGTAAGTATCTGCGGCTTCGCCGGTCTTTTTGTTGACCTTAAGCGCATTGCCTTCGATGCGCAGATTCTTAACTTCACTGATCTTGTACGTTTTATCACCTGAAGTCGTCTTAATGATAACGTCAGACGCACTCTGTGCAAAGCAACCGGCACTGAGGGCCAATCCCATTGCAGCGAAAAGAATTCTTTTCTTCATTAGATGTGTCATTTAAGTGAATGATGTGTGTATATCGTATTTATCTACTCAACATAAGTGGTTAAGCCATTTTTACCTTTCTCGCCATGCAACCCATCTCGGCAATGGCCGAGCACAATTATAAAGGTAAATCATTGCGATTAAAAGCGTAGAATGTACAGCCTTCTTATCGGAGGCTGTGGTGTTGTTAATCTTCAAACCTCTCCCAAAATCATAGCAAAGATAAAAAGGTTTTCTATAAAAGAAAAGTTTTTATCCATTATTTTGCACTTTATAGTGTGCAAAGATGGGTTTTATCCTCACAAACTACTATTGACGGCGTTAAAACTTAGCTATGGTTTGCAGCAAATTGATAGCCATCGATTCGATGATACGATTAAAAGTCTTGCCGCCAACGCGACAATGAGGCAGCGAACCTCTCCTTATGCATTCTACACCTTACTGAAAAGGAGCTGCCAGCCTTATGTGCACACAACTTGAGGCGCTAGGCTTCACGCTGCGGCGGCCACGATCTAAAGCCACCGTCGCAGGGGATAACGCGCCTCTCTAACGGCTCGCTATCTACTACGTTTTTACAACTATAACGTCCCTTTTCTGCAAGGATAAGGGCTTGTTTTATTTACACTTAGTGACCGCAAAAATTCTCTTAGGTAGGAAAAAAAAATCTCCTTAGGGGAATTAAAATTCCCTTAGGTGGGAATTTTTACAAGGCTTAGTGCTTTTCGTTCGCTGCGGCGGAAGAAAGAAAAAAAATCCGTGTCGTGCAATCGACAAGCCTATGCACGACACGGAGGAATAAGTTCGAAATAATCAGCGCAACGCATCTAAGCTCCAAGGGCTAAGGATGCAAGCGAGCGGCGCCGATTTAATATTTGTGGTCAGTCTCTTTCAACTCTTTACGCGTCAGCGACTTTTTGTCGAGTGCGCGCCAAGCGTAGAAAATGTAGGCCAACACAAAGGGAATCAACAAAGATACGTAAGCCATTGTGCGGAGCGTAAACTCTGTAGAGCAGCTGTTCATAATCGTCAGCGAACTCTGTATGTCGGTCGAACTCGGATAGTAGCACGTATTATTATAGCCCGCCAAGAGCAACAAAGCCAGCACGGTGAGCACCACGCCTACGCCCGCCGGCCAAATGCCTCTGCGAGAAGTTTTTTTAAAGATGCCGGTCAGCACACCATAGAGCACGAGCACCACGCCTACTAAGAACGTGCCGAGCACGGCAGGCATTGCCAAGAGATTGTGGAGATACTTGTAAGCTTCAGGCGCTACTGTTCCCGTCGCAGGGTCAACGGCCAAACCGGTAGCCGTCAATAGATAGCCCACAAAAGCCAAGAAGAAAAGTAAGAAGGGCACCGTATCGATCAAAATCTGACGGCGAATGCGCGGCTGCAAGTCGGCATCGTCGATGTTGTTCAAAAGATAGAGCGAGCCCAATACACGCGCCAAGAAGAATACGGCAAAACCAAGCACCCAGTTCCACACATTAAACAAGGCATCGAGGCCGTGCCAATCATTTGCCCACCGACTGATGACCGGAACGAGCGATTTTGCGTCCATCGCGTTATGATCTACAACGAAAGCAGAGCCCGTGAAGAACGTGGCAACGGCTGCGCCAACGAGGAAAGGCCCTGCAAAGCCGTTGAAGACCAAGAAGCGGCGGAAGACGTTACGGCCGTAAACGTTGCCGGGTTTATTTTGGTATTCGTAAGCCACGGCTTGTAAGACGAAGCTCGCGAGAATCAGCATCCAAACCCAATAGGCGCCGCCGAAACTCGTACTGTAAAAGAGGGGAAACGAGGCAAAGAAAGCGCCGCCAAAGGTTACGAGCGTCGTAAAGGTAAATTCCCATTTACGGCCCGTGGAATTTATAATCAGGGAGCGCTCTTCCTCTGTCCGCCCCAAGCGAAAGATTAACGTGTTAGCCCCTTGCACGAAAAAGAGGAAAACGAGAAGTCCCCCGAGCAGAGCTACGAGCAGCCACCAATAGTGTTGTAAGAAATCGTAAGTTATCATAGGTCTTTGCATCCTTAATCCCGGCGCGCCGCAAGCAGACATATATATAATATGTATAGCGCCTTGCGGCAGCGAATCGGGCTTCGGGAATGTTTTTGTCTGTTTATGAATTGCTTTTGAATGTATTTCAGTGAGCTTCGCCTCTCAGCAGCGGCGCGAGGTCGGCAGTTGCGACCACGATGCGCTACGGCTGAAAACCAAGGCTAAGCATTCGCACCGTTTTAATCGGGAATTTCCTCCTGCGTGCGCACAGCCTTCGTCATAATGCTGATTTCGGCGATGAGCAACACGGTAAAGATCACCAAGAAGAGGAAGAAAGTCGTTATCACGCTTCCCACAGAGAGATCCGACAAGGCGGCACTGACGGGCAACAAGTCTTGGATAGCCCACGGTTGTCGGCCCAATTCGGCCACAATCCAACCTGCCTGACTCGCAATGAAGACGGCCGGAATGCTCCATACGCCAATGCGGTGCAACCAAGTCTTCTTCGTCAGCGTACCTTTGCGCTCAAACCACCAAACAAGGATTAAGACGAGCATCAAAGCCATACCCAGACCAACCATCACGCGGAAACTCCAGAATACGAGGCCCACGGGCGGGATCAACTCGGCATTGTCGTTGATGTAGCCGTAGCCGAAATAGTCTACGTTCTTCATCAGCGAGTCGCGCGCTACTTGTGCGCCGACCGAGTCGGTCTTCATTTTGCTGCGGAACGTCGTAAAATCAGCCAAGGCCTTTTTGCCGCGCGCCATCTTCTCGGCCGCGCCCATCACCTTTTGGCCATCGGGCGTCGTGTAGCCGTTGATGATATCCTGCATACCGGGCACGAAGCCGTCGATGTCGTGGGTAGCTAAGACAGACAATACGCCGGGCACTTCCACACCGGGCACGATAGAGAAGGCCGCACGCGTGCCGCCCTTTTCCAAGCCTTCGGCTGCGGCGAGCTTCATCGGCTGATGCTTCGCCATCTCTACGCCCGATACGTCGCCGGTAATAATCGTCAATATCGTAGCACTAATGCCGACCAGCGCAGCTACGCGGATGCTGCGCAAAGCGAGCTGCTGATTGCGCTTGCGGAGCAAGAACCAGCAACTAACGCCCACGGCGAAGACGGCACCTACCATCCAAGATGACGTCACGGTATGCACAAACTTCGTCACGGCTGCGCCGGAAAGTGCTACGTCGGAGAAACTAACCATCTCGTTGCGCACCGTTTCGGGGTTAAAGCGCATACCTACGGGGTGCTGCATCCAAGCGTTGGCCACGAGAATCCACCAAGCGGAAATAGTGGCGCCGAGGCCGGTAAGCCACGTAGAGGCCAGATGAAACTTGCGGCCTACTTTGTTCCAACCGAAGAACATTACGGCAATAAACGTAGCCTCCATAAAGAAGGCAAAAATGCCCTCGATCGCGAGCGGAGCGCCGAAAATGTCGCCCACGAACCACGAGTAGTTGCTCCAGTTAGTACCAAATTCAAATTCGAGGATCAAGCCCGTAGCCACGCCGATGGCGAAGTTGATGCCGAAGAGCTTCATCCAAAATTGCGCAGTGCGCTTCCAGACTTCTCCGCCTTTCACGACGTAGATCGTCTCCATAATTCCCATAATCACGGCAAGGCCGAGCGTTAGCGGCACAAAAAGCCAGTGATAGCAGGCCGTAAGCGCAAACTGCGCCCGCGACCAGTCAAGTAGAGCTGTTAATGGTTCCATATATTCAATGTGTTTTATCTGTTGACTTATTCACTAAATTGCTGCCCACGACTTCTTCCTTTTGCTGCTCATTGAGTCCGCCCAATGCGGGGCGAAAGAAAAACAAGCGCAAAACGACAAACATCAGAAAGAGTTTGAGCAAAATAATACCCCAAAGCACGCGGCCCCAAGTCATCTGTCGGAAACCGTCTATATAAAGATGAAAGATGCTGTTTAGGGCCTTACCTATACGTTTCATAGCGCAAAAGTACTAAAAAATAGTAAACAAAGAAATTTAGAAATTAAGAAAACACCCCATTATGGTGCTGAATCGTCGTTTATTACGTTTTATTTTGCCGAAATTTACAATGCAGACGCCTAATATAGAAATTATTGAACTTTGATAATCTCTAAAATTGTACCAATTACAAAACTTTATTTTTTATATAAAATTAAAGATTCACGGCATTTTAGGCGCAAAAATGGCCCTTGAAGCGGACGGCGATCAGCTACACAAAGCGGCCGACAAAACTGCGGCTGCCTCACAGGCGATGAACACTGACGCAGCGGTATTTTTGCCACGCTCGCATCCTATTTTTCCGGCATCGACCTATTGATTTGCTTGCAGCAAGTCTTGACACAGATAGCTTACGCTCACGAGCGTAAACCTTTTTTATCGTGAGATGAAGCTCTTTTTTTCACGAGCGCAAACCTTTGTTGTCGTGATAAAAAACGTCGAGCGTCAATGTTGATTGGGATAAAGTACTGAGGGCGATGGCGTTTGGCGGTTCGTCGGTGGTTTGTTTTGCTATGTGCTTAAAAATGGTGGGCGCTTCTCATCGTCATTGCTGCGCTTGGCGGCCTTTAGATGGACGGTTTTGGTGCGCAAACGGAGCGGAAGCATAGGGAGTGGGGAGCGGGTAGAGCTTACAATCGAGTTTGAAAGCAAGCGCTTTAGCAAAAGAATTTATAACTTTGCATCTGCATAGTCCTAAAGTCCGCTTCGACAAGCAGCGATCTTGCCGGAAGCAAGGAATAGGGCGAGATGAGGCCAAAGCGATAGGAGCGGCACGGCGAAAACGGGCGCTACAGTGCGGCTAACGTAAGATGTGCGACTGCGCAAGGGCTGCTTCAGAAAGAAAAAACCGATGAGCGGGGCTACGGATAAACTTGTAAAAGCTACATCATGATGAAAATACTGATTCTTAACGGACCTAACCTGAACTTGCTGGGCACGCGCGAACCGAATATTTATGGTACGACGCCGATGGAAGCGTGTTGTGCGCAGTTGCGCGCCAACTTTCCTTCGCTTTCGTTGGTCTATGATCAAAATAATTCGGAGGGCGCCTTGATCGATCGCCTCCAACTGGCGGCGAAGGATGGCACTTTTGGGGTTGTTTTCAATGCGGGCGCTTACACGCATACGTCCTTGGCTTTGGCCGATTGCATACGGGCCATCGGTTTGCCCGTCGTAGAGGTGCACATTAGCAATGTGGCCGCTCGAGAACCTATTCGCCGCCAATCATTGATAGCTGAAGCGTGCGCCGGAACGATCTCGGGCTTCGGCATTGACGTCTACCGCCTCGGCATCGAGGCATTGCTCGGCTTGAAGCAGACGATCACTACTCACTCAGAATAATTAAAACAATAGTTATGTATAAAAAGACAAAGATCGTTGCGACGATCTCCGATGCGCGCTGCGACGTCGGGATGATTCAGCAATTGTATGATGAGGGCATGAACGTCGTGCGGCTCAACACGGCGCACCAAGGGCCGGAAGGTATGAAGCGCGTGATTGATAATGTGCGCCAAGTATCAAGTCATATTGCCATTTTGGTCGATACGAAAGGACCTGAGGTGCGAACTACCGCTTGCAAGTCGCCCATTTCTTTTGCGGAAGGCGATAAAGTCTGCATCGTGGGCGATCCTACGCTGGAGACGACGCGCGAATGTATTGCCGTATCTTATCCGGACTTTGTCAAAGACGTGCCGGTCGGGGCGCATATCTTGATCGATGATGGCGATCTGGGACTGACGGTCGATGATCGGAAAGACGGAAAACTTTATTGTACGATCGAAAACAACGCTACGCTCGGTGCGCGCAAGAGCGTGAACGTGCCGGGCAGCAGAATCAATCTGCCGGCCTTGACGGAAAGGGATAAAAGCAACATTCGCTTTGCCATTGATTATGACGTAGACTTTATCGCTCACTCTTTCGTGCGCTCGAAGGCGGACATCTTAGAGGTGCGCCGGATGCTCGACGAGGCGGGCAGCGACATACACATCATAGCGAAAATAGAAAACGAAGAGGGCGTTGACAATATCGACGAAATACTTCATGCGGCCGATGGGGTGATGGTGGCGCGCGGCGACTTGGGCATCGAAGTGGCGCAGGAGCGCATACCGGGCATTCAGCGCCACATCATTCAGCGCGCCATTAGCTTTCATAAGCCGGTCATCGTGGCCACGCAGATGCTGCAAAGTATGATTCATAATCCGAGACCAACTCGCACGGAAGTGACCGACATCGCTAATGCTGTATATAGCCACGCTGACGCGGTGATGCTGAGCGGGGAGACGGCTTATGGCGAATATCCGGTGGAAGCGCTGCGCGCTATGGCTACCATTGCGCGACAGGCGGAACGGGATATGGAAAAATTCTCGCTCATCGAGGTGGAGATTCCGCTCTCAAAGAACCCCGACGCGACGGAATTTTTTGCGAAAGAGGCTGTATCGGCAACGCACAAGATGAATTTGCGGGCTATTATTATGGATAGCTACACGGGGCGCACGGCGCGCTTGGTTTCGAGTTTCCGCCCGACGACGCACGTGCTCGCCATCGCTTACAAAGCCAACACCGTAAGACACTTGGCGATCTGCTACGGCGTCTACGCCATTTATATGCCGATGAAGAGCTACGGCCACGAGTTTTTGCTGGCTGCATTGCGCAAGTTGCTTACGGATAAAATGATCCACGAGCAAGATCGTATTTGCTATCTCGGTAGTCAGCGAAAGGAACAGAGTACGAGCTTTATGGAAATGAATATTGTGGGCAACTTGTTTGAAAAAGAAGGGCCTGAAAAGCTGAAGAATTAAAAGGCGCAGCGCTTCCGCTCGACTTTCGCAAGGAGGGGGAGGTAAAGCGTCGGACACAATATAATAACAGCGTGGCCGCAAAGAGGACATCATCTCTTTTTGCGGCCACGCTTTGTGTATGATCCTTATGCGGCGGTTTATTTGACGAGCTTTTTCGTGTGTTCGATAAGCCATAGGCGATCTTCCTCTTTATCGAGAAGGGGAAGTAATCGGTTTCTGACCTCTTCATGATAAGCGTTGAGCCAATTGATCTCAGACTTGTTGAGCATCGAGAAGTCGATTGGGCGGGTATCAATCGGACATAGCGTGAGGGGTTCGAACTTGAGGAACTTCCCAAAAGCATTTTTGCGAGCCTTAACGGCGAGTAAGACGTTTTCAATTCTTACGCCAAAACTGCCGGCGATGTAGATTCCCGGCTCATCGGTGATGGTCATGCCTTCTTGAAAGCCAATGAGGGTATCGGCACGCTTGTTCTTGCGAATCTGCATCGGGCCTTCGTGGACGTTGAGGAAACTGCCGACGCCGTGGCCTGTGCCGTGGCCGAAATCGTAGCCTTCTTTCCACATCGCCATTCGGGCTGCGGTGTCGAGTTGGAGGCCCGTGATACCTTCAGGAAAGTGCATATCGCTCAGCGCTATGTGTCCTTTTAATACTAATGTATACACGCGGCGCTCTTCTTGCGTGAGCGGGCCGAGGGCAATGGTGCGTGTGATGTCGGTTGTGCCGTCTTGGTATTGCGCACCGGAATCAAGCAACAAAAGTCCTTTAGGCTGAATCGGGGAAGCAGTCTCTTTTTCGGCTTCGTAATGAACAATGGCGCCGTTAGGGCCATATCCGGCAATGGTAGCAAAACTTAAGCCGCGAAATTTTTCTCCATCGGCGCGGAACTCGGCTAATTTCTCGCCGATGGTCCATTCCGTTTCGCCGCCTTTCGGCACGGCTGTTTCCAACCAACGCAGGAAGCGGACCAAAGCTACGCCATCGCGCTCCATCGCCGCACGGAAGCCTTTGCGCTCCGCTTGGTTCTTGAGCGCACGCATCATTGCAATGGGCGAATCTACGACGGTATAATGGGTGAGCGTCTCCTTGGCTGCACGCATCACTTTGCAGTTGACGCCGGAAAAGAAAACGATATTTGCTTCCGCTATCTCCGCCAAAAAATCTCTCCATTTATCGTAAGGAGCTACGTCGATGTTGGCTTCTTCCAAGTTCTTCCGCGCTTTTGTGGATAAGGAGTCGGCCGCCACAAAGAGCGTCGAACGCCCCGTCCGCGACAGCAGTAAATAAGCGTAGAACACGGGATTGTAGGCTATGTCTGCACCGCGCAAATTGAGCGTCCAAGCGATTTCAGATAAGTCGGAAAGGAAAAGATAATCGTATGCGCCCATTTTATTTTGCATACTGCTGTGTATCCGCTCGATTTTCTCGATCGCAGATTCGCCTGCCAGCTTCAGCGGTTGGGCTTCGATGGGCGCGGCGGGCATCGCGGGGCGCTCCGTCCACACTTCATCAAAACAATCTTCGCTCAAACCGAAATCTATCAGGCCTTCGGTAGCAAAAATCGCCTTATGAAGGCTTTCGGGCATCATTTCTTCTACGTAGCAAACTTTACTTCCTTCGGGTAAACGGGACAACCATTCGCAAGGCGTCGGTGTTTCGGCTTCTCCATCGCGCATCAGTTGGAAAGGCGTGCCGGCAAGTTCGTGCTCCGCTTGCAGGAAGTAGCGCGAATCGGTCCATAGCGCGCCATCGGTGAGCGTCAGGACAGCCAAACCGGCCGATCCTGTAAATCCTGTGAGCCATTCGCGGCATTTCCAGCGCTCTGCGATGTATTCACTGTCGTGTGGATCGCTCGTGGGAACGACAAGGGCGGCCGCACCAAGTTCGCGCATTTTCTGCCGCACGATTTCCACACGTTTTGAGATAATGTTGTTCTCCATAACGAATGATTTCTTAAAGATAATGGCAACGAAAGGGCCGAAATCTGCGCCTTTCGTTCTTTATAATACCATTTATGGTTCTATCCGCCGCTCCTAAATCTGCTCAAACAGACAGAGCGGCGGAATTATTTTTTACTTGATCGTCAATTTTAAAGTTTCCGTCCGGTTATTTTTGAACCGGCAAACCAACAGAAAAATCTTATTGCCTTTAAATGGGTAGCGGAAAGTTAACGAGCGGGCGTTAAGGTCCGTCTTGTGCAACTTCAAACGACCGTCAGTCGAATAAAGACTTACGGACGACAACGGTTGATTCGCAGAAATCTCGCATAGTGTTCCATTTATCTTCGCCTGAATCTCCATCTGCTGCGCCACGGTCGGCGCTTCTTGAATATGCGTGTTGATAAAGAAGCTCGGATAAGGGTAACCATCGTTGATTTTAGCGTCAATCAACCAATGAGAGGCAAAATTCCAGCCCGCGTAAGTCGCGGCTTGCTTCATTTCGGCCGTCGTCTTACCTTCGCAGTTAACGCTTTCGTGCGAATAGCCGCCTACTGCCGACAATTCGGGCGCTAATTCTTTATCGTAATAACAAGAATCCACGCTCCCGCTATACGATTTCGTTCCGATGAACCCGCCGGCCAAATCCTTCTGTTCAGCTTTTACCGCGCAAGCCGCATAAGAGCGGACGACGCGTGTATCCGTATAATCCGAAGATCCGATTAAGCCGCCCACGGAAGCGCTACCCTCCACCGAAATATGGCTAAAGCAGTCTGAAACGGGCGTATCTTCATTCTTTCCTACCAAGCCGCCGACATAAGTTTGCCCTTTTATCGTCTCTTGTCCGTCGATATCCGGACTATCTATATAAGATACAAAGCTATCACTGATTTTGCTGTGTGTAGCATCGCCAACCAAGCCACCTACCTGGTTTCCGCCTTCGACGTTACCCCAAAAACCGGAGTACTCAATACGACCTTTGTTAAGATAAGCTACCAAACCGCCGGCCATACGACCCATTTCTCCGTTGTCAGGATTTACAATGTTCTTCACATCAGCACAAACACGGCAACCGGTAACTAAGCCATCGAGGCACCAGCCCAGCAAGCCGCCGACATAATCAACGCCTTCAACTGCTCCATTCAAGCTACAATCTTTTACGTACCCGCCATTCATATAGCCGATCGCGCCACCGACAAAGAAGTGCGAAGCCTTGACGACGGCCGTTTCAAGTCGTATGTTTTCGATATTGCTTTCAAAGGTGTAGCCTGATAAAGCGCCCACATTCTCACTACCTTCTATCTCGAAAAAGCGGAGATGCAGATTCTTAATCGTCGCATTGTCCACATAACCAAAAAGTCCTTGGTAATCAATATCCGATCGGTTACAATACAATTTATAGAAAACGTGATTGTTTCCCTCTAAATGACCGCGGAAGGCCAACTTTTTAGCTATACCATTTTTCATAAACAACCCGCCAATGGCTCTCCAGCCGTGGCCGTCGTCCCAATTTCTGGTATCACTGAAGTCAATGTCTTGCGTTACAGCAAAATATTCATCGCGCAAGTCGTTGCCCGAATTAACCTGCTGCGCAATCCAAAGAAAATGCTCCGTAGAAAAGAGTTCATAAGGATGTGCTTCCGTCCCTTCTCCATCAGGTCTTTGTGCAGCGTCATAGTAACCTTGCGCCTGAACAACTGATTGGCAAGCCACAAAGCATAAGAATAGCAGCAACCAAGATCGATGCCGGCTACATACTTTTTTTATTTGCTCCATCCTCCGACTTATTTGAAGACTACATTAAACGATTTTTCAGCCGTGCGCACAATCAGCGTTTCGCCGCGCATCGAAGCCGGCACGCTAATCTCCGCCTTTTGATCCTTTACGGCTTGCATGACGAGCAACTTACCTGCTACATTATATACAAATACGTTCTTTGCCGTCGTCGTCACATTGATTTTTCCGGCAGTAGCATCCGTTACAATGCTTGTTTCAACAGGCGTTGCCACGCTTTGAATCGCATCTGTATATTCTTCCATCGGCACTACTTTCACGTCCAAGTTATTAATAGCCATCAAAGTCAACGAATTGTCTACATAAAAGTCACCATCCGACAAGCGATATTCCTCTCCGTTTACCAACCAATGGTGCAATTCTACTTTACCGTCCGGATTTCCTTCCGGAGCTACCTCAAAGAGAATGTGATCACCCGGTGTGCAAGTCTCTCCGGAAGCCAATTCCGGACTGTCGTCCAAGTTTCTGTTCTTGCAGGTCAAGACAGCCGTCTTCGGTTGTTCATACGTCACGGTGCGCGTTTCGCCATCTTTATAGAAAAGTACGGTTAAAAAGAAATCTTCAGGCACATTATTTTTATAGAATTGGTCCGGGCGCGCCGGAAAATAAGCACCTTCGCCAAAACTCCAAGCCAAAATGTTGTAACCATCTTTAATGCAAGGATCAAAGTAAGCACCGCGATTCTCGGGCAACAGATATGTCTTACCGTCGCTCTCAGCTTTAATGACACGACCAAAGTCTCCCTGCTCCTCCACGTTGACTTCCGGCCCATTAGTGCCTTCTTCCGGCACTACAAAGGTCACGGGCACGAGCCTTACAACGTCTACGACGAGCGCCAAGTTCTTCGTCACATTATTGAAAGTTTGTTCTGTCGCGCTATAAGACTCGTTGATTTCCTCCATACTTGCATCGCCAAGTTTCGATTTCCATACATAGACCACGTAGTTTTGTTCCGGTACGACACTCACCCTCAATTTACAGCCCGAATCAATGATATAAGATCCGGTGTCCTCTTCCGGCATCACTTCCTTTTCAGGATCTGAGCCAAGCGTCGTATAAACGTGAACATTGGAATTGAGTACTTCCGATTCAAAACTAAGCGTCACTTTACTTTGTGCCGCAAGATTCAAACTCATGCAAAAGAATGCCATAAAGGCCATGCATTTAGCGTAGATTAGTTTCATATTATTAAGATTAATGGATAATAACCGCAAAAATACTAAACTATCTCAGATTTCCGTACTTAAGCTCCAAAATTTTAAGATTGAAGCAGACGTTTGCCCTACTTTTCCCGACAGCCCATAGCATCGACAATAAATATACTATATATCAAATCAATAAAAGCTCTACCCACAAACGCTCCCCATTGCTTTAAGTTTACACTATCTTTGCATATAAATAGAAGCACAATTGATGGAATTGACCGACAAATACAAGACCTACATCCTGCTCGAGCAAGGTTTGTCCGACAATACGCGCGAAGCTTATATGCACGACGTGGAAAAACTAATCGATTTCTTGCAACAAGAAGACATAGATATCTTAAATGTAAAGCTCGACGACCTCCATCGCTTCACGAAAGCCCTTTCCGATGTAGGCATCACGGCGCGTTCCATCAATCGCATCCTATCCGGCGTGCGCTCTTTCTATCATTTTCTCTTACTCGAAGGCTATTTGGAGACAGATCCTACCCAACTCCTCGAATCGCCTAAGATAGGCACTCACTTACCTACAGTTCTTACACTCGAAGAGGTTGATGCCCTGCTGGCAGTCATTGATCAGAGCACTACGGAAGGCGCTCGCGACCACGCCATCATCGAAATACTCTACAGTTGCGGCTTGCGCGTATCCGAATTGTGCTTTCTGCTGCTTTCCGACCTCTATCTTGACGAAGGTTTTATCCGCATTACGGGTAAGGGCAACAAGCAACGCATTGTGCCCATATCGCCCCGTGCAGTCAAAGAATTGAAAAACTGGCTACTTATCCGCCACGAAATTAATATAAAAAAAGGCGAGGAAGATTACGTCTTTGTAAGTGCCCGCCGCGGCAAGCATTTATCGCGCATTACCGTCTTCTACAACTTAAAGATATACGCAGCCGAAGCCGGCATCACGAAAAACATTAGTCCGCACACGCTTCGCCACACCTTTGCCACCCATTTACTCGAAGGCGGCGCTAACCTCAGAGCCATTCAGATGATGCTGGGCCATACGGATCTCTCCACGACGCAGATCTACACCAACATTGACCGCCGCTTTATCCGGCAGCAGATCCTCGACCACTTTCCGCGCAACAAGCATTGACTTATCCACCGTTTTTTCTTCCCGCATATATAACAATATATGTTCTCTATTTTTTCTTTTAAAAAGAAAGAGATAAAACTATGATGTACATGATAGACTGTGGAAACTGTTTACAAATTTTTCCGTTGGGATTTGCTCATTTCGTTGTCCACATTTTTATTTCACTTATCCACGTTATTATCCACAGATTAAAACCTTTGAAGAATCCCTTTCTTAAAAGCATTTCCGGAAGATTGATTGCCGGTTTATTCACAAGCCGTGGATAACTTTCAGTGTTGAAAAATAAAAGTTAAAAGTACGGTTAAAAACCACTCAAAATCCTATGGATAAGTGCTGCAAAACGGCTTTAATTTGTGGAAAACTGAAAGCGCATTGAGACCATCCGAAACCGTAGTTTTTCCAACCTTTATACAAGTCTTTTCAACGGGTTTTCCACCTACTTATCCACAGATTTCTGACAACGATCTATCCGTTTTTCGGCCACTCAAAGAGCCACTATTTTGTTTCACCTCACGATAAAAAAGGTTTGCGCTCGTGAGAAAAAGAGCTTCATCTCACGACAATAAAGGTTTGTTATCGTGATGAAAAATCGCGCCGGTCAAATATTCGGCCTTTTGATGGCCGGAAAGCGCACAAAAAAATAATGACTCGGAAGAAAAAGAAAAACTGTAAGCCTCATCATAGGCCTTATTATTTTCTCAAATACAGAAAAGCATAAACGCCGGTAAGATGTGTTGACCGAGGTTTATGCTTATCGTGCCGTTAATCCTTGCAGGAAGGATCAAAAGCATAGTTGTCCGTTAAAAAAAAAGCGAGTTGAGTCGGCTTTAAGCCTTATCGCGAAGGTTGAGCGCTTTGTTCTCCGCTGCTTCCATCAGTTGGCGCTCGCCCGGGCCTTTGTCGTTGATGCCGCAAAGGTGCAAGATGCCGTGGATGATAACCCGATCAAGTTCTTCCCTATACGAGATGTTACGCTGCTCAGCATTGGTTCGGATCGTGTCCAAACTGATGAAAAGGTCGCCGCTGAGGACATTTCCCTCCGTATAATCAAAGGTTATGATGTCCGTATAATAGTCGTGGTTCAAATATTGTTGGTTGACCTCTAATATTTTCTCATCGTCGCAAAAAATATATGCGATCTCGCCGACCTCTTTTCCGTAAGTGGCGGCTACGCGGCGCACCCAAGCCGTATTGTTACGGCGCTTGATGGGCGGCATGTTTACGTTGACGGTATTGTAAGAAATCATCAGCTTTAATAGTTTGATTGCTACACAACGTGGCAGCACGGTTGATTCTGCTATGATACTATTAACGATTTTCCTTTCCCGACAGCTGCTTTCAGAAAAGCGAGGGTTGCTCCGGCTGCGTGCGAGGCAGCGGGCGGTTAAGGTGCTTAAATGCCAATTCAGTGACCTCACGTCCGCGCGGCGTGCGGCGAATGAAGCCTTCTTTGATAAGGAAGGGTTCATAAACCTCTTCAAGTGTACCCGGATCTTCACCGATGGCCGTGGCAATCGTACCTATGCCGACAGGTCCGCCTTTGAATTTGTCGATAATCGTCAGCAGGATCTTATTATCCGTATCGTCGAGGCCGTAACGGTCGATGTTGAGTGCTTCCAAAGCAAAGTTAGCGATTTCCGGATCAATCGTTCCCGTGCCCTTTACCTGCGCAAAGTCGCGCACACGGCGTAAGAGCGCATTGGCAATACGAGGCGTTCCGCGACTGCGGCCGGCTATTTCCTTGCGTGCCTCATCTTTGAGCGGCACACCCAAGATGCCGGCACTGCGCATAAGAATGCTGCCGATGGTCAGTGCATCATAATACTCTAAATGCAAGTTGATGCCGAAGCGCGCCCGCAAAGGAGCGGTCAGCAATCCGCTGCGCGTTGTCGCGCCAATCAATGTAAACGGATTCAAATCAAGCTGAATGGAGCGAGCAGCGGGACCGCGGTCGATCATAATATCGATGCGGTAATCTTCCATAGCCGAATAGAGATATTCTTCTACGACGGGTTGAAGCCGATGTATCTCATCGATGAATAAAACATCGTGGGGCTCAAGACTTGTTAAGAGTCCGGCCAAATCGCCCGGCTTATCGAGCACAGGACCTGAAGTCAGTTTGAAACCTACGCCCAACTCGTTGGCAATAATATTGGCCAAGGTTGTCTTGCCCAAGCCCGGCGGGCCGTGGAGCAAAGTATGGTCGAGCGGTTCGCCGCGATACTTGGCTGCTTCTACGAAGACGCGCAAATTATCGACCACTTTCTGCTGTCCGCTAAAATCGTCGAAGCGCAAGGGCCGCAAAGCGTTTTCAAAATCACGCTCTTGCGGCGTGGGTGAAACTTGTCGGGAGCGTATGTCGAAGGTATCTTCTTGCATAATCGTAGCGAAGATACGAAGAAAATCGTAGCCATAAGGTTTGAAATCAGGTCAAACTTTATTTTGACGGCAAGAAAAGGGCGCAGAAACGGCGCAAAAGGGGAAAAATAGTAGCTGAAGTAGATTGTTTTCAGACGCGTAAAAATAGAAAACAACTTGGTGTAGAGAGCCTTTTCCGTCTTAAAAAGCGGAAGAAAAGCGGGCGCTTACGAAAAAGGCGCATTGATGTATCATTAGCGCCTCATTCGATGCTGATTTCAACGTCGGACGTCGACATCTTTAAGACATAACGACCTTGAGCAAGGGGAATGGTTATTTCAGATTGCGCACTGAGCGTCACTTTATATACACATTGTCCTGACATATTATATATATGTATCCATTCAGCCGCGCTTTGTCGGTTGGTAATGTGTGCTACGCCTTTTTCAGCCTTTACTTCTATCATAGCTTGTTGAGTTTCGCTTGTTTGCTGTGCAATATCTTCCATAACGTGATGGTTTGCGTTTGAATTGCTTAAAGTTTTGTCCTTGTGTGTAGGTAAACAGCTTTAGTTTTTTCTGCTTTCTGCATTTTATCTGTGATGCTGCCATTGCCTAAGTCGCTCCGTAGCAATCGGCTGACGGATGAGACTGAAAAAATCGTTGTCCGTCAGCGCACCTCAATCGATGGTAAAATCGGCCGAATGGCAGATGCTGAATCAGAAACGATTTTTCATGATAAAAGGACTTAATTGAGTGAATTGGTTGCAAAGATAAGATTTTTATAGGATAAATGGAAGAAAACAAAAGAATTTATTTTCTTGATGGAGGTTTAATATCTGTTTTACCCTAACAAACGCGTTTAGGTTGAAACTTATCATTTGATAGTTGAAATAGGGATTTTTTGAGTCGTAACTTTTATTTCGTCGGGAAATAAGCGAACTTTGCTGTGCTGAAATTTGCTTTTGAAGAGATTTCGTATGAAGTATGAAGAAATAGGTTTGCCGGGAAAACGCGGCAATACGTTTGAAGGTGCAGACGGCTGCGACCCTTTGCTGGAAGCCTACATCACAGAAATGATTACGCCGGAAGACGATTACCTGCACCGCCTCTATCGCGCCACGCAGACGAAATTGCTGCGCCCGCGTATGGCTTCCGGACATTGGCAGGGGACGCTGCTGCGCTTGCTGACCAAACTCTTGCGACCGAAGCGGGTGCTGGAAATCGGTACCTATACCGGTTACAGCGCGTTAAGCATTGCGGCGGGAATGGAAGCCGACGGACTCATACGCACTTACGAGATCAATGATGAACAAGAAGACTTTACGCGGCCGTGGCTGGAAGGTGCGCCTTATCCGCCGCGCATCGAATTGATCATTGGCGACGTCTTGGACTTGCTGCCCAAAGAAAATGAGGTGTATGATATGGCCTTTATCGATGCCAATAAGCGCGACTATTGCACGTATTACGATCTCGTATTGCCGCGTTTGCGCTCGGGCGGCCTTTTGCTGGCAGATAATACGCTCTGGGACGGACACGTGATCGATCCGGCCTATGATGATGATCCGCAAACAAAGGGCATACGCGAATTTAATCGTTGCGTGGCGCACGATGAGCGTGTAGAAACCGTCATCTTACCCCTTCGCGACGGCTTAACCTTGATTCGGAAAAGGTAAATGGCATTGACGGGCAGCTGAAACTAATGATTTTCTGCGCTTTCCTTTGTGGGGCGCGCGGCAAGTACTACTTTTGCTTGCACATTGTCAAAAACTTAGGCCGGGCTAAATAGATGTAGGCCCGAATCGGTTAAAAGTAAGCATAATGATTCGCAAATTCGATTTCTTGGTAATAGGTTCCGGCGTGGCCGGAATGAGTTATGCATTGCAAGTGGCTGCTTCAGGAAAAGGAACAGTAGGGCTTGTCTGTAAAACAAGTATTGAAGAAGCCAACACTTCGAAAGCGCAAGGCGGCGTAGCTTCCGTGACGAATCGCATTGTGGACAACTTTGAGAAGCATATTCACGATACGATGGTGGCCGGCGACTATATCAGTGATCCGAAAGCCGTGCAGCAGGTGATTGAACGTGCGCCCGAGGGCATTTGCAGATTGGTTAGTTGGGGCGTACACTTTGATAAAAAAGCCGATGGCGAATTTGATTTGCACCGGGAAGGCGGACATTCTGAATTTAGAATCTTACATCACGCCGACGATACGGGCTATGAGATACAACGAGGCTTAATTGAGGCCGTTCGCCGTTCGCCTAACATCACGGTAATGGATCACCATTTTGCCGTAGAGATCATTACGCAACATCATTTGGGCGTTGATGTGACGAGAAGAACGCCTAACATTGAATGTTACGGGGCCTATGTTTACAATCCGGAAACAAAGCGAATAGATACGCTGCTTTCGCGCGTCACGGTCATTGCCACCGGCGGCGTAGGTGCGGTTTATGCTTCTACCACCAACCCGAATATTGCCACGGGCGACGGCATTGCGATGGCTTATCGCGCTAAGGCGACGGTAAAGGATATGGAGTTTGTGCAGTTTCACCCGACAGCGCTCTATCATCCAAAAGAAACGCATCCGGCTTTCTTAATAACGGAGGCTATGCGCGGCTACGGCGGCATCCTGCGCTTGCCCAACGGCGAGGAATTTATGCAGAAATATGATGAGCGCTTGAGTCTTGCTCCGCGCGACATCGTAGCCCGTGCGATTGATCGGGAGATGAAGAATCGCGGCATAGACCACGTATGCTTAGACGTGACGCATAAAGATCCGGAAGAGACGAAACGCCATTTTCCAAATATCTATGCCAAATGTTTGTCGATCGGTATAGACATTACCAAAGAGTATATTCCCGTTGCGCCTTGTGCACACTACCTTTGCGGCGGCATCAAGGTCGACTTGGATGCGCGCTCTTCGATCAATCGTTTGTATGCGATTGGTGAATGTGCTTGCACGGGCCTGCACGGCGGCAATAGGTTGGCAAGCAATTCGCTGATTGAAGCCGTAGTCTACGCAGAAAAGGCGGCGGAACATACGATAGCCCATATCGACGAATATACATTCAATGAATGTGTGCCCGAATGGAACGATGAGGGGACGATGACTAACGAAGAGCAGGTATTGATTGCGCAAGATGTGCGCGAAGTGGGGCAGGTAATGTCTAATTATGTCGGCATCGTTCGCAGCGATTTGCGCTTGAAAAGGGCTTGGACGCGCTTGGATCTGCTATACGAAGAGACGGAAGAGTTGTTTAAGCGCGTGAAGGCTACGCCCGACATCTGCCAATTGAGAAATATGATCAACGTAGGCTATCTCATTACGCGGCAAGCCATCGAGCGCAAAGAATCGCGCGGCTTGCATTATACCATAGATTATCCGAAGCACGCTTATGACGCAGATCGGAAAAGCGATCAGAAAGAGGCTTGAGTTGGATTAAAACTTATCGATATTATGCCCGCTTACGAAATACGTCCCTTGCAATTGCGCATCTTGGAGATTCTCCTGGCTGTAGATAAAGTGTGTCGCGAGCACGGTTTGCGTTATTATCTTTGGGCAGGGACTTTGCTTGGGGCTGTACGCCACAAAGGTTTTATTCCTTGGGACGACGATGTGGATATTTGTATGCCGCGTGCGGATTATGATACTTTGATGGCGCACGCTAAAGAATGGCTGCCGGCACCTTACGAAGCGATGTCGGCCGAGACGAATGAGCAGTATCCGGGTAGCTTTGGAAAAATAATCGATAGCAGCACCACCTTGATCGAGCGTGCGCATTATGCTTACCTGAGCGGTATATATATAGATGTGTTCCCCATTGATGGCGTGCCGCAAAGCGCTTGGCGCCGCCGCCTGCATTTTATGCGTTTCGAGTTTTACAAACGCATTGTCTATTTTCTTCATCGCGATCCCTACAAGCACGGCCGCGGTCCGAGCAGTTGGTTGCCGCTTTTATGTCGTAAATGCTTTACCCACGAAGGCGTGCAGCAGACGCTTCGGCGATTGATGTTGAAATATACGTATGAAGATGCTCAACTCGTGGCCGATTATGATGATGGTTTGAAAGGCGTTTTTGATAAATCGCTACTCGGAGAGCCTACACCTGTTAGCTTCGAAGGGCACGAATTAAAAGGCGTAGCGCAATACGACTGCTACTTGACGCAGAAATACGGGGATTATATGCAGATCCCTGCGGCCAATCAGCAGCGCCAGCACAATTTCTACTATTTAGACTATAACCAGCCCTATCGTGCGTATAAGGATCAGCGCAAATTTCGCCTATGAATCGCATTCCTAAAGTTACGGTGATCACCGTTTGCCGCAATGCTCTGCCTTTGCTGCGCCATACCGTCGAGAATGTCTTGCAGCAAACCTATGCGCCGCTTGAGTATCTCATCATTGACGGTGCCTCCACTGATGGTACGCCTGCTTATCTTTCTTCTCTGCAAGCCCCTTTACAGTGGTGGTCGGAGCCGGATAAAGGCATTTATGATGCGATGAACAAAGGCGTGGCTCGCGCTTCAGGAGAATGGGTGATCTTTATGAATGCCGGCGATTGCTTTGCCGCTGCTGACGTCTTGCAGCGCATATTCTCTACGCCCCGCACGGCGGATGTGATTTATGGCGACGTCTTAAAAACTGCTGCCGATGGCGCGCCTGTTTTGTCGCGTGCACATCCCTTTAAGAATGCTCATCGTATGTGTTTTTGCCATCAAAGTTCGCTTGCCCGTATCGAATGTTTGCGCGCGACGCCCTTTGACATCACCCATCCCTTCTCAGCCGACTTTAAGTTTTTCAAACTATTAGGCCATCAAGGTAAGAAGTTTGCCTACGTCGACTTCCCCATTGCGCTCTTTGATACAAGCGGTATCTCGAATCGACAACGCTCCAAGGGCCTCTATGATAATATCAAAGTCGTAAACGAAACCGACAGTTTCCTCGAGCGCCTACGCCTACTTCCCCGCCTGTGGTTTGTCTATCTTCTTTGTCGCTTACGCGGCAAATGATTGGGCGGCTTACGCATATATATATATATATGTATGTATGTGTAGCTTGAAGTCTTACCTACTTACTTTTGCCGACTAAGCACGCCCGCACAAGCACTTCATAGATACAAACAACCTTCCCGGCGCTCTATGCATCGGGAAGGTTGTTTTGTATTTGTTGGGCAAGAGGCCGCTTTGTGCCCCCATGATCCTTGTATGCGCAATGGGCTTTACTTGATGCGGAATTTGCCCGTATTGTTTAAGTTTACCAGATAAGGCGCACCGGAGAATTTATCAAAGTTGGTCACAGATACCGAATAGCTTGGTTCAGCATAATCGTAGCGCAACTCGTCATCGAACGCCGCCGGGTTTAAATCCGTGCGCTCAAAACAAAATGCCATACCACCATTCTTATGCACGGTTCCGGCACTTGATGTCCAGTAGAAACCTTGATCGCCACAGAATAAAAGAACTCTGAAGTTCGGTTGTGCCTTCGGACGACCGAAGTAACCCACGGCGGGGAGGAACATATACTGACCTCTTACGGCTTTAGCCGGACGAACATAGTTGGACGCCGTCTCGTCAAAATTCTTTCGGCTGATCGATGAAGGTATCACTTTTGTGCGATAGTCGAGGCCGTTGTAAGCCTCCTTCAGATCGTTGAGCGATTTGCCCGTTTCGCCGGCAATCTGCTGTAGCGTCTTGATCCAAATACCGCCGTTGTACAAGTGCTTGTTCATTACAAACATTTTCCATTCGTCCCATTTCGCTGCGCCTTTATTGACTAGCCAGAGCGCCTCGTTGATGTTCATGGCCGCTGCCGCACTGCGAGTAGCCGCATTGTCTGCTACGCTTGTCGTAGATCCGCCCGGTGTTTCGTTTTGAAATCTTGGGTCTGCTGCGGTTGTGGCATAGCCGGAACTTATCATCGGAACGGATATGCGCGAAGCCATATATGCACTGTTGCCCTTCCAATAGTAAGCATCAATGCCGGCATCCCAAGCGTAATATTGGTTCGGGTCGTACTCTTCATTGAGCTTAATGTTGCACTTCAAGACGCGGTTTTCGCCGGCCTTCAATTCTTTATTGTTCTTAAACGTCTGCTTGTAATAGCCGTAGCCACCCGTAGCATAGTCGATCAATCCATATTCGATTGTCAGTTCGTTGTACGTGCCCGGCGGCAATACAATGATGATGCCGTTTTGCTTAGCGTTAGCTATTTGAGGAATCGGTAAGAAGTTGGTGCGGTTCATCGTAGACATCGTAGAGATATACTCGCGGCCGGCTAAAGGCGCTTGGTAGAACCAGGCAATCGTATTTTTGGCGCCCGCTTTCGGCGCACCTACGCCGCTGTCGGTGAAGGCAAACTTGCCGCTGATCGGTTTGTCGGCCGTAACATATACGGCAGCAATGCCTACGGTAGAGGAGAAAGCGTAGTCGGAATACGGCGTCAAGACCAAGTAAGCCGCTTTGTGTTTGAGCGTAAACTTGTATTTTACATCCGTGCCCTTCGTAGCGTCAGCCACGCCGCAGTCGCCATATTCGCCTAAGCGACCGGCATCTCCCGGGGCATCTTGAATCTGCTCTTCGGCAAAGGTCACTTCGTCGGCCGAGGTGCTGTTGTTACCCGTGTAGCGCATCTTATATGAAGCCTCATTAAAGTCGCCTTTGAAGAAGAACGTGGCATCGGCCAACTTCGGGCTATTGCCAATGCTGCTGCTATCGCTCTTTTCGTAAGTGCCATCGTTCTTTTTATCGATCCACATATGATCCCCTTTGTTCCAATAGTAGATCATTCCTTTGAAGATAGAAGGATTAGAGGAGTATTCGCCGCCGGTGCGCGTCTCGGGCGCATTGTTCGCCACCTCCGGTATGTTCGATTGGTCAGCTACAAAGGCTATGTAGCCTTTGGCTTGGCCCTGTGTATTGTCTTGCTTGTGTTCTTCGGTCAGATCCGACGAGCAGGCAGAAAAACTTACCGCTGCAATGGTTGCGAATAATAATTTTCCTATCACTTTATTCATATTGCTACCTTAAATAGAGTTGTTCGTGTTGTTTCATTCTTAGTTGTCGTCCTCTTCCTCCTCCCATTCGCCGCTACTATCTTGCGTAGTTCCCGCATTGCCTTTGAAAGGAGATCCGGTTAAGAGCGAGTTTCCGCCAAGCTGCAATACATGGCATTGCGGGGCAGAATAACGATGACCTGCAGCAGGGTTAGTTTGCTGCAAATCGTACGATTTGTTTTTTCTCATCTTTGAGCTAAATTTTAATTACAATTATCATAAGCCATCTATTATGGTACGCATCATATTCGGACAGCTTATTTATAAGAATATTAGACGCTATGTCCGGCTATTCCTAAATGTTTTCTGCCGCAAAATTATATTTTTATTTTTAAAATTCCAATTTTATCTGCATCTTTTATGTACTGTGTCTAAATATTTTCACGTGCCGGAAGGATGAAAAAGTTGCCATCTGTTTCTGCTTTAATATTTTATCATACCGTTGCTACGCGGTGTTTTTACTTACTTATCAGGAGGCCGACGGAGGAAAATGCGCAAGACAGGAAGTTTGAGCGATTAATATAAAATTATAATAATCCGTGGCGATGAATGAGGTTGTTAATATGGAAGAGAAAGCTAAAAACTTGTGCGTAAATATTAGAATATTAGTTTGATTGGCTTAGGCGAAGTATAATTTCCTACTGATAAAATCCTGCCTATGCTTAGCTTAGCAAACAAAAATAGGCTAAAATATCGTGTATCTATACCTTGAGAAAAAAATTCCAAGGCTAGGAACAAAAATTCGCCCTATAGGAATTTTTTTTCATAACCTTGAAATTGCATCGACCTTACTGCGCGGACGTAACTGCAAGTACATCATGAGATTTTTACGCCTGCCGGGTTCTGCGCCGCGCGAAGCAATGTTTGGTTGACGCGCTGACAACTTAGCGCGAGTCCGCAACCGGCTCGGAAAGCGCCCGGTCTCCGTGTGCGGATTACTGTATGTGGCCTAGCCTTAAAGAGCTTCGGCCTCGCTCGGCAGGCCTTACCCCCATTTTTTTTATATGTAATGGAATATTTCTGCTAAAGAAGTAAGTTTATTTGATTTTATCTGTATCTTTGCCATATCTACTGTGCAAATCGCTTGTGCATATCATAGAGAGAGTGTAAAGTGCTTGATAGGAAACCATCTCAAAAACGATTCGAACCCACTGCTGTTGAGCTACTTTTATGGAAAACACCCCTTGCGTGATATAGCGGAAAAGAAAGAGACACTAAGTAACTACCACTAATCATATCATTATGAGTAAAAACATTACACGTTTAGCGCTTTTGGCTGCCTTATCCTTAGCAGCTGCAAGCCCCGTTTCTGCCCAGAACAATAAGGTAGAAGCACAGACACGCACGCAAAGTGGCCTGCCTACGATCAAAATGAATCTTTCTAAGAAAGGTTCGTTCAGCTTTGGCGCCGCCGGCGCTCCGCAAGCACAGATTAAGAGTGCGCCTAACAAGTATGGCGAAGAGCAAATCGTTATGAAGGAGGATTTCGCCAAGATGACGGCGGGCACCCCCGAGAACCCCGATCTCGACAACAGCATTCTCAAAGAAGAATTCGAGTATCCTTGGATTAACACAAAGGATGAATACTTCAACACGCCGGGCTGGGGATCAGGAAATGCCTACTCAGCAGGTGGCGTTGTCTACCTTGCATCTGCTCCCAAAGAAATGGCGCACATCAATACGCCGATGCTTAACGTAAGCGCTAACGGCGGCATCGCTTGGGTACGCTTCAAGGCGCGCGCTAAGAGTGCCGACGAGCTTCCCGTAGTGATGGTCGAAGCAGCTGAGACGCACAATATGTCGCCTACGTGGGATATGATGGGCAGCGCACAGCTTCCGCAAATCAGCGAGCAATGGCAGGAATACACGATGTATTTCTATGGCGGCGGTGAGTATACTATATTTAATATTGTATCTGTAGGCGCGCCTGTATATATCGACGATGTTGAAGTGTTTACCGTTAAGCAACACGTAGGCACGCCGACGATGCGTCCGTATACGAACTATCAAGGCACGAGCTTTGATGCCAACTGGACGGCCGTAGAGGGTGCAACCGGCTATAAGGTTAATGTCTTCTCTATCGACAAAGAGACGAACGCGCCTGTTTATCTCTTCGAAAACAAACCGGTGACAACCAATATGTTCCACGTAACCGGTGCAGAATCAGGCAAGACTTATTTCTACAATGCATCAGCTACGAAAGGCAGCTACGAGTCAATTCCGTCAGCACAAACTTATGTCTATGACCTCGTAGCACCCGAGATGCAAGGTGTGAGCAACTTCAATGGCAGCAAGTATACGGCTAACTGGAGCGCTGTGCCTTCAGCTGAACGCTACAACTACATTGCTTACTACGACCGCAAGGCTACGCAGACCGGCGAATTTGTTGTGACGCAGGAAGACTTTACAGGCGTAAAAGACGCTGATGGCAACTTGACCGGATGGACAATGGAAGATCCTAGCTACAACTCATACAGCGAATTGTATCTTCGTGATTTGAAGCAAGGCGGCTGGAAAGGTACAAACTATGCGCCTTACACAGACTACATCTGCTTGGATGGCTGGCAATATTACCACAACCATACCGACGCAGGCCTTATCTCTCCTGAATTGGATATGTCGAAAGATGGCGGTAAGTTCACGGTAAAAGTGAAGCTCGCAGGTGCTGCTACGACAGGCGTGGATGCTGACGGCAAGGAAGTCACGGTAAACGCGCAAGCAGCTTTCGCGCTCTTCAACTATGATGAGACTGTGGGCGACTACACGCAGGCTGAGTTGATCTATCCGGAAGGCTACCCTAAAGCAGTTACTAAAGACTGGAAAGAGTTTACGATCAACTTTACGAAGGGTTCTAAGAAGTCGATCATTGGTATCTACGCTGTTTATGCAGATGAGCACCTCTACGTCGATGACCTGAAGATCACGCAAAACTATCAAGCCGGCGAGAGCTTGAACGATCCGTTCCGTTACCTCAGATGGGTTGATGGTACTTCTGCTGAGGTTACTGTGCCCGGATTTGTAGATCAATCAATGATTACGCACCGCGTATCGGCTTACAAAGCTAATTCTGACCGCAACGTAAAGAAGAGATACGCAGAAAGTCCCTACTCAACGCTCCGCGAAGTGGGCGTATTTGATGGCATTAGCAACGTCAGCCTCACAAAGGCGCTTGTTCAATTGGAAGGCAACGACGTATGCATTAACAACGCTAAGGGCGAACAAGTGCAAATCTACACCGCAGCCGGACAGTTGGTTTACAACAACCAAGCAGGTGAGGCTAATCTTCGCGTTCGCCTCGCAGCGCGCGGCGCTTACGTTGTGAAGGTGGGCAATCAATCTGTAAAACTCGTCTTCTAAACGTAATTAGAAAAATATGAGTAAGCCGTCGGATTTATTTCCGGCGGCTTATTTTGTTGCTTATCCGAGCGCTTGCTCCGCCGGCTCTAAGACGAAATAACTACAAACACAAGAAAAGCGCCATACATTTGCGCATTGCAGAGAGGCATAGCGGGTACTGAGGCGTCAAAGCCATGATGACGTCCTTCACAATCCAAACTTTTCTGCAAAGTGAGGGTGTAGCAGGAGTAGATTGTTCGCAAAAGCAAGCGCTTGATCTTGATTTTCTTCGTCAAAACATAGTTTCTTCCGGCTGATCCCTTAATTTTGCAAGTGCAGCTGGGCAGCTGGTCTGCTGCAAGTAAGATAAAAAGGTTTGATTTGACGATGAAGACAAAGACAATTCTGCGCAAATGCTTCCTGTGGGCAGTGGCGAGTATGAGCATACTTATGCTGAGCGGTTGTTTCCCCGGTTTTAATTCGCGCGATGAGGTTATGGCCTATCTCAAAAAGAAGTATCCCGGCCGGCAGATTGTGCTTTCTCAAAAGTATAAAACGCGGCGTGGCTTAGTGAGAGATTGGCGCATCTGGTCTTTCACCCTATCGGGTAATCCAAAAGATACATTTCAAGTGGCCAGCTATATCCAGAGTTATCCCGTTCCGATGTTGAAGACAGAACGAAGCATTTTCGACAATTTCGAAAAAGTCGTGGTTTTGCGTCGATCACGCGAATTTGAACAAGGCCCTTTGCGGACGCTCGATGCGCCGACGCGCCGCCTTTGGCATAGCTTTTCTTCCTCAGAATTCTGGCTGAAGCCTCTCTACATAGACTTAGAGACGGTCGATGACGTATGGCGCGCCAAGCACTTGATTGACCTCTTCGAGCAGTTTTTGAGCGAAGAGATAGTAGAGAGCGATACCCGCTATTTCCTACGTATGTATATTCAAGGCCCTTGTTATGCCTTGTTGCCGACCAGCGATAGCATCAATTTTGTGAGTGGCCTGACCATAGCAAAGCCCGGCGAGAAGCGGCCTTATTATATACAGTTTCAGATCCATAATCAGGTTAATCGGCAGGTCGTGTGTCAGCAATTTTACAACGAAGTGATGAGCTACTATCAGCTTATGGCCGCCCAAGGCAACGGCGTTAACGCGATAAACATGCAGGCGTGGGCAGAAGACTACCTCCAGCAAGTAGCGCGCCTGCCGTCGGCAACGCCGCGAGAGCGCGATACGCTGGAAACATCGCTTGGCATTAAAGATAAAGGTGATGGCTTTCTATTTATCGATACGGGTCAAAAGCCCTATATGTTCGTCTTCTCTTCGGAGCGTAAGGAAGGCTCAGAGAAGACGATCTTCTTCACCTATCCACAATTGCGATCCTTCTGCCAACAAAGCGGCTTACAGGTCAAAGGAGCCGGCAAGCATTTCAGCGTCACGAGCATCGACGGCCATCGCTACGAGTTCTCTACCACCTTCTATATAAAAGGCAAAGACGAGTTTAACTTCGACGTTTACACCTGCTACTATCTGCGAGATGGGCGGAAGGTCGTGATGGAAGATATTTGGAGTCCTCAAGAGTGCATCGACGATGCCCTCATCCGCCGCATAACGGGGCGCGACGTAAAGTCTATGGTCGTGCACACCGCAGATAAACAATAACACTTTACCCCAATGTTTAAAGTATATGATAAGATAAAAGATGCATTTAGCGCCTTCTTGGGCGCACTGCTCCTGCTCCTCTTTGCCGGAGGCTCGGGCTGGATGGCCTTCATAATGTTTCAGCGAGGATCGTGGCTCATCGGTGCGATCGGCGTAATAGGCGCTTTGTTTTTCAGTTCACCCTTGTGGGCCGGACTCTTTATCACCAAGAAAGAGCCCGAGCCGGAGCCCGTGGTCACGAAAGTAGATTGGCCCACAGACAAGGCCGCCTTGCTCAAACTGGCGCAGACCGTTGCCGGCGACGACGCCGAGGTGATGCAGCTCGTTAAGGATAGTTTGGCATCGCCCGAAGCCTTCTATGCCGCCCGAAGCGAGCCGGAGGGCGAATATGCCGACGAGTATTATGAAATGTTGGACACCTATAAAGACAAGCCCGACACTTTGCGCAGTGAGGGACTGCTTGTCTTGTTAGAAGAACTGCGCGTTATCGTTCGGTTCGACTGGAAAGCCGATCTGGATAGCTTTCAGGGGATGATGCCCAGGCTCAAGCGCGTGCAGCGTTACGGCCTAAACCTTTCAGATGCGCCCTTAGACGAGGCCGCCTACGTCCCGCGTTGGTGCGAAGCGCTCGATAAGTTTTGGAAACCGAAGCATTATCATACGCTGCTTATCGATACCCAAAGCGACGAATATGTCGTAGCCGTTGCTCCCAACCGCTCATCTTCTGCCAAAACCAAAGCATCGGCGAAAAACCAAGCACCGAAATCAAAAACTAAAAATTAAGTAAGCCCCTCTTCCAGCTACCTTGCGGCGGACAATCAAGCCGCCGCAAGGCCTATCAAGCGTATTTGAGCCGCGTCAGTGAAGGCATTTTTTGACCAAAATGCCCATCGTCCTTAAAAAATACTACAAAAGACGTATTTTTTTTCTTGGCAGATTTGTATTTTTGCCGAATCTCGCGGCGCGCAATGTCGGCATACTGTAGCGTCGGTAAAGCGTTAGCCCGATTTGCCTTGTGGTCACTACTCGGTCCCCATTACGTGTGGTATCGCTTTGCCTAAACCTAATTCAGCGCTACAGTAATCAAATCTTTTGCCACTTGTTATGCATTTACGATTTGCCCATTTTCTGGTGAGTTGCTTGGCTTTTGCCGGTAGCTTACCCATCTTCGCGCAATCGCCGACAAAGCTTTCGCAGCGTTCGCCGCTCTTGCGCACCAACGTTTTTCGTATTCCCTTTGCCGTTTCGCAAGACCTCCGGCGGCCGGCGGCTGCTATCCGTACGCTTCCCGCGCCTTCGCCGGCCGAAAGTAAGCCGCGCCTGATGAGCGCTGCGCCCCGGCCCTTGCAAAAACCCATATTGCGCCAACTCTTAGGCGCTGCCGCCGGCACCGAATTATGGGCAAACGTTGTCTCCGACCAATATAAAGGTATCTATGCCTTTAGTCCGGCATCCGAAGTTCATTTCTCCAAGTTGGCCGCCTATAGCAAAGCCTCCTTTAATGGAGGCGCAGCCATCGTTGATGGCCGCATGCACGGCATTTTCTACGACCTAAGCTATGCCGATATGGGCATTATTATGGTCTATCATTACGCCTTCGACATCGAAACGTGGGCCTTAGACATTCCCCCTCATCAATTGGACGACATCTCCCTGATTGCCCAAGAAACCGCCACCGATCCGAAGACCGGCGAAGTCTTTGGCGCATTTCTGCGTAAGGACGGCACGGGCTACGAATGGGGCGTTATCGATTATCTCACGCTGACCCGCACCAGCATTGCCCCCGTCGAGCACATTTACATTGCCCTCGGCATCGACAAAGACGGAAAAGCTTACGGCGTGGCTACAGACGGCAACCTCTACACCATAGATCGCACGAACGGAAAAGAGACCTTGGTCGGCCCGACGGGCGTTTCCTTGGCTGATGCTGACGGAAAAGTGCGCTCGCAATGCGGCGAGATCGACCCGAAAGACAATACGTTCTACTGGGCTTCGACCAACGGCGAGCACCATACGGATTTATACAAAGTCAGTCTCGACAACGGACAAGCCACCCTGCTTGGAAGTATCGGCAATGAGGTGACGGTGACCGGTATGGTCGTACCTAAGCCCAAAGCGGCCGATGATGCGCCGAGCGCGGCCACAGATTTGCACGCGCAATTCACAGCGGCTGCCACGGCGGGCCAACTTTCCTTTACTGCACCTACAAAAACTTACGGCGGCAGTGCGCTTAGTGGCGAACTCACTTACCATGTTTATGTCAACACTGATGCGCCGCTGACGGGCAAAGTCAATGCCGGCAGTAGCGCAGTTGTGCCGGTGCAAGCCCGCGAGGGAATGAATACCTTTGTCGTTACGCTTACGAATGCTGCGGGAGCGAGTCCGAAGGCGCGCCTCTCAGCCTATGCCGGCTATGATACGCCGAAGCCCATCGAAAAACTGACGTTGAATGTCGATGCTACGCGTCGCGCCGACTTAACTTGGACGGCGCCTACCGCCACTGAGCACGGCGGATTCCTCGGAACACTTACTTACGACCTTATTCGTATTACCGGAACAGACACGACGCAGGTAGCCAATGGTATCTCCGATGTTCATTTTGCGGAAGTCTTGCCCGAAGGCCCGCTGATGGGCTATCGCTACGCCGTGAGAGCGCATAATCAATCGCAGGTTACGACGTGGACAAACAGCAACAACGCTGTGGTCGGCTCGCCCATAGAACCACCCTTCTTCGATGAGTTTGCCAATGCGGCCGACGCAGAATTGTATACCGTTATCGACAATAACAACGACCAAGCTTCTTGGGCTTGGGACAAAGATCCTTATACCGAGCAGACGGCCTATCGTTATCATTGGAGTGATACGGAAAAAGCCGACGACTGGTTGCTCCTTCCGCCGCTTCGCTTGCGGGCCGGAAAAGTTTATACCTTCCAATTCAAAGCTAAATCCAACGGTACGGATTATACCGAGCGCTTTGAGGTAAAATGGGGGCAAGCGCCCAACCCCGCAGGGCTTTCTACGGTGATCCTAAACCCGACGGAGGTGAGCACAGACGAGTATCAGACGTTCACCAACGAGCTTCGCCCGCAAGCTGACGGCACCTATTACATCGGCTTCCACGCGTTGTCCGATGCCGGCGGCTATTATCTGCACATCGACTCTGTAAGCATTGCCGCCCCCGTTGCTACAGCAGCGCCCGCAGCCGCAGAAAATTTAAAGGGCAAGGCGGATCCGTCCGGCAAACTCCTCACGACGCTCACTTTCGATGCGCCAAAGTTGAAGGTTGACGGGACGGAGCTTAGCAATATTGAGCGCATCGAGGTGCGCAACGGAATCCGACTCGTCAAGGCCTTTACGCAGCCTGCGCCCGGCGCTTCGCTGACCGCTACGGACAATCGGGCGACGACCGGCGACAACGTCTACACCGTCATTGCCTTTAATGCCGACGGTGCAGGTGCTACGGCGACCAAGACCATCTACGTGGGCCAGGATCAACCCGCCACGCCCGTCATCACCGCCGAGGATTTGTCAAATGCCGTGCGCCTTACGTGGCCCGCAGTCGGCGGTGCAAACGGCGGACTTGTCATTCCGGAAGAAGTGACCTACAATATATATAATGTACGCGACGGTGGTTATCGCGGAGATCTGATCGCGACCGTAACGGGCGGCAAGACGGAGTACGTCGTGCCCGATCAGAAGACCGCCGAAGGCAACCAACGCTACGCGCAGTGGGCTATCAGTGCCAAAAATAAGGCCGGCGAAAGCGGCTATGGCGTTGGCTCAATCATCGTAGGTAAACCCTACACGCTACCTTTCCACAACAGCTTCAAAGGTAGCTCTACCGAAGGCCAACTCATCGCGCTCGAGACGCCTGATGGTAATGTGGCTTGGGAAATCAGTGGCAAGGAAGCCGTAGATGCCGATGGCGGCAGCATCGTCTTCAATCCCGATCGCGCAGGCTCGTCTGTGATCAGCACAGGTAAGATTTCTTTGCAGGGTGCGGCCCATCCCAAACTGATTTTTGACCACAAACAAATCGGTCAAGTACAGGGACGCTTAGAGATCAGCATACGCAAGAAGAACCAGAAGGGCGAAACGCTCCTTCGCAGTTTTGACTATGCGCAAGCCGGTGTGAGCAAGGCCGAATGGCATACGGAAGAGATCGACATACCGCAGGAGTATTTGCAGGAAGAATACGTCTTCGTGCGCTTTGCAGCCATTGCTACGGCTTCGATGAAGGAAACGCCGCTCTACGTCGACAATATCAACCTCGCCGAACCTATCGCCAAGGATGCGGAGATCACGCTCGCCGCGCCCAAGTCGGTTTTGAAGGGCCAGAACCTCCCGCTTTCGATCAAGGTGGCCAACAAAGGTTTGCAGGACCTCGCCAAAGTGCAAGTGAAGGTGCAGATCAACGGCAAGCAGGTCTATGACAAAGCCGTCGAGGGTGGCCTCGCTCGCTTCAAGGAGGCAACAATTCCGGTCAATTATCAGACGACATCGCTCGATGCTGCCACGACCCTGTCGGTAGTGGCTGAAGTCGTGGCCGATGGCGATGCTTTGGCAGCCAACAACGAAGCCCGCGCCGAGGTGCAGGCTGTTCAGGGCAACGTGCCCACGCCGCGCGATCTCGTGCTCAAATATAAAGATGCTGCAAAGGTCGAATTAGATTGGGCCGCGCCCACAGTAGAATACGTCACGTTGACTGACGACTTCGAAGCCTATGAGCCTTGGGCCACAAGCTTTGGCCGTTGGTCCACGATCGATGCGGATAAGGGCTACGCGTGCCCGCTTTCCAAAGAGTCGCGCTATCCGCATCAGCAAGAGCAGTTTGCTTTTATGAATTGGCAGCCTAGTGATCTTTACGGAACCGGTCAAGGCCTCGACCCCCATTCCGGCACGAAAGCACTCGTAGCCGTTTATCAGACGGATCAGACGGGAAAGACTTACGTAAAGGCTGACAACTGGCTCATCAGTCCGCCGCTTTCAGGCAAGGCGCAAAAGGTTCGTTTCTACGTCAACAACTATGCCGGCAAGGACTTCGGAAATGAAGAGTTCGAAGTCTTGGTTTCCTCAACCGATAAAGCGCAAGAGAGTTTCCAACTCATTGGCGACATCTACACGCAGACCAATGGCAGTTGGACAGAGATCAATGTAGACCTGCCTGAGGGTACGAATTATTTCGCCATTCGCCATACGACGAGCGCCGATCAGGCCTTCTTGTTCATGATCGACGACATTACGTATGAGGGCGGCAATACGCCTACGGGCTATCGCGTATATTGCGATGGTCAATACTTGGGCGCTGCTGAGCAACCGGGCTATACCGATACGCAAGCAAAAGCTGATGGCCAACACACGTACAGTGTGACGGCCGTATATGCCGATGCTTCAGAGTCGCTACCCGTTGTGCTCGACGTCGTCACGGCCTTGATCGCGCCCAGCGCTTCGCCCGCGCATACGCCGATTGTCTACGACGTTCACGGTAAGCGTGTCGATGCCGTGCGCTCCAAACTCCCGCGCGGTGTGTATGTGATCGACGGCAAGAAAGTTGTCATCAAATAAGCGCACTCGGCGCTATCTGAACCCTTTAACCGCTGCAAGGCCTCAGAAGCTTTGCAGCGGTTAAGCGTATGCGCCCCTTGCGCATTGTGCCGCGCCATCAAGCCACGCCGCGCCCTGCCTTTCGTCAGCGCAGGTAGTGTTTGTATAGGCTACCCTTCCGCTCGCGACCGCCCTTATGCAGCCTTGCCGCCCTGACCGACGTAGAGAAAAATCCGTCCCACGCCTTGCCGCCTGCCGCCTGCTTGCTTTCAGTGCGCCGCGCCCGCCCTTCGTGCGGCTTCGTCCTCGCTTGGGGCGTTTGCGCTCACGAGAAAAAAGGTCTACGCTCGTGATGAAAAGACCGTGCGCTCACGATGAAAAAGGTCTACGCTCGTGAGCGTACACCAAAAAGGGCAGGCGGCGGCGCTTATCGGTCAAGCTTTGTTTGTCAAAATGTTGGTTCTGCTTGCGCTTAAGTCGTAGGGCGAGCAGCCAAAAAAAAGTGGTGCACCTTGCAGAGCACCACTAAAAAATGTAAAAATAGAAAACTCAAAAAACGTGAAAAGATATAGGCCTGCTGATGGCCCTATCTAAAACTTCGTTTTGTCGGTTTTGACAAACAACATCTCGTTGAAGTAAAACGAATATCCACCCACGATGGCGTGCTGATTGCCGGCGGTGAGCAAATGCTCTTCGAGCGTGTACGGATATGAGGCTATGAGGTGTTTTTTACGCCCGTCAGCGCTCAGTGCATAGTAGGTAAGCGTTTGATTATTAAAGTAAAGTACGGCTTTTTTTATGCTGTTGGGATTTTGATCTTCTTGTGAAAATTCGTGCTCCCACACAGTGCCTTCCAAAGACGCTGATGCAGGCTTAAAATCACAACACGAAAAGAGTGTGAAGCAGCTTACCAACAGCAGAAGTTGGCTGTATTTTTGGATAATTGTGCCCATATTGAAGCAATTTTGTAAGTGCAAAAATAAAAAGAAACCTAAATGAATGCAAATTTCAAGCGTAAAAAAATGTATTCTTTTCTCTGGTGGCGATGATTTAGTAATTTGCAAATTCCAATTGCAACCTGTATTTTCCCCTTTTCTGCGCTTCATCTTTTGTCCGCCTATTTTGCGCCTCGCTTTTGGGGATAAGCGCAGGGTGGATCGGCTTCGTCTGCGCCGAAAGCACTTGCCCATCGGTGTCGGGTGAGGTTTTGTGGGCATAAAAATTGGGGTGGCGAGGCGGTTTTGTGGGCATCAGCGCCGTGGGGTGCACTGTTTTTGCTGGTAGGGTAGGATTTTCGCAAGCATCGCCCGTACCCCTGCGCCTTTTTGTGTAACTTTGTCGGCATAAATGTGATAGCATTATGGCTGACGATATAAATTACTTGGACCGAAACGAATTCAACTTTGAGCCTTCGCCGGAGGTGGTCAAGGCCATTAAAGACTTCGATGTCAACAAACTGTGCTTCTACACGCGTCTTTACGATGAAGGGAAGAAAAGCATTTTCTCCATTGCGCTCGCTGAAGATTATGGTGTGGACGAATCGCAGGTCGTCTTGGGCTATGGGGCTGAAGACATTTTGAAGCAGGCTGTGCACTTCTTCCTGACCGAAACGCCGGGGCGCAACACGATGCTCATTCCGCAATATTCTTGGTGGTATTATCAGTCGATCGCGGACGAGGTAGACGGGCGCACACTGCAATATTCCGTCAATGAGGAGGAAGATGGTTTCGCTTACGACTTCGAAGCACTGCGCCGCAGCATCGAGGAGCACCGGCCGAAAGTGGTGCTCGTGGCTTCGCCCAATAATCCGACCGGAAACGGACTGACGCCCGACGAATTGGATCGGTTGGGGCAGTTTACGCCGACTGATACGATTATTTTGGTAGATGAGGCTTACGCTTCTTTCGTGACGGACGACGTAAGCTATATCGCACGACTCGTAGGCCGATATCCGAATATGATTTTCTGTAGGACGCTTTCGAAATTTTACGGCCTGCCGGGCTTGCGGATGGGCTTCGCCTTCGTGGGGCGCTCGGAAGAGATGGATAAATTCAGCCGTTATGCGAACAAATATTTGGGCTACGATCGGCTGGCTGAGGACATCGCCGTCGCAGCCTTGCGCTCGGAAGAACATTATCGACACGTGGCGGCCGTGATGAACGAGGCGCGGCGTATGTATAAGGAGGAAATAGGTCGCTTGCCGGGTTTTAAGGTCTATCGATCGGTGGCCAACTTCATCTTGATCAAATATCCGCCGGCCTTAAAGGACGCGCTGCAGCACGCTTTCGCACAAGCGCACTACAAAGTGAAGTTTATGAACGAGCCGGGACTGGAAACGCACCTCCGCATAACGCTTGGTCGCGCCAAGCAGAATCGTGAGGTAGCTGACGTAATACTTAAAATCGCGCAAGCCCAATGATCGCCGTTATTCTTGCGGCCGGCATGGCTTCGCGCTTGCGGCCGCTGACCAACGATAGGCCGAAATGTTTGCTGAATGTGGGCCGGCGCACGCTTTTGCAGCGCACGGTCGACGCTTTGTTGGAGGCCGGTATGCGGGAGTTTGTCGTTGTTACGGGCTATCGCGGAGAGATGATCCGCCAATTCTTGACCAAGCAATATCCGGAGCAGACTTTCCACTTCATAGACAATGCAGTCTACGATAAAACCAATAACATCTACTCGCTATGGCTGACCCGCCCCTTCGCGGATGGGAAAGATTTTCTCTTACTCGATAGTGACATCCTCTTTGATCCCGCTTTGCTGCGGCCGCTTTTGGATACGCCGGCGGCGGCTTTGGCCGTAAATCGCCACGAGTTGGGCGAAGAGGAGGTGAAGGCGGTTGTAGACGAGGCGGGCCAAGTGGTAGGCATCGGCAAACAATATGCGCCCGATGAAGCCTTTGGCGAATCTGTCGGTATCGAAAAGATGACGGCTGATTACAGTGCCGCGCTTTTTGAAATTCTAAGTCCGATGATCGAAACAGAAGGTTTGGTCAACGTGTTCTATGAAGCCGCCTTTCAGCGTCTGACTGAAGCGAACCATTTCTTTAAGGCGATCGACACCACTTCGTTTTTCTCGATCGAACTGGACACTGTTGAAGATTTTCAATGCGCCCAAGAACGCATACCTCCCCACTTGTTTTAAGGCGAACCCGATTGTCGGATCCGCCTTTTGAATTTAGAAAGTCTGTTTGCCGATTCGGCGAGCAGACTTATCGTTTCTTGCCGCCTTTGCGCAAGCCGGAGAGATTGTTGTATGGGACAGTCTTGCCGCCGGATTGCGTCTTGGGGGATGATTTCCCGGTTGGCGTCGCCGCCTTTCCCGTATAATATTTCATAGCTTCAGGCATTGCGCGCTGAAGTGCCGCAATGCGGGATTCGTGAGAGGGATGGTCGCTCATAAATTGCGGAACGCTCTGCCCGCCGCCTGCATTCATACGCTGCCAGAACGCGACTGCCTCTTGCGGATTATAACCTGCGATGGCCGCAAATATGAGTCCCATATAATCAGCTTCGCTTTCGTTTTTACGAGAGTAGGGCAGCATTACACCATATTGCGCCCCGAGGCCGTAAACTTGTTGACCCAGTTCCTGCGTGGCTTGAGATGCGCCGCTGCCGCTTAGGATTAGCCCGAGCGCGGCGGCACCATATTGCGCTTTTAGTTGGGAACTGAGGCGCTCAGCGCTATGATGCGCCACAGCGTGTGCGATTTCGTGGCCCAAAACTATGGCCAGCGCCGTCTCATTCTTTGTGATCGGCAGCAGACCTTCGTAGACTACGATTTTTCCGCCGGGCATACAAAACGCATTGGCCGAATTGTCTTGCACGAGGTTAAACTCCCAGCGATATTGCTTCAACTCTTCGCCCTCGCCGTGTTGGTTTAGATAAGACGTAACCGCGTTTGCCAATCGCTGGCCCACACGTTTGACCATCGCCGTATTGTTTGCGTTGGTCGAGAGTTTGGCCGTTCGCATATACTGTTGGTATTGTTCGTTCGCCAAACTCATTACTTGTTCGTTAGATACCAAAAGGTGCTGCTTACGTCCCGTAATGGGGACGGTCGAAGTTGTGCCGCAGCCGACCAAGAGTAAGACCAGCGGTAGCAAGACTAAGCTTTTTATGAATTTCATCGCTTTATTGTTCATACTAGTTTGATGATTCGCTTTTTATATCGTAGGTTCGTCATCGACCGCGGGAACGCCGTCGTCGGAGAACTCGTTTATGTCAGCTATTCGATAGCCTTCCGGAGTCTTTTCTACCTTTATGATGTACACAGTTTCGATATCGCCCATCTTCACGAAGCGCACACAAACCTCCTGATCGTCCCATAGCTTGACGGAAATCGACTTCAGCGCACTGCGGTCAAAGTCGTAGCCGTGCAAGATCAGATCGTAATGTGTAAGAACCGGTTCTTCACCCGCCTCCGCCGCACTATCGAAGACCTTTTGCAGGGATTTTGTCAGATATTTTTCGCGCAATCGTTTGGCTTGCTCGGGCGCATCGACGTCCATAGCCGCAAATGGTGTGGCGTAGTTTTGATAAAAAGTCTCGACAAACTTGGTCGGCGAACTCTCATCTATGGCTTTTGGCGCGTCAAGGGGGCTGATCAGCTTCCCCAAATCCTCTTCCCAGGCCGTGGCGATATAAGCCAGTTGCCAGCGGCCCTCGATTTGCTCCGGATAGACGGGAATACATATTGTTTCCATCAGCAAAGTATCCTCCAAACAGTTCGTAAAAGAGGCGACAAACCAGCCGTTTTCGCTTGCTCCCACACAAAGCGATTTGCGCATCTCAGGCGTAATCTCCTTCGTCAGCGTAAAAGGGTCGACGTTCATCTCAGCCCGCAAACGGCGGGCCTTAGCTGCGAGGCGCGGGGTGAGCATTTGGAGCGCCGAGTCTCGGATTCTACTATCCTCGCTCAGGTATTTTTCGTAAAAGCTACGAACAAAATCTTCGCCCGTCGCTTGTGCGCTCACCACAAGTGCACATAGCAGGGCAGAACATAGTAATAACGTTCGTCTCATAAGGCATTTATATCTCGTTGACTAAGCAAAGATACGTTTGAAATAGGAAATGCGAATCAAATGATAGTTTATTTTTTGTAGAAAAAAGCAAAGTGTGCATCGGATGGTCGAATTATCGTAGCCCAAAACAATACTATCGCCGCCTCCGACAAAACAACGAATGCCTCTGACAAAACAATCGTTGCCCCCAACAAAACAATCGCCGCGGCGAGCCAAACAGCCACCGCGGCGAACCCAACAGTCGGTGCGACGAACAAGAACTACCGCCGCAACATCAGCACGGGGGTTAAGCCAATCCCCACGCCTTGAGATCCTCATCGACTGTGGCGTTACCACCTAAGCCGAAATTTTCAACCAATACCTTCAGCACGTTCGGAGATACGAAAGCCGGCAGCGTAGGGCCGATGTGAATGTTCTTAATGCCCAGACTTAGAAGCGCCAGAAGCACGATTACGGCTTTCTGTTCGTACCAAGCGATGTTAAAGACAATAGGCAGGTCGTTGATATCCTTCGCTTGGAAGATTTCCTGCAGTTTCATAGCGACAACGGCCCAGCTGTAGCTATCGTTACATTGTCCGGCATCAAGTACGCGTGGAATGCCGTTGATGTCGCCCAAGTTTAATTTGTTGTAGCGATATTTTGCGCAGCCCGAAGTCAAGATTACCGTATCCTTCGGCAATTGTTGTGCGAAGTCAGCATAATATTGGCGACTCTTCATACGTCCATCGCAGCCACTCATCACGATAAATTTACGAATAGCCCCACTCTTCACCGCCTCTACGATCTGATCCGCCAGCGCGAAGACCTGTGCGTGAGCAAATCCGCCCACGATTTCACCCGCTTCGAGCGCCTCCGGAGCTTGGCAAGTCTTAGCCAGCGCGATGACCTCTGAAAAATCCTTGTGTCCGTCGGCTCCGTTTTCGATGTGTTTCCATCCCGGGAAGCCCGTACTATTGAGCGTGAAGACGCGATCCTTATAATTCGCATCGGGGCGTGGCGGTACGATGCAGTTGGTCGTAAAAATAATCGGCCCGTTAAAGCGTGCAAATTCCTCCTTCTGTTGCCACCAAGCGTTCCCATAGTTTCCTACCAGATGCGCGTACTTTTTCAGCTGCGGATAGTAGTGAGCCGGAAGCATTTCGCCGTGCGTATAAATGTCGATGCCCATCCCTTCCGTCTGCTTCAGCAAGTCTTCGAGGTCGTGCAAGTCGTGGCCGCTGATCAAAATCCCGGGGTTGCGCCCCACGCCCAAATTTACTTTTGTGATTACCGGCGAACCATAAGCCGACGTATTGGCTTTGTCGAGCAAGGCCATAGCTTTGACGCCCGCTTGTCCCGTGCGTAGCACGAGATCTATCAGCGTAGCCTGATCCGCCTCAGGATCTGCCACGATGGCCAAGGCTTCCGCCATAAAATGAATCAGCGTAAGATCCGCTTGCTGCAAGTTTGACGCGTGCTCATAGTAAGCCGCCATCCCTTTGAGTCCATATACCGTCAACTCCTTCAAGGATCGAATATCCTCGTTCGCAATGCGCAATACGCCCTGCCGCTTTGCCTCCTCCGCATAAGAAGCCTTTGAGCCGTCCCAGCGCAGTTCGGCGCGCTCCGGTAGCGCCACGCCGTTTTCATCTGCCAGTTTGATCAGCCGATCACGCAGCGCGATGCCCTTTTCCACCCGTTGCAGAATATTATCATCGTCAAAATTGGCATTCGTGATCGTACAAAAGAGCGCGTCGCACAAGAAATGACCAATCTCCTTCTCATCTTTCGACACCCCCGCACGGTTTAGTGCGTCACTAACAATCCCTACGCCCCTGCTTACGGCCAGCAATAAATCCATTGCCGCCGAAGTCGTGGCCGCTTTGCCGCAAACGCCTTTAAGCGTGCAGCCCGTACCCTTTGCCGTCTCTTGACATTGGTAGCAAAACATCTGATTTTCCATAATTGTTATGTTGTTTATGTGATTTCGAGTGCAAATCTACGACTTTGCCGGTCGCGAGACTGTAACACTTGTTACCGCCCCCGGCGTTTTAAGACTTTATGACGAAAACCTTGCCACCCCATTTCCGCGACCGCACCGCCGCAAATAACCCCATCGGGGTCAGTCTTTGGCAGGGCAGGGTTAAGGTGCGAAGCGGCTTAACTCTGCCTAACGCACCGCCGCATTGGCGACCCCTTAGGGTTGGCCTTTCAAAAACGTCCGATGATCGAAATTCAACGATAACAAGCCCGCTAATATCGTGCTAAAGCAACGACTCACGTCGTTAGTGCCTGGGTTGCCGCTTCGCTCCTCAACCCCGCCACGGTGAAAGACCAACCCCTAATGGGGTTGCACTCATTTCCATCGCTTTATCCGGGGTTAAGCCGCTGTGCAACTTAACCCCGGCCTGCCAAAAGACCAACCCTAAGGGGTTGTCGTCGCTTTTTATCGAATCGATGTCGGGTCTCGTGCGCAATCTTCACAAAAATGCCTCACCCTAACTTGACCTATGGTTTATTATCATCATTTTTTTACGCATCCTCGCTGCAAATACTCCATCGAACGCAACATGCTCCTTGCTTATACACAAATCATGACTTCTACCATCCCACTTCTACGACCGCACGTCCGCAAATAATCCTACAAAACTCCAATCTTGCACGCGCTAACGTCCAAACGCCAACCCTGCCACCCCATTTTCGCGACCGCACCGCCGCAAATAACCCCATCGGGGTTAGTCTCTTGGCAGGGCAGGGTTAAGGTGCGAAGCGACTTAACCCTGCCTAACGCATCGCCGCATTGGCAACCCCTTAGGGTTGGTCTTTCAAAAACGGGCGCAAATGGGGATTTTAGGTCTGCAACGTTGGGAAATAAATGCTCCACATTCAATGCGGGGCGTTTACGCTCACGATGATAAAGGTTTACGCTCACGATGATAAAGGTTTACGCTCGTGATAAAAAAGGTTTGCGCTCGTGATAAAAAACCTCGGACGTAAGATTTTCGGTCGATGCAGTCTTGCGCGGTCGGTCGCCATTTTCCGCTTTCGTCAGTAGGAAAATCCACCTTTCGCAAGGTAGGGAGCGACTGAGGCCAACGGCGGTAAACCCTCCGTGCAGGCGGCGACGCGGGCCGCGAAGCCGACAAAACCCCGGCGGCGACGATAGCCCATCGAGGCCGACAGATGATGCGTTGGATTTTATAAAAAATAAATACGGATTATTATTCTAAGCCCTTTTGCGCGAAGAAAGGCCGACGATTCGCCTAAAAAGTAGCACCTGAAGCCGGCGCAAAAGGGTTGGGGCTGGCGCAGAATCTACCCCGATGGGGCTAAAATAGCTTGATTATTTGCCCTGCTTGCAAGTTTTCGTTATCTTTGCTAATAAATCTGAGAAAGATTATGGTACATAATATACACCTGTCCGAACTTATTCATCGCCAAGCGGAGCGCTATGGAGATAAAACAGCCTTAAAACAATATGATTATGCGGCTTCCGAATGGCGCGATATATCGTGGCGGCAATTTTCAACGCGCGTATTGCGCGTGTCGTATGCACTCTTGGCGCTGGGCATAGGGCGGCAGGAGCGTATCGCCGTCTTCTCTCAGAATAAGCCGGAGTGCATGTACGTCAGCTTTGGCGGCTACGGCATACGTGCAGTGACCACGCCTTTTTATCCGTCTTCGAGCGGCGCACAGATTACTTATATGATGAACGATGCAGAGGTGCGACTTCTCTTCGTAGGCGAACAGCAGCAATACGACGTTGCGTTCAGCGTCCTGAGCCTCTGCAAGAGTTTGGAGCGCATCGTCATCTTCGACAAGTCTGTCAAACGCAAGGAAACGGACCATTTGAGCATCTATTTCGACGAGTTTCTCGACCTGGCTTCGCCCGAAGCCGCGCGCGAAGAATATCGGCAACGCATGAAGGAAGCCAATTACGACGATATGGCAGACATCCTCTATACGAGTGGGACGACGGGCAACAGCAAAGGCGTCATCCTGACGTATAAGATGTATCGCGGGGCGGTCTATGGCAACGGCGCCAACCTGCCGCTTTCGCCGAATGACGTCTTTCTCAACTTCCTGCCTTTCACGCACATCTTCGAGCGCGGTTGGTCTTATCTGGGTTTCTCGGCCGGCGTATGTCAGGCGATCAATGAGCGCCCGGCCGACGTCTTAAAGTCGATGCAGGAGATTCGCCCCACGTGTATGTCGAGCGTACCTCGACTCTGGGAGAAAATCTATCAAGGCGTGCAGGAAAAAATTGCCGCTTCGCCCAAGGTGCAGCGCAGCCTGATGAAGGATGCGCTGGAGACGGGTATGCGCTATTGGGCCGACTACGCTTCGCAGCACCGCCCGGCGCCGATAATGCTGAAGATGAAGTATAAATTCTATGATCGGACGGTCTACAAACTGCTCCGCAAGACGCTGGGTTTGGACCGCGCGAACTTCTTCCCGACGGCCGGTGCTGCCGTTTCGCCCGAGGTGGAAAAATTTGCGCACGCTGTGGGACTTTATATGCTGGTGGGCTACGGACTGACGGAATCTACGGCCACCGTTTCCAATGATCGTAAGGGCGAACGGAGTACGCTCGGTTCTGTGGGTCAGATCCTGCCGGGACTGGAGGTGAAGATCGGTGCGAACAATGAGATTCTCTTGCGCGGAGATACGATCACGCCGGGTTATTATAAGAAGGAGTCGGCCACGAAAGAGGTGCTCGACGCCGATGGCTGGTTTCACACCGGTGATGCGGGCTATATGAAAGATGGCGAACTGTTTTTGACGGAACGCATCAAGGATTTGTTTAAGACTTCTAACGGCAAATATATCGCGCCGCAACAGATAGAATCTAAAATGACGATTGATCGCTATATTGATCAATGCGTTGTCGTGGCGAATGAGCGCAAATTTGTCTCGGCTTTGATCGTGCCGGATTTTCAAGCGCTCGAAGCGTATGCGAATCAAAACGGAATAGCTTTTGCCTCGCACGAAGCGCTTTGCCGTAAGCCCGAAATCGTAGAATTCTTGCGCAACCGCATCGATACCTTGCAGCAAGATCTTTCGGACTATGAGCGCATCAAGCATTTTATTCTCCTACCGACTCCCTTTAGCGTAGAAAGCGGCGAACTGACGAACACGCTCAAGGTGAAGCGCAACGTAGTCTATAAAAGATACGCTGATATGATCGACCAACTCTACCGGAAGGCGGAGCAAAACTTTAAGCCGTAAGGCAAAAATAAGAGTCGGGCCGGCAGGTTCCGCTCATACCTATTATATATAAGGACAATCAAAAACGCCGGCGCGTCGGGCTGGCTTTATAGACCGACTGCCGAGCGAGAATTACATACAATGATAACAGCTGATCAATTGAAAGACGTGCAAACGCGCGCTGAAGCATTACATAAATACTTGGACATCGACGCTAAACGGGTTGAGCTTGAAGAAGAACAACTCCGCACGCAAGCGCCCGACTTCTGGGATGACCCGAAGCGCGCTGAAGAGCAGATGAAAAAGGTGAAAGGTATTGAAAAATGGGTGACTGACTACAACGATGTTTGCCTTTTGGTCGGTGAACTCGAGACGGCCTTTGAGTTCTATAAGGATGAGTTGGTCACGGAAGAGGAAGTAGATGCCGATTACCAAAAAGCGATCGACGCCATCGAAGCACTCGAACTCAGAAATATGCTCCGCGGCGAAGAAGATTCGATGGATGCGGTCTTGAAAATCAACTCCGGCGCCGGCGGAACGGAAAGTCAGGATTGGGCTTCGATGCTGATGCGTATGTATTTGCGTTATGCTGAGGCGCAAGGCTATAAGACGCGCATTTCTAACTTGCAGGACGGCGACGAAGCGGGCATTAAGACCGTGACAATCGAAATCGAGGGCGACTATGCTTACGGTTATCTAAAGAGCGAAAACGGCGTGCATCGCTTGGTGCGCGTCTCGCCCTACAATGCGCAAGGCAAGCGTATGACGTCTTTTGCCAGCGTCTTTGTGACGCCGCTCGTCGATGACAATATTGAAGTTTACGTTGACCCTTCTAAGATCAGTTGGGATTTATTTCGCTCCGGCGGCGCCGGCGGCCAGAACGTGAACAAGGTAGAAACAGGCGTGCGCCTCCGATATCAATACACCGATCCCGATACCGGAGAGACCGAAGAGATTCTTATCGAAAACACGGAGAGCAGAAAGCAATTGGAAAATCGCGAAAATGCGATGCGCTTGCTGCGTTCCCAACTATACGACCGCGCTTTGCAGAAGCGCAGGGCTGCTCAAGCCAAGATTGAGGCGGGAAAGAAGAAGATCGAATGGGGCAGCCAGATCCGCAGCTACGTCTTTGACGACCGCCGCGTGAAAGATCACCGCACTAACTTCCAGACAAGCGACGTCAACGGTGTGATGGATGGCAAACTTGATGGCTTTATTAAGGCCTACCTCATGGAAAATGGGGGCGGCGAAGCATAAAATTCATTACCAACACTTTGAAAAACATTACGAATTATGAGCGAAAAGAGTAAAATGAGAAAGATTGAGCGCGACCGCAAGGCCGCTCACCAAGCCCGGCGCGTGATCAACGGGATTTTCTTCGGACTTATCTCCTTAGTCGTTCTGATTTTGATCCTCTATTACTGGCTTTTCAGTTAAGTTATGGCGCAGGAGATAGAGCGCAAGTTTCTTGTGGTGGGGCCTTACAAGGACTTTGCCACGTCCCACTACACGATTCGTCAAGGCTACATTTGCAGCGGTGGCGGCCGGACGGTGCGCGTGCGTCTTTGCGGTGAGAGAGGCTTTCTGACGATCAAAGGCCCATCGCTCGACGGCGGACTTTCGCGCTTCGAGTTTGAGAAGCCGCTGACGAAAGACGAAGCCCTCTCTCTTCTGTTTCTTTGCGAACCCGGCTTGGTTGAGAAAGTACGCTGGCTCATCCCAAACGGAAAGCACACCATCGAAGTTGACGAGTTTTTGGGCGAAAATGAAGGCCTCGTTGTCGCAGAAATCGAGCTACATTCGCCCGATGAGCCTTATCTCAAGCCTGATTTCCTGGGTCAAGAAGTGACGGGTGAAGCCCGTTATTACAATTCCCAACTGCGCCGCAACCCATATAAAAACTGGTAGACGCCCTTGGAGCGCTTTGCAGTTTACTTTCCCACTCCGCCCACTTATTTGGTGGAGCAGTAATATTATACGACAAATCCCCGACCTGCAAGTCGGGGATTTATCGTATGAAAAAGCAAGCAGACGGGGCGCATTTTTCGTTGCAGCCTTTCTGTTTAGCTTAGATCGGACGCTTTACGGCGTGGCGTAAAGTAGACCACAGCATGCCGAGGGCCAAGAGCGCGATGACCGTGCCCCATATCGTGCGCAGCCATCTTGAAAATAAGCGCCGACCCGGCGATTTTGGCGGTGCGCTGACCGTTTGCAGGCGCACCGTATCCGTGCGCATCACCACCAGCGTATCTCTCAGCCTTTGCCTGACGGCATGTTCATAATGTACGTGTCGCTCCACGCGCACCGTATCCCGCTCCGTGCGCACCAAGAGCGTATCTCTGACGCGTATCGAATCGAAAACCAAGCGCTCGTGCGCCGCCTTTGTCTCCTCACGTTTGATTTGCACCTCCGCCGTTCGCCGATGCGTCGAGCAAGCCCCGCACAGCAAGCAGAGCAACAAGCCAACGGCCCATTTCGCTCCCAAGCGCGAATGCCTCAAGCGCAGCGCCCGTCGGCGGCGACCCATCAAGCGGCGCAAAAGTCCGATAATCTTCGATACAAAAGCTATATATCCCTTCATGCCTCCTCCTTTCTCATTCCTCTTGCCATATCTTCCGTTCGGTTAAGCCAGCCGCGCAAGAAGCGGCGCTGGTCCGGCCGTCGGCGCACCAAGTTGATGTAAAACGCCTTTCGCGCTACGAGCAACGTTTGTAGGAGTTTGGTGCTTGGCGCCTTATTCACTGCGCGCAGCGTCTTGCTCCCCACGATGCCGTCCGCCTGAACGTGGGCCGCCCATTGCAGTGCGCGAATTGCCGGTCGCCCCGCATTGATATACCAATCGACCACAAAGTCGGCCAAGTGCTGATCCCGCCAGTTGTCGGCCCGGCAGCGATCCCAATAGTCGCGCATAATCTCCGTCCATTGCAGCGCCGTGAGCGCCAAGAGCTGATCGATGCCCGGTTCGGGCCAATGTTTTTTTCGGCAATAAGCCGCAAAAGTGCGCAGCGTCACGCCATCTTTCGTCGCGCCCCCGCTATCGGCTGCGTCGAAGGAAAAGCCCCGCTCCCACTTCAGGAGTCGGGGCGCAAAAAGTGCAAATTCTGCCATAATTGTTGTTTCATTTTAAGGTTAGATAAAGTAAACTTGCCGCTTGCGGCTTAATCTTTCAGCACGTCGGCCAATTTCCGGTCGACGTAAGCCCGCAAGCCGAACACGCTGCCTGCATAGAGCAGACACTGCGCGAAAAACCACAAGACCGAGTCGGAGATTTCGCCCAGCGGCGGCGTGATAAAGCCCGCCACAGCCAGCAAGATGCCGGCCGAAATCAAGACGAAAGCCGAGATCGTCTCGCCGCGCGAGCGCGATTTTCGGTTCGTGTTTGTAGAAGGTTGATGTTTCATTGTTGTAAGGTTTAGATAAAAACGATTTCGGTTAGTTTACCCGCCCTCCGGCTGCGATACCGGAGGGCGAGCATAGAGATTGGGGTGATTATTGTCCGCTTTTCGGTGCGGGCGTCTGGTCCTTTTCGCTCTTTACCTGCATCAGGCGCACACTGCCGCCTTGCATCGAAAAGTAGTGGCGCAACTTCGTGCTGCAACGAAAGAGTACGCGCGTGCCGAGGATGTTTTTCGGTGTGAATTTCTTCTTTTCCTTTTCGCCTCTGCTGCGGATTTTGAGTTTGAAAGAGCCTAAATCGCCCAGCGCCACGCGGTTTCCGGCCGCCAGTTGCGCAATGAGTTCGTGCTCCACCGCATCGAGCAGGCCCTTTACGTCGGCACGGCTCAGCGTCGTTCGGCTTTCGATGTCCGTAGCCAAAGTTTGCAGTTCAATCGGTCTTACACGCACGGGCTGTGCATACCATTTTATTTCTTCCCGCTTCAGCGGATTTCTACGTGATACTAAATAATAAAGCATAATCTTCAATGTTATTTTACAGATTTAAGTTGTTTATGAGCGGCGCCCACTCTTCAGCACGCCGCGAAAGTTGGTTAGCGTTAAGCCTTGCCCACCGTTTCAAAACTGATGAGTTCTCCGGTCTTGCTCTTCTCGCGCATCCATTTAGCCGATGGGCGGAAGCGCACGTTGACGCCTTTGATGTACTTTCGTTGGTCGTAATCCTTTTTGATCGGTGCGCCGACGCTTCGGATCGTGGCGCGAAAAGAACCGAGGTCGCCCAAGCGAATGCTTATGCCGTTGGCCAAGCGGTGCATCAGTTCAAACTCGAGGGCATCGAGGAAGCTTTTTACGTCGGCAGAGGACATCGACGAGCGCTTTTCGAGCAGACTCAGGAAGTCGCAACGCTTGATGGTTTGCACGCCGGTCAGTTGGGCGTAAAATTGTTTTTCATTTCGTTTGCGCGGGTTCGCACGGCTCACTAATTTATACTTCAGCATAGTTTTAATGAAATTGATTAGAGGTTAGTAACTCATTGATTGCGTCGCAGGAATTGCCGGCCGGGCCTTCGTTAGATCGATTCTGATTTCCTTTTGACAGTGCAAAGGACGACATAAAACGCGACATTATCTGACACTATCTTTCTTCGTTAGCCAATATGTGTTAAATGTTTATTTATCGCTCCCACTTTTTAGTCGCCAGCTTCGGACGTTTGCGGCGGTAAAAGCGGAACTAAAAAGGCAGCTGCGGCCGTATTGCGCTTGCCGGTCAAGGCTTTACGGCCCTTTGCGCCCCTCGTTGTCGCTGAAGCGCAAGCCCGCGAATGCGGCCGATGCGGGAGTGGCTGCCGGCGTTTGCCTCTGATGCGAAGACTGTAGTATAATAGTCGTGCTACGATGGGCCAATGCAGGCGGCGCGCCCATCGGTTTATCGTTTGCTGCCGCCAAACGATGGTATGCTGCCAGCAAACGATAGTATGCTCCCACCAAACGATGGTTTGCTGCCGGCAAACGAAAAAAAGGCTACGCTGCCGCCGCTTGCCGCCGGAGCGGAAACGCCCCGCAGGCCTACGGAAAGCCCGAGCAGAAGTAGTTTGTCGGTAGCCGGTGCGGCGAAAGGGGCGCAAAGGAGGTGGCTAAGTCAGTCGTTTTCATTAACTTTGCAGCCCCAAATAAAAAGACAATGAAGCATCTTCTGATAGAAACATATGGTTGCCAGATGAACGTGGCCGATAGTGAGGTCGTGGCGAGCGTCATGAAAATGGCGGGCTACGAACCTACGGAGAACCTCGACGAAGCTGACGCCGTATTTCTCAATACTTGCAGTGTGCGCGACAATGCAGAGCAGCGCATCATTCACCGCCTCGACGCGCTCCACGCGCTCCGCAAGCACGGGCGCCGACTGATTATCGGCGTCTTGGGCTGTATGGCCGAACGCGTAAAAGAAGGCCTCCTCCACGATCACCACGCCGACCTCGTGGCCGGTCCCGACGCTTATCTGAGTTTGCCGGACTTGATTGCGCAAGCGGAAGCGGGACATAAGGCGATGAATATTGAGCTTTCGACGAGCGAAACTTATCGCGACGTAGTGCCCGAACGGGTCTGCGGCAGCAAGCTCTCGGGTTTTGTGAGCATCATGCGCGGTTGCAACAATTTCTGCCACTATTGCATCGTGCCGTATACGCGCGGACGAGAACGCAGTCGAGACGTGGAGAGCATCTTGTGCGAAGTGGCCGACTTGCACGACAAACATTTTAAGGAAGTAACCCTGCTTGGGCAAAACGTCAACAGCTATTGTTGGCAAGCAGATGAGCAGTCGGAAGCGGTAAACTTCCCCGGCTTGCTCCGCCGCGTGGCGCGCGCCTTTCCGGATATGCGCATTCGCTTCGTGACGCCCCACCCGAAGGATATGAGTGACGAGACGCTCCACGTCATCGCAGAAGAACCTAACGTGTGTCGCCACATTCACCTGCCCGTACAGAGCGGTAGTAATCGCATTTTGAAATTAATGAACCGCAAATATACACGCGAGTGGTATCTGGATCGCGTGGCCGCTATTCGTAGGATAGTGCCCGAATGCGGTTTGTCGACTGACATCTTCGTAGGTTACTGCTCGGAGACGCCGGAAGACCATCAAGAGAGTTTGAGTTTGATGGAAGAAGTGGGCTACGACAGTGCTTTTATGTTCAAATACAGTGAGCGACCGGGCACCTACGCGAGCAAGCATCTGCCGGACGACATTTCGGAGGCCGTAAAGGTGGAGCGCTTGGAAGAACTCATAGCCCTGCAAAACCGTAAGAGTGCGGAAGCCAACCGCCGCTGCGAGGGTAAGGTCTACGAAGTTTTGATTGAGGGTACGAGTAAGCGCAGTCGGGATCAACTCTTCGGCCGCACGGAGCAGAACAAGGTGGTGATCTTCGATCGCGGCAATCATCATCCCGGCGAATTCATACGTGTTCGCGTGACAGGCAGTTCGTCGGCCACGCTTTTGGGAGAAGTCGTCGACTAAATCCGGCCCTCGCCGCCCGCTTATGGGCTTTGGGGGTAAGGTGCTGAAGCCCTTTGAGCCGCAAGGTAGAAGGCCGCATAGCCGGCAGCCCCGCCGGCGCTTATCCGCCAAAACTTACACCGCCCGCTACGCAGATTGGAAAGCGTAGCGGGCGGTGCCTATATATATAATGTGTGCGGACGGCGCAAAAATCCTTAGAAGGTGACGCGCAACATAGCCCTGATGCCCCATTGGTGGCGCTTCGGGATGTTGAGATACGTCAGACGGCGCACGTATTCGACGTGAAGGATCTTGAAAATGTTGTGAACGCCGGCAAATACCTCGATATAGGGCGTGCGTTTGTCCATCACGGAGGAGAGATAACGGAAGCTGCCGTCGGGCTGGAACTCGCCGGGGAAGTAGAACAGCTTGTTATCCGACGCGTGGCGCGCCAGTGTGGGGTTGTTTTTATCAGTTAGTGTGCCCCAAAGCATATTGCAGCCGATGTATTCGCGCCATTTCAGATGCTTTAAGAGTGGAATGCGGTTGAATATCTTACCATTGAAATCCCAAGACAGCATCAACGAAGCGTAGCGGTCGTTGAGAAACTCCATATTGTTGATCAAGTTGAACATATTCGTCTGCAAAATGTAGCTCAAATTGGCCCGCGGCATAATCAAAAGCGGATAAGGCACTTTATTCCACTGCACGCCGCCCGCCAAACGCGTCTCTATTTTTCCCCACGAACCCAGCCAGAAGCGCTTGTAGATACTTGCTTCCGTGAAATTGTAGGTGTAGTCGCTCCCCAATACGCCGCGCAGACCGATGGTGTGCGACAAGGAGAAGACCGGCACGTCTTTGTTGATCATATAGCGCCGCTGCTTCGTGTTCATCCACGTCGCGCCGGGCTGGAAGGTGAGTGAAAGCGTGAGGTCGGTCGTCGTTAGATGATGCAACCAGCGACTCGGGTCGTTGCTCGGTGCCCCGCGTCCGTCGAGCGGTTGATAAAAGAGGGCAGCCGTGGGCTCATCTTTCTCGTGATTGAGGCGGACGTTGAGGCGCAAGTTGTTTTCCCATTCCCTATCCCAAAGTAGGCGGAAATAGGTGTAGTAGAGCATATGATTAACCTTGGTCCATTTCAGTGCGGTAAAGACGTTGTCCTTATCCGTCGGCAGAAAGCGGTCGGAAGGCGCCATCACGTCATGATTATATGTGAACGTCAGATTGTTGACCGGGAACTCGCGCGGCAAATAGGCCTTGGGAAGAAACGAATACGTAACCTCGCCCAGCCCTTTCACGCGGCGGTCCTTGAAACCATAGGCCACGTAACCGCGGAAGAAGAGGTGCGGATTCAGATTCGCCGTAGTCTGGCCGCCGGCACGGAGGCGGAAACCGTCGACAAAGTTGTAGGAGAAGGTGGTATTGACAGGGCCGACGTCAAACTTGCTACCCTTTTTCGGATCGGTGGTGGTCTCGACGAAGTTTTCGATAAAGGCTTTCGCTACCCAAAGAATGCCGCGGAAACCTTTGACTTGGCCAACCTGCCCCATTATTTCCTGCATGCGTTCTTCCGACTCGCTCATCGGATCGTTGGCGCGATATTGCCGCCAAAACTCAGCCGGTCGAATCGTAGCGTTGGCTGCGGTCATCTTATCGCCTTTGAACTTAAACGTTTTGTCGGGCAAGGCTGTGAAAGATAAATTGCTGTTCTCCGTAATCCTGCGCACCATCAGGGCTTGTACGAAACTAACGACTTGCATTTCGACGATCATATCGTCGCGCACAAGAAATTGCTCGCCGCTCTCCAAGCGTTTGAAGTCTTGAATAATGCGCATGTTGTCGACATAATTGACGTCCGACTTCTTAGGCAGGGTTAAGTCGGCCTTTACTACGCGATAGGTAGAATCGGCGGCGATATACAAAGCTCCGCTAAAGCCGACGTCTTGCGGATTGTTGGGCGTAAAGTTGAGTTCGATGGTCTTTTCGCCGTTCATATCCAGTGTGTCGACGATGAAATATCGGTAGAAGTTGATCGCCGTATTGCCGCCGAGCGGACTGATAAATTGCAACTTGAGCAGGCGTATGTTGTCCTCATATATATTTACGTCCGCGAAGCAATCATTTAAGACTTCGGTGAGCAAATCTCCCGTATTGAAGAGCGTATTAAAACCCGACGTTTGCTTGCCTTGCACGATGCTTTTCTCCGAGCGCGGCTGGCGGCGGTAGATTTCCTGAGAGACCGTCTCGTCGATCGATACGGGGAGAATGCGCTTACCCGTTTCGTTGCAGGTTTCTACGTTATCTTGCAATACGGAAAAGCGCTTGAGAATCCCTTCCGTGAACATCTTCTCGCTAACATCGTTGAGCGCGAACGTAAGCTTGGAATACTTGTCATAACTATAATAGTCGTGCTGCCGAAGGTCGCTTTCCTTCTTCGCCGCAATGACCTTGCGCATCAAGTCTACGGCCGGGTTATTCTTGCGCGAATACTTATCTTTTCGCCCTTTGACTACCGCCTCTCCCAATTCGTTTTCGCTCGAAGGCTCCAAGCGAATGTCTAAGTGCTGCGCAGCCGTTAGCCGGAAGGTTTGCGTCTTATAGCCGACCAACGAAACGGTTAGTTTGCGCTGTTTAAACTCTATGAAGTAGTCACCATTGATATTCGATTGCGTAGTTGCGCCCCGATCGTAGTGCACATTGACGAAAGCCAATCGTTCTCCCGTTCGCGCATCGGTAATCGTGCCTTCGATGCGTTGTGCAAAGGCCGTGATCGCCATCAAAGAGAAGAGAAGTGAGAATAAAAGCCTGTTCATTTAAGCCTTGTCAGTTGTCTTTTTAATTACGCTTGCTCCGTTTGCCTGCCTATCTTTCTTTGCGTAAGTTTTTGTTAGGGCGAAGCAGGTTAAAGCGCTAGTTGTTTTTGGTCAATCAGGCTTCACGGGGCGTCAAAGATTAACGCAGCGTGAAGCCTGATAATGCTTATTACTATAAAATCTTGTGCCGGATAGTCCGGCTTTCATTCAGTTTAATCCAATTCCTCATCGGCTTCGTAGCCGCCCAGCAATCGGATCTGGTTCTTAAAGAGAATGTACTGTTGGAAAAGGTCGTGAATAGGTTCTTCTCCCTGCGTAAAATCGTGCATTGGGCTCTTCAGGAAGAAACTCATCCAGCGCTGAATGCCTTTTAAGCCGGCGCGATGCGCCAAGTCTGCACACACGACGAGGTCCAAGACGATCGGCGCAGCAAGGATTGAATCGCGGCAGAGGAAGTCTACCTTGATCTGCATCCCATAATCCTTTCCCATCCAACCGTAAATATCCAAGTTGTCCCAACCTTCTTTCGCATCGCCGCGCGGTGGGTAATAATTGATGCGCACCTTGTGGTAAATATCTCCATAAAGTTCCGGTTGCTCATCAGCTTTCAAGATCGTATCTATCACGCCGAGCTTGCTCACTTCCTTCGTGTGGAAATTTTCAGGCGCATCCAATACCTCGCCATCGCGATTGCCGAGAATGTTCGTTGAGAACCAGCCCGCCAAGCCCAAGCAACGCGTGCGCAGCATCGGAGCCAGCACCGTTTTCATCAGCGTTTGCCCCGTTTTGAAGTCTTTTCCGGCGATGGGCAATTGTTTAGCCTCAGCCATTTCCCACATTGCCGGAATATCGATACACGTATTAGGCGCACCCATCACGAAAGGCGCATCCTCCGCCATCGCCGCGTAAGCGTAGCACATAGAAGGCGCCACGTGCTCCTGATCGTCAGCCGCCATAGCCGCTTCGAGCGCGGTCAATGTGCCGTGTACCGGTTCAAAATAAGGCACATAAATTTCCGTAGAAGCCGCCCACAGCACCACGACGCGTTCGCAGTTGTTCTCCGCTTTGAAGCGGCGAATATCCTCACGCAGTTGCTCCACCAATTCGAGGCGCGTACCTTGCTTAATGTGTTCCCCGTGCAAGCGTGAGACAAATTTCGGGTCAAAGGCAGCCGCCATCGGGCGGATAGCCTTCAATTCGTCGCGCACCGGATCTACATCTTTTGCCAACAAAACGCCGGCATTCAGGGCACTTTCATAAGCATTGTCCGTAAAAATATCCCATCCGCCGAAGACCATATCATCCACACTAACCAGCGGGACGATCTCTCCGACCTTTTTATACTGTTTTTTATCGCCTCGACCTACGCGAATTTTTGCCATTTGCGTCACGGCGCCGCCCGGTAGTCCGAGTCCTTTCCGATACATTAGCGTTCCGGCGATGAAAGTAGTGGTTACAGCCCCCATTCCGACGCACAGCACGCCAAGTTTACCCTGAGCAGGTTTCATTTTGTTCTCTATTTAGATTAAAAAGTTATGCATTCCGTCTCTACCCGCTAAAGTAGAGCAGCATAGTAAACCGCAAATTTATAAAAAGTTTGAGGCCGCCCACTTCATTTCCAGCTTTTTCTACCGTAGCATCCTGAAAATACCATCGATTTTAGAAAAAGAGACGACTAAAGGCGTATATTTCACCATTATTAGTCCTTCCCCGCCGCCCCTGTTCGGTGTGGGCGGCGTCGGAAGTAAGCTTTATTGCCGCCCGCCCGTCTGATAATGCGCCACAGCTTCTTCCACCAACTTTTGACTGCAAAGTGGCGTCGGCCGTTGCACGTAAGTATGAAAGGGCGTCGGCGTAGCGATCTGCTGCATTACGCGGCGCGTCGGCGAGAGTAAAGTAAAGACATTCTCGCGCAGATAACCCATATCCTGATAGGTGGCGGCGAAGGCGCGCGGCACATAATTGGGGTGCAAGGCATTGCGTCCGCAGAACGGTGCTTGATAACTGAAGTGTAAAAGTCCGAATACAGTCGGCATCATATCCACCTGACTCACCAGATGCCCCACCTTGCCCGGCTTCACAAAGCCCGGCGCGTAGATCATAGCCGGAATGTGGTAGCGTTCGAGCGGTACTTCCGTGCTGCCGGCGCTCGAAGCGCAGTGGTCGGCTATGATGACGAAGACCGTCTGCTTAAACCACGCGTGCTTTTCCGCATCTTTCAAGAAGCGACCTATGGCATAATCCGTGTACTTCACGCCGCCGCTCCGCGAGCGCGCAGTGGGCGGAATGTCGATCTTACCCTCCGGATAAATGTACGGGCGATGGTTGCTCGTTGTCATCAGATGCGCGTAAAAAGGTTTGCCTTGCGCCGCATTTTGATCGAATACGCGCAATGCGTGGTTGAACAAATCCTCATCACAAGCGCCCCAGACGGTGCTGCACGTTATCTCTTCCGGCCGCATCGTCGTCTTATCAATGATCTCGTATCCGTTTCCGCCGAAGAAGGCCCGCATATTGTCGAAATAGCTGTCGCCGCCGTAGAGAAATTGCGTGCGGTAGCCCTTTTGGCGCAGGATCGTGCCCACGGTGTACAAGCCCGTGTTGTTGGGCTGTTTGATCTTGCTCTCGCCGGGACAAGGCGGCTGACACAAGGTGACGGCCTCCAATCCGCGCACCGTACGGTTGCCGCAGGCGTAGAGGCTTTCGAAGAACAAACTATGCTGCGCCAAACTATCCAAGCAAGGCGTCAGATGATCTTGATTGCCAAAGGCCGCCATATAGTCGGCGCTCAAGCTCTCCACCATTATCAGCACGATATTCTTGCGCGTTTCAGGCAGCGGATCTTCGACTTTAGCCGGATACAAGCGCTGCATCATATCCTTCGCCTTCTGCGGCGACATGGTAAGGTAGAATTGGTCGTAATTGAGTTGGCTGGAGCGAAACGCTTCCACAAATTTGCAGAGTCCGTTGTCGCCCAATTCGTTGACATACCGGTTACTACTCAGGCGCAACGATGTAAGTCCTATCGCGCCGAGCAAGGCTACGATGCAGGCCATCAGATAAAGGCCCGCCGCCCGCAGTTTTACGCCGAGCGAAGCCTGCGGTACAGCGATTTTTCGCTTTTGCAGTACCCCGAAAGACGTAATCAGTAGCGATGCAATGCCCAAACCAATCAGCAGCGGCACCATCGGGTAAGATTCAAAGATGTTTCCGATGACCTCATTCGTGTAAACCAAGTAGTCGACAGCTATAAAATTATAACGTACCCCAAATTCTCCCCAAAAGAAATAAGCCGAAACGGTATCGACGAGCAAGGCCGTGACAAAGACGAATACGGTCAAGAAGAAGACCACCTTATTATACACCGGCCGGATGCGGGGAAAGGCCCAACGAAGGCCGAAACTCACCGCCTTATAGAGGGCCAGATAAGTCAGAACGCGCGTCAGGCCCTTATTAAATTCCGTCAAACTTTTATCGAAGAACGACAAATAGAGGAGGATGACCAAGAGCAGTCCGCCCAAGACGTAATTGAGCGGCCGGCGATATTTGCTTTCGGAGATAAACAGGTAGTTGAGGAAAATACCAAATCCCCCCAACAAGCCCACGCAGGCGTCAGTCAGAGCGCCGCGCACAAAGGCCAAGACGAGTCCGCCAAACGGCAAACTGCCAATCGTTTGCGGATTGAAGATCAATACTAAGCGGAGGAAGAATCCGGCTGCGACTGTGAGCCCGACCACGCGGAGCAGCGGGCGGAAAAAATCGATATACGTCTGACGTGATTGCATACGGAGAGATGAAGTGTTATATAATCTTTCAGCGGACAAAGATACGTAAAAATCTCGGGTAAACTGTCCGATTCTTCTGCCGCAAATGGCGATGGTTCCGCCGCGCGCATGGTGCGCAATCATAAGCATTGCAGGCCGCTCTATCCTTCGCGCGCATCCTTTGCTCGTCCACCAGTAAGCGGAAGATGCGCTTTTGTGGCCCAATGCTTTGTTTTCAAGCGTCTTATATCAGATTTTTGCGCGCCTGTCATTGGTCGCCCACCTTTTTCATCACGAGCGTAAACCTTTGCGCTCACGATAAAAAACCTTTGCGCTCGTGATAAAAAAGGTTTGCGCTCACGATGAAAAGCTCCCGTGCAGCGTCTTCGTGCGCCCCGTTATCAGTCACGGAAACAAAATATACGATGCTGCGGTGGCGCACGGCGCTATTTCGCGGCGGCATCTGCGAGGAGAAAAACGAAGAAAAGGGCGAAAACGCGTAGAAAACCATTAAATTTGCCCACGAAACGAACACTTGCGCGCGCCGTGCCGACTGCGCCCGATGCGCACTTGCTTGTCGTTTGTAAAATCTAAGATTATGCAAAAAAATATAGCCGCCATCTTGGCCGGTGGCAGTGGGAAGCGCTTCGGCGAAAGCCAGCCAAAGCAATTTTTGAAGCTTCGGGGGCGCACCGTTTTGGCGTATGCCGTCGAAGCCTTTGCCCTGCACCCGCTGATTGCAGAAGTCATCATCGTCGTTCACCCCGATTACGTCGAGGAAGTGAGCCGCATGGTGACGGAAAATGGGTGGGAGAAAGTGAAAAACGTGATCTCCGGCGGTGCAGAACGCTACGACTCCACGTTGGCGGCGCTCAAGGCTTGTGAAGGGCGCGAGGTCAACCTTTTATTGCACGACGCTGCGCGCCCATTGGTGACGGAAACGATCATTACTTCCGTATGCCGCGCCTTGGAAACGGCCGAGGCGGTCAACGTATTGCAACCCGTGACGGATACAATTGTGCGCGTGGACGGCAAAACCGCGCACACGCTGCCGCGAAACAGTCTGCGCCGCGTGCAAACGCCGCAGGGCTTTCGCCGCGAACTGCTCGAGCGGGCTTACGAAAAGGCTTTGGCCGATCCCGACTTTGCCGCGACGGACGATTGCGGCGTGGTAAGCATGTATTGTCCGGAGGTGGACATCGCGCAAGTGGCCGGCGATGAGCGCAACCGCAAACTGACCTACAAGGAAGACCTCCTAACGCTGGAGGCGCTGATGCCGCGGGGCGCCGATTGCGATGGCGTGGACTTGGCGGCTTATCAAGCGAAGCATTTGCGGCCCGTTCAGCTCAAACAGTTGGACATTTTGAAGCAGGTGCGCGACTTATGCGACGCCCACGATATACCTTATTGGCTCGATGGGGGAACGCTGCTCGGCGCATTGCGCCACGGGGGCTTCATTCCTTGGGACGACGACATCGATATCGCGATGCGCGGCGAGGATGTGGCGCGCTTTATCAAAATAGCGCAAGCGGAATTGCCGGACAACTTGGTGCTGCAAGGGCCGGGTTTGAAGCCCGACGGCGGGACGCCGATCTATAAGGTGCGCGATAAGCATTCGTTTATTGTAGAATATGGCGATGATTTTAAGCGCGACTATGCCAAGGGCTTGTATGTCGATATTTTCCCGCTGATTCCTTATCCTGATTTTTCGGCGGCTACGGTGAAGCGTCTGGCCAAGCGCTATTGTAAGGCCAACGCCATACTCCACGCGCAGCATTATTATAGTTGGCGCTCGGCGGCCGAATTCCTGTATTTCGGCACAATGCGTGCGCTCTGCGGTTTGGCGTGGCGCGTCGGCGGATGGTTTACCAAGAAAGGAAAATATCGGGGTAATTATCTCAATAATAATGGTTATGGCGTGCACCACTTGGACGAAGCGATTTTTCCGCTGCAACAAGTGGAATTTGAAGGCGAACTCTTCAGCGGGCCGCGCGATGGGGATACGTACCTGCGGGAGATATTTGGCGATTGGCGCCAACTGCCGCCCGAGGATCAACGCCGTGGGCACGCGGTCTTTTATCTGGAAAAACTTTAATCGGACAAAAGAAAACGACTGAGGGCCTCGATGCGCTCCGTGAAAGAGATGGGCATGCGGGAAGGCCGCTCAAAGGCTTCGGCCGGCGTGGGGGCGGCTGAAGCATAAGCTTGTTGTAAGGTATTATAGAAGTCTTCGGCGTCGAGTGCGTCGAAGACTTTTCCGTTATCACGCCCGATGAGTTCGCGCGCACCGGCGTAGGTACTGACCATCGCACGGCAGCCGCCGAGCAGGGCTTCATTGACGACAGCGCCAAAGGCTTCGCTGCTGCTACACAGCACTAAGAAGTCGGCCGTAGCATACCAAGCCCATAAATCCTGGCCCGTATAAGCGCCGGGGAAGATCACGCGATCGGCTAATCCGGCTGCGGCGGCTTGAGCTTGCAAGCGGCTCGCTTGCTCGCCGCTCCCGACGAGCACTAAGCGATAGTTGGCGGCCGCTGCATTGCGCTCGCAAACGCGGCGGAAGGCTTCGATGAGGGCGGGGAGGTTCTTGACGTCGACAAAACGGCCAACAAAAAGGCCTACTTTCATACCCGCTAAATGGTGGGTCGAAACGTAGCGGGCGGCGGTGGGCCGATGGCAGACAAAACGCTGCTCGGCGCGAATAATCGGGAAACTAAAGGTGCGGCGGGCGGGGGTATGGCGAAGGAACCATGCGGCCGTCTCTTCGCTGATGTTGACGATGCCGTCTAAGCAACGGATGAGGGCGGCGCGGCGCCGACGGCGGCCGCCTTGGCAGCGTTCGGCCATCGCGATACTATCGTCGCACATCGTGAAGAGTCGGAAGCGGCGGGGATGGCGACAATGATAGAGGGCGGCGGAGAGGACGGATAGGTTGAACTCCGAACACAAGACGATGTCGGGGCGGAAGTGGCGAATGGCACTTGCGTAGCCGAGGTTGATATCGCGGCCGGCCAAGGTGAAATGGCGATCGAGGTAGGTGTAGGTAAAGCGCGCTTCGGCAAGGAGTTGGTCCTGCTTTATGAACAGGGCGGGATTCTCGCGTTGCAGCAAGACGACGTGGCAAGTAAAGCGGTCGGCCAGCGCATTGAAGAAGTCCAAGCGATAGGGCGCAAGGGCGGGGTGGAAAATAAGCAGGCGGGGCTTGTCGTTATTCATAGCTGAAACCTAACTGTTTCGCAAACTCCCAAAGTACGATGCCGGCACTGACGGAGACGTTGAGGGAATGTTTTGTGCCGTATTGTGGGATTTCGACGGCAGCATCTGCGGCATCGACGACGGATTGCGTCACGCCCTTGACTTCATTGCCGAGGACGAGGGCGTATTTCTGATCGGGCGAGAGGCGAAGCTGATGGAGCGGCCGACTGCCTGCGACTTGCTCGACGGCAAAGATGAGGTAGCCGCGGCGGCGCAAGGCTTCGACGGCCGCCAAGGGGTCTTCAAAGTATTCCCAATCAACGCTATCTTCCGCGCCGAGCGCCGTTTTGTGGATTTCTACCATCGGTGGACGCCCAGTGATGCCACATAGGCAGACGCCGGAAAGGCGAAAGGCATCGGCGGTGCGAAAGACTGAGCCGACATTGTGCAGGCTGCGCACATTATCCAAGACGACAACGAGCGGAAGTTTGGGGGCTTCCTTGAAAGCTGCGACGTCGAGGCGATTCATTTCTTCTACGGTCAGTTTGTGCATAGCAATGGAATACTAAAAATAGGAGGAAGGCGGCGAGAATCGGTATATATAAAGGCGCTGTCGCAGCCTTGCAGCCGCCGGCAGCGCCTCAAAGAAGTCTTTATAGATCGTCGATCAAAGCACTTGACTTCGCATAGGCCGTAGAGCGCGCCTCGAAGAAGTCGGTCTTGATCATATTGGCGTTAGAATATTGCGAAACCCAAGACATGGAGGGCGGCTCTTTGTCGTAACCGGCATAGAGCGGCTCGAAACCGAGTGAGGTGGTTCGCAAATTGCCCAAGTATTTGATATAATCGCGAATCATTTCGGAGGTTAAGCCTTCGATCTTGTCGCCCAAAACGTATTCGCCCCATTTTATTTCTTCTTCTACGCCCTGCGCAATCATTTGGCGATATACGTCGACCTTATCGGGCGTGAACATTTCGGGCGCTTCTTTTTTCAGTTCGAGCAAGATGCTGCGGAAGAGCCAGAGGTGCGTGTTCTCGTCGCGATTGATGTAGCGAATTTCTTGAGCCGAGCCGGGCATCTTCCCGTTGCGGCCGAGATTGTAGAAGAACATAAAACCCGAATAGAAGTAGATGCCTTCGAGAATATAGTTGGCCACGAGCACTTTCATAAATTGGAAGGTCGAGCGGTCGTTCATAAACGCATTGTACAGGTCGCCAATGAATTTATTGCGATTCAGAAGGATGGGGTCGTTCTTCCATTGAAAGAGAATGGCGTCGCGCTCTTCGGGCGAACAAATGGTGTCGAGCATATAACTGTAGCTCTGCGAATGGACAGCCTCTTGGAAGGTCTGAATATTCAAGCAGAGATTGACCTCGCTCGCCGTGATGTACTCGCTAACGTTGGGCAAGTTGGCCGTCTGAATACTGTCGAGGAAGATGAGGAAAGACAAAATCTTATCGTAAGCCGTGCGCTCGGCCGGCAAGAGTTTACTGTAGTCTTTCAAATCCTGCCCTAAGTTGATCTCTTCGGGAATCCAAAAGTTGTTCATCGCTTGGCGGTACCAATCGGAAACCCATTTGTACTTCATATTATTGAAGTCGTTGAGGTTGGTCGTGTTGCCGTTGATCATCCGCTTCTTCGCGGTCTCCGTATCGCCGTGCTCGTTGAAGAGCGGCTTGCGTGTTACAAATTCGTTTGTAGACATAGATGTTGCTTATTTTGTCGGTGTCTGTTCTGCGATTAGGAGGCGCAGGATTCGCATTCGGTTATTTCGAGTGATTTCGAACGTACATAATATATGGTCTTCATCCCGCACTCCCAAGCTTTGATGTAGAGGTTCAGCACTTGGCGCAAGGTGAAGTCGTTGGTGATGTAGAGATTCACGGATTGAGCTTGGTCTACGTGGCGTTGGCGCACACCGGCTGCCCGTATGCTCCAAGTCTGGTCGATCGTATGGGCGCTCTTGTAAAGCCACCACGTTTTGTCGGACAATGAAGGCGCGACGCGGGCAATCGTTGCGCCCTTCTTCTCTTCGAGGAAGTAGCGATTCATCACGGGGTCTGTTCCGGCCGTAGTGCCGGCGATGATTGACGTGGAACTTGTCGGTGCGACGGCCAATAAGTAGCCATTGCGCACGCCGGCTTGTGCTACGTCGGCGGCTAAGGCTTGCCAATCTGCACTTTCGTATTGGCGGCGACGGAAATAATCGCCTGTCTGCCAGTCGGAGCCTTCAAAATATTCGTAGTGCCCCTTTTCTTTGGCTAATTCCATACTGGCACGGATCGCATAGTAGTTGATCTTCTCCATCAATTGGTCGGCTGCTTCGAGGTGCGCCTCGCTCTCCCAGATAATGCCCTTCTCTGCCAGATAATGATGGTAGCCCATAATACCTAAGCCTATCGGACGATAGCGGCGATTGGTCACGCGAGCATATTCGAGCGGATAATAGTTGAGGTCAATGACATTATCCAGCGCGCGCACAGCTGCGTAGATGACGCGCTTGGCCTCCGCTTCGTCGTCGAAATTGATCTTGCTCACAACGAGCGAAGCCAAGTTGCACACAACGAAGTCGCCGGCCTTTGTCTTTTCTACGATGATGTCGTCGCCTTCGGGCGTTTTCATCGTTTCGATTTGAACGGATTGAATCGGAGACATATTCTGCGCAATCTCTACACAGAGGTTGGAAGAATAGATTATGCCTTTGTGCTTATTGGGGTTCATACGGTTGACGTGGTCGCGGAAGAAGGCAAACGGCGTACCTGTCTCGATGGCCGATTTGAGGATCAAGCGGATGAGATCTTTGAGCAATACTTCCGTTTTCGTAATGCGCGCATCGTTGACGCAATCGTTGTAGCGCTGCTCCCATTCGTCGCCGTAGCTATCCTCTAAGGCATAACCCTTGATGGTCTGAATTTCGTGCGGACACATCAGATACCACGACTGATCCAAGCCTTCGCGCACTTTTTTCCAAAAGAGGTCGGGATAGCAAACGGCGGGGAAGACGTCGTGTGCTTTCATACGGTCGTCGCCGTTGTTCGTGCGCAACTGCAAGAAGTCGAGAATGTCTTTGTGCCACACATCTAAATAACATGCGACGGCGCCTGAACGCACACCCAGTTGATCTACGGCTACGGCAGTGTCGTTGGCCAACTTGATCCATCTGATGACGCCGCCGGCCGCGCCCTTATAGCCGCGAATGTCGCTACCGTTGGCGCGCACTTTACCAAAGTACAAGCCCATGCCGCCGCCAAACTTGGAGACGTTGGCAAAGTTGGCAATGCTGCGATAGATGCCTTCGAGCGAATCGTCGACTGTGTCGATGAAGCAACTGGACATCTGATGATGAGGCTTGCGGGCATTGGCCAAAGTAGGCGTTGCCATCGATACCTGCTGCTTGCTCAGCATATCATAGAAACTGCGCACGTGATCCATTCGATTTTGCGTTTCGCGCATTGCCAAATGCAGTGCAATACCGAGATACATTTCTTGTGGCGTCTCCAGCTGCTCGTGCACAAAGTTGCGCACCGTATAGCGGCGCAAGAGTAGATCCAAGCCACTGTATGTCAAAAGTCGGTCGCGGTCAACTTGTAAGAAAGTCTCGGCCAAGTCAATTTCCGCCTTTGTATAACTTTCAAGAATATACGCGCCGTAATAACCCTCCGTCGTGAGATACGAAAGTTTGTCGTAGAGCGATTGCAGTTGCAGCCCCTCCATCTTGCGTCGAATGTTCAAGTCGTTTTGGAAACTATATAGCCGGCCGGCTACAAACTCCCAATCGGGTTCTTCAGCCGTAATACATTCTACGGCGGCCCTTGTGAGTGCGTGCAGTCCCTCCTCGGCCGTCATAGATGGCTTATGGAAAGCGTGATATTTGCTGACTAACTTGTCAAAAGATTTGCACAAATGCGGGTAATCGCGCTGTACGTCTTTCAAGAGGCGATGCATACCTTCGAGTCCTACAGTTTGCTCTATTTCGTTGATATAAGCGCGATCTTTAGCGCGTTCCTCGCGATATAGAATAAAGCGGCGGGCCTGGCGATAGAAGCCGGCGCGCATCAATTCTATTTCTACGTTATCTTGTATTTGTTCTACGCGAACTGAGCCATTTTCTGCAATGCCTTCCAACTCTTTTTCGATGTCAGCGATGAGCGTTTTAAGGGCTTCCGCAGGGCAAACCTCGCCTATACTTGCAAAGGCAGCACTCACAGCGTCGCCTATCTTCGATGCTTTATATTTCTCTATTGTTCCGTCGCGCTTTATGATACTAAAAGTCATAGTTGTAGCTAAAATATTAGGGGATAATCGGCTACAAAAGTAGCCAAAAAAGGCCGATTTTTGGCACGTCGTTCATAGAAAAACAATAAGGTTTCGATAGCTTATTTGAACTGTTATTATCTTGTAGAGTATAGCAATAAGTTGACAACTTCATTTTGAGCATAATAAAGCAGTTGGTTTCGAATGAAATAATTACTTTTGTAGTTCCTCAGATATATTGTAGCTTTATCGTAAAAGATAATGAGTCTTCTAACAAAGGAACAACGACATAAAAATATGTCCGCCAATAAAGGGAAAGGCACACGGCTTGAGTTGTTGTTTGGAAAATTATTATGGAATGCCGGAATCAGATATCGTAAAAATGATTGTACTATTGTGGGGAAGCCGGATTTTGTGATTCGAAAAATGAAGATTGCTATCTTTTGTGACGGGGAATTTTGGCATGGAAGAAATTGGGAAACAAGAAAGGATGATCATAAAAGCAATTGTGAGTTTTGGTATTCAAAGATTGAGAGGAATATAGAAAGAGATAAAGAAGTTAATGAACAGTTGAAAGCACAAGGTTGGGAAATATTTCGTTTTTGGGAGACAGAAATCATTAAAACACCCGATAAGTGCTTAAATAAAATATTGAATTACATGAATGCACGAAAAAAAGCAGCAGATAGAATTTCCATTACGCAAATGTGTGGAGAGAGCAAAGTTCTGATGCAAATATACGGCCCTCATTCGCTGAACGAAGACGGGACTACCATTCCATTTGATGAACAAATGGCAATAGTGTCTCATTATCTCCATAACAGAGGGAGTAAAGCTGCGCAAACGTATGAAGATAAAGGGGAAGGGCTTATCGAAGACATATACAATTTTCAAAATAAAACCATAAATCACCATAACGCTTCAGATGGAGAAACGCCCTATGGTTTGTTCTCAGACCTGTTTGCCGTCCCATTTCTGCCTCCCGAACGCCCGAAGTTTACCTTTATAGACTTATTTGCCGGAATAGGTGGCTTTAGAATGGCCATGCAAAACTTAGGCGGTAAATGCATCTTTTCATCTGAATGGGATTCACAAGCTCAAAAAACTTATCTTCTTAATTATGGAGAAGTGCCCTTTGGCGATATAACACAAGAAACCACCAAGGCCTTTGTACCGGACAATTTTGATCTTTTGTGTGCCGGTTTTCCTTGCCAAGCTTTTTCCTTAGCCGGCAAACGCCTGGGCTTTGAAGAAACACGTGGTACACTGTTTTTTGATGTAGCTGAGATTCTTCGCCGCAAAAGGCCTAAAGCCTTTTTCCTGGAGAATGTAAAAGGATTACTTATACATGATAAAGGAAAAACGATTCAGACTATTTTGAGAGTTTTGAGAGAAGACTTGAACTATTACGTCCCGGATCCTCAAATTGTAAATGCAATAAATTTCGGGGTTCCGCAACATCGTGAAAGAGTATATATCGTAGGATTTAGAAAGGATCAAAAGGTAACAGAGTTTACCTACCCTTCTCCCATTGATAACACAAAAAGATTTGCTGATATTAAAGAGAAGCAAACTGTTTCGGCAAAATATTATTTGTCTACACAGTATATAAAGACACTTGTCGCACATAAGGAACGCCATGCCGCAAAAGGAAACGGATTTGGATATGAGATAATACCGGATGATGGGGTCGCCAATGCAATTGTTGTTGGAGGAATGGGGCGCGAGCGTAATCTTGTAATAGATCATCGCCTGAAGGATTTCACACCGGTAACACATATCAAAGGAGAAGTGAATAGGGAAGGTCTGCGCAGAATGACACCGCGAGAATGGGCACGTCTGCAAGGTTTTCCTGATGATTTTATTATTGAAGTGTCAGACGCCTCTGCTTATAAGCAGTTTGGTAATTCCGTCGCTGTTCCTGCGATTCAAGCAACAGCAATGGAGATAATTAAAAGAATAGACCTCTCAAAATCAACGTCATATGCCATTAAGCGGAAATAAAGGAGAGTGGAGTGAAATATACGCTTTATTCAAACTGTTGGGTGAAGGTGTTGTTTATGCTGGAGACGAACACTTGAACCAACTACAGGAGTTGTTTTATCCGATTATTATGATCCTGCGACAGGAGAAAGAGGGCAGTTTCAATTATGAGTTGTGCGATAAAAACGTTATAATTCAGCAGGCCGGAGATAATGAGACGAAAGAGTTGTTGCGCATTCCTTGTTCTGATTTTTTGATTGAGGCGGAAGCTTTATTGAAAGAGATTAAAGAGAATAGGGGAGCATTTTATTTACCTATGATTGAAGCTTTTATGAAAAAAGTTCATTGTTCCTCCTTAAAAGCGAAAGCTTCGGATAAAACCGACATAAAGATCATTCTACACGACCGGCGTACAAAGATTAATTCAGAAATGGGCTTTGGCATTAAGTCTCAATTGGGCGGGGATTCTACATTGTTAAATGCAAGTCAAGCCACGAACTTTAATTTCAAAATAGAAGGTGGAGAATTTTCTGATGATGAAATAAATAGGATTAATTCTCTAGAAACCAAACATAAAGTTCTTGACCGAGTAAATGCCATAAAGGAAAAAGGTGGAAGGTTCGTCTTTGATATGGTGGACAATAAGATTTTTTATGAAAACCTCATGATGCTTGATGGACATCTTCCCATTATCATAGCTTATCTTTTATTAGAGCAGTTGAATACAAGTGATTCCAAGTTGAAAGATTTGGTTAAGAAAGTTTCTGAAATTAATCCCCTACAATTTAATCCAGAGCGAGTATTCTCAATATATGCATATAAGGTGAAGAATTTGCTGACTTCAGTTGCATTAGGGTTGATGCCGAATAAAGCTTGGGACGGAAGATACGATGCCAATGGGGGATATATGGTTATCAAGGAAAGTGGTGATATCCTCTGTTATCATTTCTATGATCGGAACAGATTTGAGGATTATTTGTTTTCGAATGTTTATTTAGAACGTTCTAGTACTTCTCGTCACAAATATGCTACAATTATAAAAGATGCGAAGGGAAAGCTCATTTTTAAACTAAACTTGCAAGTTCGATTAAAGTAAAGGCGAAAAATTGGAGGATCGGATAAGGTTGTTGAGGTTTTATGTTGAACTCAAAGAGGTCAAACTAGTTACAATCTAAACAATGTCGGAGATATTTATCTCGACACAACATATAATATATAACAAGATGAGGATAGCAAGATACTTTTTTTCAGTAGTCGTTATGCTGATGGTGGGCGGCATTACCAGTTGTTCAGGCACTGATCCTGTAGCTCCTGCAGAGGAGGAAAAAGAAAAGGTGGTGGAAACAGATTCCACGGAAACAGATTTTACAGAAACCGATGGCATCAGCTTTAGTTTGGCTGAAACAGACTTCGGTGAGGATAGTCAATTGTCTGATTTCACTGTGCCCCTCAAACCGAATGCTGTTAGTACCTCGTATCTGAGAAGCGGACTAGAGGGTAGGGCAAGTTTGTCGAAAGAGCCGATTGATCGGATGAGGCAAACTACTCCGCGCGCATTGAGCAGCGGTCGCTACAAAGTCTTGGCCTATGATGAAGCGGGTGCGCTCCAAGCAAAACTTGAGGCTACGGCCGTAGCAGGAAAGTTTTCAAGCAAAGATACGATGCACCTTGATCCGGGCACTTATACTTTTGTTTGCCTTAATGATAAGGTAGACCTCACGGCTGGCGGCGATATTAATGTATCACGCGCCAATGCAGCTACAGCGCGTATCGGTCGCACCGTGATGACCGTTAGCGGCCCTCGTCTAAAGGTGCCTTTGGTGATGAATCACGTCGGAGTGCGCGTGCGTATCAGCCTCGAGGCGATGGTGAACATTCCCAATAACGTCAAGGCTGTGCTCTATGATAATAAGGGGAATACAGCGACATTGACGAAATATAATCCTATGGACGGAACTTATGAGACTATAGCGATAGGAACTTTTGCAGATCCGGAGGAAAGCTTTCCTTCTACCGGTTCTACCGACTTCTCGAAAGAGACTTACGTCTCAACTTCCGCTCCGGCCGGCTACCACTATTTCTTGCCGGACGGAGGCCTTGCGATTCAATTTAAATTTACGGCCGGCGATCAGATCTATTGTAAGCCCCTGGCCGGGATCATGATGTCTATGCATTATAATTTGGGAGGAGGCTTTGCGCCCAATTCTTCTTACTTCATAAATCTTAAACTGATCAATCTCTTCAAGTATCTTTTCAGTGATGGCTCCGTTGATTTACTCCGCCACAGGCGCTCACGCACGCCAATTGCTATCGTTGTTAGCGAAACCGATCGCGCGGCTATCGCTCTGCACGATGCCAACAACGGCGTACCAACGATGTGGACTTCAAACCGAAAGATCTATAATAATCCCGTTGCAGAACAGCCCGGTCAGTCGGATCAGATTGAGGCCAGGTCTAAAGGGTTTCATTGGACGTGGGACGCAAGCGGCAGTCTTGACGGAACAACTGTAAAGGCCAATGAACCGGATAAATGTCCCGCCTTCTACTACGCTGCCCACTACAATCCGGGAGTTAGCTTGACCGGTCCTTATCTGAGTAAATGGTATCTCGGGGCGAACACCGACTGGAAAAATGCCTATCTTTATCTTGGCTTTGGTACGAATACGAAGGTGAATGCCGCGAGCGCTATGGCCCACTGCTATTACCACGTCGTAAACAAGGCCTTCACAGATGTTGGTGGCACGAGTTTGTTTAGTACAAGTTCTAGCGTAGACCTGCGAAAATTTTGGTCGGCGACGTATTATCGCGATTTTAATACCGGCGTTATCCATATCTTCAAAGATGGCAGCACAGACGGCAGCAATTCTTTAGGCGATAAAGATGTGGCCTTGGTTCGCGCCTTTATTCATTATTGATACGCCGGTTTCAAAATTATTTTTTTGCTGATATAGTCCTTCGCAAAACAGATTGTTTTGCGAAGGACTGTGCGCTTTAAAAGGTCTGAGGCGGCTTTTTATATGTTTTTCTCTAAGGGTTTTACTTATTAAAAAGGCAGACGTGTCAATTTAATGACTATATTTGCGAATCATAACTTTAGAACCAGTATTTTTTTCTACTAACTTTTAAATTAAAACAAGATGAAATGCTTACTTTTGACAACTTTGTTGTCCTCAGCATGTATCCTTGGCACATCGGCACAAAGTATCAGAGTGACCGATTCGAAAGATGTTGTGCACAAGTTTGCAGCTGAAAGAGTGAAAGACATTACCTTTATCAAGGTCAATGCTTCAAACGTCATTAACTTTAGCACCGTTACGGCGCGTGCCTACTCTTCGGGCGCAGTGGAGGCTACCTTTACTTCCGCAGACAACCCCAAGGCCGTAACTTTATGGATTGTGGGTCCATCGATGGGTAAATATCTCTACGATGGCGTGTACACGGTATCATCAACCTCTGAGGCAATGACGATCGACGCTTCTCCTTCGTATTCTTTCGTAAAAGAGAATGGCGCATCTACAGCTTTGCAATCGGGCGTAGTCAACATTGCGCTTTCCGGCAAGGAATATACCATTACCTTCGATCTTATATTAGCAGATGGAAGCAACCTAAAAGGCAAATATGTCGGCGAGATGCCAGGCACGATTGGCAAGGATTTTACGATACCTACGTGCGTAACGCCCACCGTGAAAACGACTGACGTCAACGATTATGTGAAGGGCGAGTTTTACGTTAAGATGAACGATTCTGATTGGAGCTATGAAATGGCTTTAGACATTTTCGCCGATGAAAACGCGACAAAGATGCCCGCCGGCACGTATACCTATGCCACGACGAAGGCGGTCGGCACATTCGGCGATCGCAGTCGTATCAGTCTCTATAACCCGAGTAGCAGTTATAGTTTTGCGGAAGGTAGCACGATAAAAATATCCTATGAAGGCGACAATATTGCCATCGAGTTGGCACTGATTACCACCGATGGCCGCAAGATGGATATGAACTACCGCGGCCCGATTAAGTTTCCCGCTACGCAAGCTCCGGCTAAAGGTGCGCGCGCTGCCTCAATTGTAAAATAAACGCTTAAAGAAAGAACGATATGAAACGCTTCATAACAGCCCTTTTTCTTATTCTTGCCACAGCTACAACAGCCATGGCGCAACAAATAGTAGACGACTATGCGTTGTTAGTTAACGTCAAAGACGGAAAGATCTTAGAATACCGATTTAATATAGAACCCGTCATCAGTTTTAGTGATAAATATATGGTGCTTCAAACCAATGAAGATGCCCCCTTAAAGTTTATTCTCGACGACGTTGACAAGCTCACGTTTAGCGGCAAGATTACCGGCATCGACAAGGTCGTAGATAAGTCTTCGGCCATACGCATTTCCGTTTCAGCAGGTGCAGTCCTCGTCGATGGCTTGAAGCCTGCTGACAAAGTTTCGCTCTATGGCGCAAACGGCGCGCTACTGTTCTCTGTTAAGGCAGATACGCAAGGCCGCGCTACGATCAATGTCAGCCGGCTCGCCACAGGCGTATACATAGTATATACGCCGACCAACTCGTTCAAGTTCACCAAATAAGTTACGCGGTATTATGAAAAATATAAAACGATATATATTGTCTCTATGTGCAATGCTGGCTACGACGTCGCTCTTTGCACAGAATTATCAAGTAGTTGTTACGACAACTGACGGCGAAAGCAAGGTCTTTGCCACCAATGATGTATCCGATATAAAGTTTAACAATGCTCCCACTTACATCAAGGCAGATACTTTTATCGGTGGTACGTATACGGCAAAAACCGGCAATGCAGTCTACAATTTTAGTATAGGCACAGAAGAGCCGGATGGCGAGGGCGATCCTTCCGTTATCGGCGGTTTGCAACTGGGCCTTAATATGTATGCACCGCTCAGTGCTGATGCACAAAAGGCCGTGCTTCCTGAAGGCTACTACCGCGTAGGACCCGGAGAATCTTCTTATACGGTTACTACGTCAAACTCCGCTGTCTGGGTGCGCCAAGCTGAAGGCTCTGAAGGTATCGTCGTAGGTTACATCGCAGGCGGCACGGTTGACGTGCGCCACGTAGGCGATAACTATGACATACGCGCTGAATTGGATCTAATCAATGGCACGCACGTCGACATTTCTTTCTTTGGCCGTATGAACTTCACGCCAAGTGCAGCCGGTTCTGATGAGTTTAAGACAGATCAGAACGTAACCTTTACGGCCGCTCAAGGTCGCGAATGGGCCAACTGGTTTAATCCTTTCTGCGACGATGGATCGCTTGAGTTCTTCACCGGCTCGTTTAATGAAAAAGGCCGCCAGACGGAAGGCTACTACCTCTATATGCCGGTCAATATTACGAAAGACGACAGTCACACCCCTACGTGGAATCCGGTTATTCCGGATGGCGAATACAAGATCGACCCGCGGGAGAAGGTGATGCGGCGCACTTATTTGCCTTATACCTTAGACCTTGGACATATGATGGACGATCCCTTCGGCTCATCGCTGGTTGTCGGATCTTATCTTACTTATTTGGCAGTCGATGGACGCATTTCTATGGCTCTGATTACAGATGGTACGATGACGGTCACGGAAAACGGAACAAAGTTTGCCTTCAACTTTACGGCAAGCAACGGCATCAAGATTACGGGTACGTATGATAAGCGTCCCTATATCGTCAATATGATCGATAACAGCAAGATGCCCGAATTTCCCGACAACCTGACCGGCGACTATAAGATTGATAAATTCCCCGAAGATGGCGTCGTGTTGGCTTACAACATAGGCGACTACATCGTTAAGGGACTTAACTCGCACATTTTGATGTTTACAGATCCGAAGCAGAAAAAGGGCGACTATATAAGCCTCGACTTGTTCTCTGATTCTGACAAACTCAAAGATGGCGTCTATACCATTGACAATTCTATTACGAATATGTCTGGTATCAAGGGTGTAGTCAACTATCAAGGCGAGATGGTTTTTTCCTGGTATGGCGACTTAGATTCGACGGATGACGAGGGCTACCAAACTATATTAGCCCCGATCTCCGGCGGTACGCTGACCGTTACGACCATCGCAGGCGATAAGCGTAAGTTTGATTTCGACCTTCGTTCTCGCAAGGGCCATAAGATAATCGGATCGATTACACGCGATGTGCACTACGTTTCTCCCGAGGATTCAAAAGAAGACAAAGTGGAGAGCATCCGCGCGCGTGCACTCAAAGGCATTAAGCGCAACTGGGGCAGCAGAGACCTCGACTTTACGCCGCGTGTATTAATGCAACGTAAGTAAAAAGGTAGACAATATATATATGAGTTAAGAGGGAGAATGCATTTGTTGTTACAGGGGGTGCATTTTCTCTCTTTATTTCTTATCGGTTTACCAATCAATCAGTTTGTAAACACATGACTTGAACTCAACTAACAACAATTATTTTCTACATTAACATATTGCTGTCCGATAAAAGTTTTTTGATCGATACGCCGTTCTTTTGGAGAGGACAAAAAGTAAAGGGCTGATTTCGTTTTGTGAAGTCAGCCCTTAATGGTTAATTTG